>Ga0209628_10004506_pt1 | contig 10092 bp, 5 predicted proteins | sample TergutCu122P4_FD_187285 | JGI IMG/M metagenome (GOLD analysis project Ga0209628, IMG submission 187285) | Cubitermes ugandensis P4 segment gut microbial communities from Kakamega Forest, Kenya - Cu122 P4 (SPAdes) (version 2) | ecosystem: Host-associated > Arthropoda: Insects > Digestive system >... | reverse complement strand
GCCCCCCCCCCCCATTTAATAGTTCTGCAACACACACATATGCATGCTAACAAAGTATCAGTGTTATTTATACTAAATCCAGCAATTCAAGACCACCATGCACAGATGTAATTCTTAACGTCACCTCATCTCTAAATTAATAAGAGTTGTCTTCTAACTGTAAAGCTACTGGTGGCAGATCATACGCTTGTGACATCTGGTATGACATCGGCAAGTTGGTAGGAGAAATTACAGTAAATTTGAACAATATATTGGTCAGGGTAATAAGCAGATAAAACTGGATACTGCACAAGAAAGGTGATAATAATGGTAACACACAAAAGATTATTTCAGTGAAGACCTTTGCTTCATCCACACTTGAAGTACAGCAGTTTCTATCCAGATGTCAGATAAAGTTAAATAAAAAAACTGTTATCCAGATATTCGCTCATTAGACAGACAAGTAACTTCAGTTCAATGAACAGTGAAGTCAGCACACAAAATGAGGGAGTCATTCTCAACTACAGCTGTCCTGACTTTAAAACAATAAACATAAACCAGGCAGGTCAGAAAATTACTGTGGTACAACAATGACAATTACTCAAAGTTGTTTGCAAAGCCAGCATGCACTGCTGCACCTTGAAGAAGTTTCTTTTGCATGGTTTCCACATTGCTCAGCCTGCACCAGCAGGAGAATCCGGCACGTACCATGCTCAATTATTCATGTATCACTGGATTTTTCACAGACCTAACTCCAAGCCTTGTTAATTGCAAAACAAAGGAGATGCCCACTTGCACTGTTCAGAGGATGAAACATTAGTGATGGGCTGAAAACTGTTGACAACTCCCTATACAGTATGCCACACTACACAATCATGTAACTCAGTAGTGAAACATTTACTTGTCCTCCATATCTTTTAAGGGGCTTCTAACAATGAAGACTTCGCAGATTCACTCTCAATTGCCTTTAACCTTCACACCAAAATGAAACTGCACCTTCACAAGTGTGGGGGTTAACATATAACTTTAAAAAATGTTGGGAAACCAACTGAGCTCATGACTTTAATAATATATTTAATGAAACAAAATTAATCCAGATAATGCATGAGCTACAACATGCATTTGTACACATGCATGCCATGACAACATACTGGAAGTTGGATCAGACAATGAAACAACCTGGAAAAATGAGAAAATACACTTCCACGGAAAAATAAAACGACTATATCAAAGAAACCTGAACTACAAATGTAAATACAAAATCAATTTTAAACACAGTTACCAACGTAACAGACAGCTGGTGTTGAAGTGAAAGGCTTGGTACGACCTGGTTGAAAAAGCCACAACCCACAATAAGTTGTAAAGCTGAAAGAGGAGGAGGAGGAGAAAGAATAACAATAATTTAAAATAAAGAGCAATAGAGGGGGTGGGAGAACAGTTGTCCCTGCCCATGCCATGAAGACATGCAAGGAGAGCAGATGTTACAGCTCTACTTATTCATAACTTTGGTGCTAAATGGAGATGATTGGTCACTTCCATGCCCCAGCTGCAGTACCCATTGCAAATGAGGCTGGGTGGCCCCCAGAGCTGGTAAACTGCATTTGAAACGTGATGGCACAAGCGCAGAAACCAGATTTCATATTTTGACGAACCGGACAAGTCCATTTAAATCGGCGGTGGCGTCAGTTCAGTCGACTGCTGGCAGCCGAGGTGTGCGCATCAGCGGTAGTAATGGTAGTAATGCTGGATACACCATGTTCCAAGGTAGTGTGAAGAGTGCCGGCTACCCACTCCATTCACCAGTTCACCCTTCACTTCCCTCCTGTGCGCCGTGTGCCATCACATTTCAACTGCACTCTACAAACAATTCTGGAGAAGAGAAAAATCTCTAGCCCCTGCAGGGATTTGAACTCTGCACCATACCAATGTGAACAGAAGAAAAATGTAACATTCTGAGATGCTGAAGGTACGAAGCAAGGCTACATCTGAAGCTGTTGCAACAAACAAAACCCTCTGAAGTGAAAAGAAACTGAGTCACAAACCAACATTTTGGTAACTTGTTATCTGTATTACCATAGTAAACAATGACCCTCCTGACTGGTTTTCAACTCAACTTTTGACACAGCTTATCAAATGCAATTTCGATTCTTGGAAATTTTCAGTAAGGTAGATAAACTCGGAGTGCACGTTAGAATTTCTCTTTGACAATTGTAGTGACATAATTACTATTACTGTCATTACTTACTGGATGTGTGGCAATTGCATGGAGGGGCAGCTTCATGTCATCACCATCCTTGCTCTCTCCATCTGCACCAGTTCCTCCTCCACCATCAGGCCCCTTCTTGACTGGCACGTCACCTTTCCGACCTTTTCCACTACCTCCTACCGCACCCACAGAAGGGTTCCCAATACCAGAAGCACTAGTAGTAGTTGAACCAGATGCAGATCCATTAGCATTTCCATTGCTGGTAGAACAGCCCTCCATGTCAACATCTTCCTTTTCATCTGATATCAGAACAGATATGCACTGTTATATATTATATGATCCCTATCCCATAAATAGTCAAGTATTAAAAAAAGCAATGAGGACCACACAGACAGATTATTCAAGAAAACTTCCTACACCCCAATGCTTTTCTTTTAAAGCTTGAAATATCATTCAGAATTATACTATGCAAGACTTGGGAGTGTGGAATGGGGTAACTGCAGTCATTCACTTTCTAGCAAGTTCAAATTAGGTCACACGGTACAGAGCCAAAAATTCCAAGTGTAGCAGGGGATTATATGCGTATTTAATGACTCAGTTCCCTTGGCTACACTGAACATGGCTACAATAGGTGTATTCATAACCCAGCAAATTACACGCTTCACCAAGGCTTCACTTTCTAAATATCATACAGTTTCACAGTACGAGTAAATTTAATTTCACTGATGCACATACAAACACAGTCCTCCCTGCAAGCGTACTCATGGACTCACATATGTTAAAACACACTATTTACAGATCCCTTATACTACAGTTTGCTCCAGAAAATAATTTGGTAAAGGACAGAAATTCATTTATGCCCCCAAACATTTCCTAAGGCAATCTGCATAACATTCACACTCAACACACGTTTGGGACATCACTACCAAATTTTACCCTGAATTTACTCCAAATGTAGAGAATATGGGTGTAATGTTCTTAAATAAAGTATGCTCTCCAATGTACTTATTTTTCACAAAAGCCCAAGTATTGAAAAGGTATTACAAAGAAATTTTGCACACTGACCATGAATGCAAATTGGATGAAAAATGCAGAAAATATGGGCAAGATTTCATTCATGCCCACAGTAAAGTATGAGTTTCACTCCATCAGTTTTTACAAAACTCAGTAGCATCACACACAGATCTACACTGCATTTTGCCCAGATTGGACATGGAATACTGGATATTACAGGCAGAAATTCACTTACCCCCAAGAGTCAAGTATGATATTTGCTGCACTGATTTTCAGGAATCTCACATCTGATAACTTTTTGAAAACAGAACTTATCCTGAATTTCACAAAAATTTGACAGACAAAGGTCACAGAAACTGTCTCTACAACATGACTGATTTTTTTTTTGTCAAGAACACATACAAATAAAACTGTAATGACTGCTAGGGCAGAAGTTTTCACAAGAATGCCTAATGACAACTGAGAGCTCTTGAGGAATGTTGTCCCCAAGCCCCTACTTCAGTAGTTGTCATATTTACTACCAATGAGTCACCTTCATAAAAATGCAGTGATTGTAGCTGTTCCCATTTTTATATGTTAACCCCAACAGTTACCCCTTATTTTTGAGCCATACAAAAGTATTCCCAGTTTTTTCCACCATGACAGACATATTATGGAAAAAATGAATTAGCACTTCATGTACACACAATAACATAATGTGTGCAGCCAACAGAAGCCCATGCCACAGTAGTTCAGTTACTGCAATGCTTTAGAGTGATGAAATGTACATGTACAGTTTTCATTCCTCATCTGAGTGAAATGTAGTAGGTCTCAGATCCCAGGGCATAAGACGATACAAATGTACCAGGTACACTGCAAAGAGACAAGCTTTCATTCACACTCAATCAAAATGTAACAACCTTCCTCCTCACGCTCATCCTCACTCAGCTCCTGTCGTGGATGGAAAAACAGATCTGGGATAAACTGTCGGAGCAGTTGCTTGATACGCTGCTTGTCTTCTTTGTGTATCCCAGTCTGACGCTTTACGTGATGGATCAGCAGATTTGCTGCATCATCAAGTACAGACTTGTCCTTGTAAGGCAGCACCAAATGAGGGCCTGCTGCTACCTCCCCAGACCCCTCTTCTGCTTGCTCATGTCTCTGCAAAACAATTATGCCATCAAAATTAACTCCATATGCCTAACACCTACAGGCAGAGAGAATTAATTACAATTACGAATTACATAATCTGCAATAAGTTCAATTTCTTAACAATAAAGAAATGGAATAATCATTAAGCCAATCCTATGTATGCATTATCTAAAGAATGGAGTGAACTTCAGCTTCCTTATAATTGATACTTGGAACTGAAAACAAGTGTACCCCACAGCAGCAAAAACTCATCTGAAATAAACAACCACAGGGGGGTCCACAAATTTCACAAAAATCAAGAAGCCATCACAAAATTCTTTGTGCCAGAGAGATGACCTGATGAAAGTTCCATACTGAGGCCCCACAATTCAGGACTAACATGTGAACACCACTGTCATCAGGTGCTCTGTGCTTGGTGCATTAAAATAAATAAATAAATAAATAAAAAAATGTATATAAATGAATAAACTGCAATTGTACTGAAAATATCTAACACAAACATATAAAACTGAGTTGCCCAGGATATGTCATTCCCTGATCTATCTTACACCCACCTCATCATACAGCGTTTCTATTTCATTGAAAAGAGACTTGGAACGGAGAGCTTTAACATCATTCTGTTTGAAGTTGATGCCCTGGTGGTCCAGGGACTTGAGGTAGTACTTCTCATTCTGTTCCCTCCAGATTTTGTTGAAGCCCTGTAGGGCATAAAAACACTCAGCATTAATCAGCTTACTCAGGGATTTTACATTTGATTGGACAAAAAATTATTTATTCGAACACAAATATGACAAGTTCTACCTTCTGTGCCTCTCTCCACTCCTCCTCCTTGGCTTTAAGCCTCCGTAACACAACAGGAACAGCCACAACTGGATTTTTCTTCAATCCATCGATGATATCTTGCGCTTTATCACCATATATCCTGCACAAAAATTATCATGACCACCAACTGGCATTCAAATAATGTTACACATTCATTCTAACCCAAAACGTTATACAAACAATTTCCACATCCATGGTGGCTTGTGAAAAGCTGGGAACCATAATATAACATTACCCTAATATGAAACTGTTCAACAGACTTGTGAAAAACTACTTCTTAGAGAAGAAAACTTCTTACAAGAAAAGTGAAAAACTACTACTTAAAAGAGAAAACTTCTTACGAGAAAAATTTATGAAGTTCACTTGTTGGACCCCCAGCTCCTGCCTTTTATGTTGATCCACAAAAATTATTTTCTAACATTTTGATTATACAGATCACGGTATCAGATTCAGGAATGAATAAACTTTCCAGAAAGCACCCCCCTCCCTCTCTCTCTCAAGTGCATGCCCCCTCCAACACAGACACACACACACACACACACACACACACATGCGCTCTCTCTTCAAAATTAGACCTGTATGTATAGTACTCCTTATTTATGGATATATACAAGGCATATATTATTAGAAGCTTTACAATGAGTGTTACATAAAGAACATCAGTCCATTTTCATAAACACTGTACATGTCACTTTTCTGTGTACTTTATCTGACAGGTGAAACATACATTTATGCCAATAGTGCTGCACACACTAAGATCAAACCCCTTACCTCCTGACACTTGTTATTCATGGGGTTTACCTACACACATTATGTGGACTGTCCTTTGTACAGAACTTGAGTCATTACTACAAACAGAAAAAATTAAATTATAAATGAACACTAGCAAAATTGTACCCAGTGAGCAGGTGAACTGAGCAAATAAACAGCCGGCACCCACAGAAAGCTTAGTGCTAACAGAACTACAAATACCTCCAGTAGTGCTAACAGAACCACAAATACCTCCAGAACTGCCATACCTGCGCAATGCTCGTTGATGGATGGTCGGGGAGCAGCCACCTAAACAGTCATCCAAATGGAACTTCGCCACTTCTTCAGGTGACATTCTTGACAGTTTCTTATGCACTCCCTCTAGGACACGAATTGTGGCTGCGTTGGTCTCTATAACCACATCCAACTGTAATAACAACAATTACTTCATGAGCACAACATCAATTATCTCAGCAACACTACTTGAAAAGACAAAGTGAAGTCAGCATTTGAAAATTCTTGCCAAATTTATGTATATCATTTTACATTCAACATAATGTGACACATTAACACCCCCAAGAAAATGAAAAATTGTAATACAGGCCACTTCCTGAATTTTGGTGATGGAATCTCTGACCTGCAACAAAGTGCCACTTTACATTTACCTCCACACACCATATGGCATGAGGGAATTCCATGCAACATTCATAAGCTGCTGAAGTTTAACACATGACTGCTCAAGAAAGTCCAGTGGTAAGACGATATTTTATAAAAGCGTAAGTTTAACATGTACAACCACTCACACCAGACAAAAAAAATGATTTTCATTAACCCTTTGGCACTGGAATTTTACATTTAAATTTTAGCACGCTCTGTATTTAAAATGTGAATAATACAGGAACCAAAAAAGGTAGAATTATGAAATAAACGGCACTTTGAAGAGAAGAGGAAAAAAACGGAGATTATGCAGCATGTTTAAAATATTCAGTACGCATATTTGTTGAATAAATATATAAAATGCAGTATCTGGAGGTTAGCTGTGCGGTACGACGTTTATACAGGTCGTTAGGCGTCAAAGGGTTAATGCCCCCAATTTTACACAAAATTTGTAGAAGCTGAAAAATAGCAGAAGTCTAGCAAACAATGTATCATAATAAACATATATAAATAATAATGTATTTCCCATTCTCCATCCACACACCCACAGAAAAATAAGGCAATAAAGGCCTTTAAAGTTAAAACTGATCAGAACGGCAAGTTAACAAATATACAATTCAAGAAACTCGTACCAGTCAATACATTCAACAAGACTGCCATGTACCTGTCCTACCAGCAAGAGGATTACAATTATCAGACAAACCTAACAGGTACTAACATGACACAAAAAAACCTGAAGAGAAATGCACTAAGACTATACCAGTTCTTGACAATGACATACTCAAAAACAAAGGAAGGTATTAAATGTTATGATAAAAAAATCTAAATTGACATTTCTCTGAAAGTGCACTTAGTTCCAATATCAGTAGACAGTGTCACTCAGGATACTACAGAAGACTACTGTTACTTCTAAGCATGTGGGGCTAAAATTATGGGCTGCAAATATAAAATTTTAAATAACAACTATTGTTACCCCTTACAATCCGGTACCGTTTTGGCCATGCTGAATATGTTCTTTTATGACCACTGTTCCACAACAGGTGTTTCAACTTCGTAACACAAATAACATGTACAGCACAACAATCACCAAACAGTTTGTCACTATATTAGTTCCAAAAATCAATTACTGCATTGGGATTATCTTGTTTTGTTTCTCCTTAATTGCATGGCCAGCAAATGGACCATTAGTCTATCAAGCATGAAAAACCAGTCAATTCACAAGAAAACATACACACCTCAAACCTCTCATCCTCACAGCGATAGATATATTCCTCATACTGCGTTTTGCGTGATGTTACAAATGTGGAGTCCTCTGACCAGGTAGGGAAAGATACCCAGGTATCATTGAGGACCTCTTTACAGAGGGTGGTACGGCCAGAGCACTTGGGTTGGACATAACTCTTTGGCAAAGCACAGTAACTTGCACCTAACCTCTTGCATGTTGTATAGTCTGCAACCACAAGAAATATTTTTTAACAATATTATACACTCATTTGTCTATAACAATACTGTACTTGGGTACATAAAGGTCCAACCCCTACAGCACCACTAGGCCTATACACCACAAACAACTGTTTAAAACTTACCACCCACAATGTGGAAAACTTCCTTCACAACTACAAAGGAGAAGTCTGTTAATGCACCAGCTATTTTCAGCCCCTGACTTGCTCCAAATGTGTTGAGAAACTCTGATGACTTTTGCATTTTGGCAAAGTGTTGCAAGACTGCAAGAAATCCTTAAGATGACTGTAATAGTGCAGGAGCAACATATTTGATAAGAACAAAATAAGGGCCTGAAGATAATTTTTACACACGTTCTTATATGAAAAATTTCTGCAGTTTGTAATGACTGGATATGCATTCAGCAACCGTAGGAGACAGCAATGATCTGAACTTCATATACTAATCAATGCTACTACATTTATAGGTAAACATCTGAATTCTTATAATTATCATATTTCCTTTTTTGGTGTACCATACAGTACAATAAAACATGCAATGACCGCGTTCAGGCTTATACAATTTGGATTAATGAATTTACTGCACTGCAGCCAACTTACTGATGCACAAAAAAGCCACAAAACTTTGCAGCAATTCTTGTGACGGCAACCGATTATACAAACAGTAATGAAGTACACCTGGCAAGTAGATGAATCTTTAACAGGACTGGAAGAAAAATACTAAACAAAAGACTATGGACTAGTTTCAATGGTCTGCCAAAGAACTTCTTATTCAAGAAACACTATCACTTACCACATTCAGTGCTACAAACACAACTCCTGCAAACTTTCAACACATGCTTATTCACCATAAACGACCTTTCTGATTCCAACTGGTAATCACACTGTGGAAAAATATAACCACTCACTATGTGTACTTTTTCAACCAACTCCATCCTTCACGGGATCTTAAACCCTAAATTAACACGTACCAATTTCCATGGCAAGATCACCCACAGGTCTGTCTTGTCTGGCCACATTGTTAGAAATGGCTTCCACTCCAATTGCTCCAGGGCCTTGAGGACCACCCAGGTTCGTTGCAGCGCCTGCACTACCCTCCGTATGTCCCAGTAAATCCTTGAACCAGCGAAACAGTTCAGGAAATTTCTCTAAGAATGGCCGGACTAGAAGCACCAGCTCTGACTTCGAGACAATTTCCTGATTGAAGATCACTAGACACCGCAAGAAGTTTTCATACACATCTTGATTCTTCAACGCCTTCCGTGCCTGCAATTGAATTGAGACTTTCCTTTAAAAGACATGTCATTAATTCTGCTAAGAAATATGGTTTATTTTAAAGCCAAAGCACAAACAATTTTAGTGACAAACATTCATCAACCAATATCATATGTTCCAGGCAAATAATACAAAATTAATTCAACATGTATCATCAGTGTTTAAGTACACTCTTGAATACTGTATACAAGACACAAAATTGGTGGCAATCTAAAATGTTGTAATATTTGCACATGACTCCATGTTTGGGGACTAAGAGAACAATGCTCATAGGGTTACAACAAAATCTGCATCACTTCTTCAGCTGTCCAGCACTTTCCCGTTATATTGTGATGGAAAATACATCACTTAGATAAATGCTTTAACCCTTTGCCGCTCCTATTTAAAGCGCTACTGCATGGGCAGAAAGACCGCGTTTTTTTCAGCAGGCATTTAAATTTACGTACTACACCAGAAACAGGTCTCCCCTCCAGGAAAAAAAAATCATAACAATTAAACTAAAAAAGACAGAATTATAACTCTTTTTTCATCTTATTCCTAATAAATTTACGCACATAATAACCTACTCGCCTAATTTTGCACCTCCACATTTCGCTGCTCGTTGTATTCCAAAAAACACCCCACATGGCACAATGGAAGGTAACACTGTTTACATTTATATGTTGTCTGTTTACCCCTTCCGGATGGAGTTTTTTTTTCTCTCTACACAATGCACAAACTTTTGCACGGCCTGATATTTTTCGTAAAGTATGGAAAAGGAAGAGAAGTTTGCCCATAGGAACTGCATTCCCTAATGCA
>Ga0209628_10004505_pt1 | contig 10092 bp, 2 predicted proteins | sample TergutCu122P4_FD_187285 | JGI IMG/M metagenome (GOLD analysis project Ga0209628, IMG submission 187285) | Cubitermes ugandensis P4 segment gut microbial communities from Kakamega Forest, Kenya - Cu122 P4 (SPAdes) (version 2) | ecosystem: Host-associated > Arthropoda: Insects > Digestive system >... | reverse complement strand
CTTTACTTTTACACATACAACCATTTTACAATACACTTTTTCTATGTTTCGTTGGATACGCGTGCACGACCGTTCACCACACTCTGGTCCCTTTGAGTGGCTTTGGTTCTGTACTGTCCTGTTATAACCTGTTAAGACCGTCTTCACTCAAACCTTTTAGTGATCAGGTAGTCGACCACCATTGCACTTTTTGTAAATCTTCTAATGACTATAACGGTACGGTTACAAGATTATACAGCACGCATTACGGAGCGCAAATTTCTCGTTGTAAATAATCCATACGCCCTACGCATGAGAACTCGAAGTCATGTCTAGGCTTGAAAACCGGCCATCCTGAGTCATGTCATTAATAACAACTCGCATTTTCAGTCCCTCCAGGCAAACGAAGTGACCGTGTTGGTGACCAGAAAGACACTGTAAGTATAAGTCAACCACAGTTGCAGTGTAAAAACGATAAGTATTACATATTCTGAGAGTGTGTTTTTAGCCTTAACCAGCACACAATGCGCATGCGCCGTATTATATTATCATCTGTTGCCCGTCCTGCTCTATAACATTTTTTTACACTATCCCATAAGGGGCACGATTTTCGGAAGAAAAAGTTATTGAACATGAAATGTGTGTTTTGGATCTCTGTAACATATTTGTCTCCAGCATTTCTAATTCTAAGCAGAACTGAGAGAGATTATCATAAACGCACATAGGTCTTCACGTAAAGTACCCGTTATTCTTATCAGTTTCTAATGAAACCAGAATTTTCTCGCAAATTTTTCGAAAAATTCGCGAATATCAAATTTCATGAAAATCTGTCCAGTGGGAGCTGATTTATTCCATGCGGACGGACGGACACGAGTATGGTTAATCTAATATAGTCTGATCCAATCGCAATTTTCAAAATGCGCCTAGAAATTAACACTTGAAAGCACAGTGATTAATGTATATTACACTTGTTTCAGTGTATCCGCATTATTTGTTTTCTTCAATCCGTAGCTATGTCGTGTGATATATTAAACAAATTTGTCTTTAGCTAAACGACTTTAACCGCTCTCTCTTTGTCATGAAGACATACTATGCTAGTTGCGCAATAGGCACACAGGAACTATCATTTTTACGAACCTGTCTGAAAAATTTCTCATTCTAAACATACCAAGCCCGAAGAAATATGGAAGGACAAACTTTAATTTGACGGATAAGAAAAGGCGCTACGTCTAACTCTTCAGGGTTCATGTTGACGGTGATTATTATGATGATTTCTCATTCCAAGACATTTTCAGCGAAACCTTATCACAAATGTGCTTAGGGCTTTATGTTAAGTGTCCATTACTTTGGTCAGATTTTTATGAACCTTAAATTTTCTCAACAGATTGCGAGAAATGTTCAAGTACCAAATTTCATGCAAAGCTCTCCAGTGGGAAGACAGTTTTTGTATGCGGACAGACGGACAGACAGACAGACAGACAGACATGTCGAAGCTTTTCGTAATTTTGCGAACGCGCTTATTATCGCCATGACAAAATATTTCTTGTTAGGTAAACTTAAAAATTTCCCTCTGCTTAATTAAACACCATTTTTTGAAATCGTGTAGGGAGTGAAGGTACAGCCCCACATATTCTACGCTTCACATTACCATACGTTTTAATGATGTCAAGGTTCATTGGGAAGAGGGACAATTCGTTCTTTGTTATTTATTTTAATATTAGTTTCAGGAAATAATGATGTCAAAAATAAAACGAATTCAGGTAAAATTCGTTCTGATAGTTTGGCGACGATCAAAAATCACTTTAATTTTAATATGGAAAATAATACAACAGAAGTTTAAGTGATTTAACACTTTCACATTATTTATCACGATTCGACATCGACTTCCGTCTCAGATAACAAAAAGCGAAATATTATCTGTGTGTATTCCTCCTAATTAGGGCACTCCATGACATAAAGATCTCCAGTACTGATTTTGTTCTGCTACCGTATAGAGCCTAACCGCTTTATCGTTTCGCTTTAATTCTCTGAAGCTAAAGAAGGACCCTTAATCAAATTACAATTAAGCATTATAATTGTTATGCACTCCCTGAAATTCTGTATCATGATATTAATCTGTACAGCATATCTAAATCTCTTTCGTGCCTTAAACACTCCGCTTCTTCATCAAAATAGAGGTAAGTTAATATTTCTTAGGGGAACATACCTGCATTATTTTGAAGATGTTAGGAAGGGTATAAATAAAAACGTGAATGACAGGTAGAAATTTATACATTTAAAGAAACAGTACAAGTTCGCCTTCCCTTATCCGCAATTCCGAAACCCGAAAAGCCCTGAGAACCGGAAATTTATATCTATCTCACTATTTCGTTTACCATTTTCTTAATACGGTACATAAATTAACTGTAAATAAATTCTAATACTGTTCACAGTCTTTATTTATTCCACTTAATGTGAATATTTATAAGTTTCACTGAGGAAAAGGAATGTATTTCACTACGGAGTGTTGCCCCAGACCCTGCTGGGGACGTTACGTAATGTACGGTATATCGACAGAATTACTTTTCTAAAATTAAAAAAAAAATCCCGAATTCCGAAAGGCATCTGACGCCACCAGTTTCGGATAAGGGGTTTCGGAACTGCACATTTAACTGCCACTTCCGTTTGCAAGATACAGATAGTACGTGCACAAATATAAAGCTTATTAACATGGTGATAATTATTCTTGTATTTGAAGGTAAAGTGGGGAGGACTTGTCGAGCATTCTGCGCGACTCACGGCTTTCCAACAGAGAACGTCATGTAGTTAATTGCTTTGATTATTTGCCGAAAAATTCTTGGGAAGATTGTTCTCAAGAGGGAAGAATTTTTTATTTATTGCAAGCTACACAGTTGTTTGGCGCAATGGGCTGCTTTGAGAACATTGACACGAATTTTATGTAGGTATACCATGATACTATGTTACGCCATTGCGGACAGACCAAAATGTAACTCCATGTTCATTTATTTTAAACCTACTAAAAATGATCATCTATATCATGAATTTGATGCATTATTTATGTGAACGAACTGACATAATTCCCAGCAGGTCTCATTTTTATAAGCTTTGTACAAACAAAGCAAAACACAACAAAATGAAATAATAAAAATAACCCATGACAAGTATTTTATTTATAAATATATAAATTATAGGCCAACTTATTCTGTTGTAATTCAGTGACATTAAATATTGCTGATATTTACTGAGACAGACAACGTAGCCTTTTTATAAACAGCTCTACACATATTTCAAATGGGAATGCTTTTGTAGGGGTGTTTAAATCCCTAAACAGCCATATCCCATTATGTAACTAGTCCTATTCTTTCACTGAGATGCAACAAGATTTACAGCCTGCCGGCCAGATGGCTCCAACATCGGAATCAACTGCATCCATTAATTCTGGGTAAAAATGTGAGCACCATTTGGAATTGTAAAACATGACACGTTACATTGTAGATACAGAGACTGCAATTTAAAAGCGTGGTAATAAGCCTGTGGTTCGTGATCCATGTACGGGTATTTTAATCACAGAATATTCGGAAGTGCTTGGACTGATATTACATATTACATAAAACAAAACAAACTACCAATTTTGTCTAATGCGTTGCAAAGCCGTGAAGTGAATTTTGATAAACAAGTAAGAAACTTTCAGGAATAAATCGCTTCCTCCATATTCAAAGCATAAGATGAAGTATTGTACATTCATGTTACAGTGTATCGTAATAGATTTCTATTTAAATAACCAACTAGACGCACTAATTATCCAATTTTATTCTGTTATAAAAATCTACATGTCTTGGGCATCTTCTCTGCCCATCATCAGGAGTTTTCTACTGTAGAGTCAGGATGGAACTGCAACTGCAGTTCCATCCAGACTCTGCTTGGAAGCGGCCATCAAAAACTTGCATGAAACTTAGCAGTGCCGAATGTACAGTAGAAAACTGCTGATGATGGGCAGAGAGGATGCCCGAGACATGTAGAGTTTTATAACAGAATAAATTTGGAAAATTAGTACGTCTGTTTGGTTATTTAAATAGAAATAAAGTACTGTGTTAAGGAGAAAGTTTAGAAGGAAGTTCCAAACTACACGAAATTGCGTTGCAAATAGAGTAATCCTACATTGCACCTCCATGAGGAGATCAGCTCAGATCTCATCAAGAGACAGAAGAAACTTTATGATGAGTCTCTGTAACACTTACAGTCTGAATCGGACAGAACAGAACAGATAAATAGCCACTGTGGCCTCAAATAAATGATGGTTGTGTACGTAGAAAGAATGTTTGTACTAGAGATTTTTTTTGGTAATTTCAATTTCACATGACAATGACGGCAATTGTATGAGTTTTAATCTTAAAAATTAAAAAAAAAAAATGAGATCATTTAGAAATGTATGGGTAGAATTGAGGATAATATTAAAAAGTACATTAAAGATATAGAGTGTGAAAACTTGGGGTGGATTCATCTGGCTGAGGTTAGGGATTAGTTCCGACATTTTATTAGAAGAAAAACGAAAATTCCGTTTCCGTGAAATTTGCGGAATTTCTTGAGTAGATAAGCGACTGTTGGCTTCTGAAGGACACTGTTCCACGTATTTTAATTGTGTTATCTAAGTACACATTGCTGAGCTTATACAGCGTAATATATGAATGAATGAGTGTCGAACATCGGTACAAGGCTACTGACACGAAAGAACTATACCGGTACAGATTTGTACCAGTGGTACCCTAATATGGACTGTCATGGCGTCACATCCGTGCTCCGTGACGACAGGCCTAAGCCACGAAAACCTTGTTTTAAAGCAGTAAGTCATTCAAGTGTTTGCCTTCACCTGGTTATGGAAAGTGGGCGTAGTGGAGCCAGTGAAGTAACTAGTAGCTACAAGCCCACACTGTCATACTGCACTGTTTAAGTACCCATGGGTAATATCTGTCGTTACAGGTGAAAGGTTTCCACTGCAGTACACTGAAGCAGGGGTGACACACAAATGCAATGCTTGTTACGAACTGAACAGTTACATGTTTCCGCAATGACCGCTGCGAAGGCACAGTTCTCAGCTGTTCCGCTGGAGAACAGTGACACTCTGGGATGTGATGGAATGTGACGTAGTGTAACACTCGTGACCGAGGCAACAGGATACTCTGTCATGTCGATAGAATTGTAGGTCACGACCTCACTTATATTATATTATATTATATTATATTATATTATATTACACTTTGCTTTAAATGCTCTTCCGAACAGACAGATAAAGTTTCATTTACATACGCTATTAGGCATATTCGTGGTTTCTATATAGTGTCAATGGCAGATGAATGTGTAAGAATATGGAGCATTGGTGGAATGTTACTGACCGGTGAAAACTAAAGTACTCGGATAAAAATAGTTGTCCGTTTTGTCCACCAGAATTCTCAAAGTGACTGGTCTTATTTCAAAGCCCGCTGTCGTCAGGGAGACGCCGGTGACTACCTGAGCCATGTGACGGCCTGATGCACCCCAAAGGGCTAGCATGAGGACCACCCACAATTCGCATATGGTGCTATGTCACCACTCCTTACCAACAACAGTCACATAACGTTTGTGCCAAAAAGGGAGAAGCCACCATAAGTTAGTTGCAGAAATATTAATGCCGGAGAACGGATACTGCATGCGTGTTCAAGTACAAGGATTTGGTGAAAAGGCGACTAATTTTAGTAGTTTATTTTATTTTATTTACTTTTCTAGTTTGTATTTTATTTGTTTATTTTTTTGTGTGAAAAAATTTATTCTGATGCTTGCGTGAAGTTTGAATTTGAGTTCTATATTTGTTTAGCTACCTTACACCAATCCGCGTCCATTCTATACGGGTTCTTACGGCGCCCAGTCTCCATGACTACCTACATATTTATGTTGTTCTGCTCTCTCATTTATCTACCCATGCAACACTAATATTATTATACTGGTACAATATTTTCTCTTCTCCGCTGTGTTTTGTGTTCTGCAGTATCCTCCAAAAACGTTTGCGCCTTACGTGTTCCTTTCTAAATTTACTTTTGATTTTTAATAACTCCTTGAATTAACTGACGCTGGGAATTTAGTTTCACAACAGCCTTCTGCGCTACAGCACTGAGAATCTGTTGTTAGAATATTCTTCAAACGTGAAACACAAGGGAATTGCCGACAGGGTTTTGATATTCGTGATGCTTCTTCAGACGTTTATGTGATAAGTTTATTAAGAAAACAGGACGAACTGTTCTAAGTTCAGATTTTCACTAAGATATTTTACGTAACCGAACGTTAAGACTCGAAGGAACGGTGTGACAAGAGGAGGAAACAGATCAGAGGAGTCCAAAGGCATTAGTTGGGCGTTAAAAACTTCTAACTTCCAGTGAGTTAATGTCCTCTAAAGGCCAAAGCTTTAGTCTTTCGGGAAGGTGTAAAAGACTAAACATGACATCTATTAATGCCGGTCCCAGTGGCCGCGCGATCTAAGGCGTAGGTCTACGGCCGCTCGCCTGCTGCGATCGTGGGATCGAATCCCACCCAGGGCATGGATGTTTGTCTGTTGTGAGTGTTGTGTGTTGTCAGTTAGAGGTCTCTGCGACGGACTGATCATTCGTTCAGAGGAGTCCTACCGACTGTGGCGCGTCGTTGTATGTGATCATGAAACCTCACAAGCGAGGAGGCTAAAGCCCGCTAGAGGGCTGTAAAATACAACCCCCAATAGGGGTTGTAGCGCCAGGAGAAAAAAAAAGAGATCTATTAATAAATTAATTAATGAGCGCTTCTTTGCAACGGTATCATTGTGCCCAATACCGTCATTTGATCACCGCTATGCGTTAAAGTTCCAAATTCTATTTCGCTTCTGTTTTTGGTGTTTGTGTAAAATTTAACATGCTCCAAATCTATACCACCCCTACCAGAAAACAAACACATTTTGTTAGCTACTTGCCCATTGGAAAGTCATCTATTGAAGTGGTGATCACTGAACGGCCACCTGGTAGGCGAATATACGACAGGGAGGAGCCTGAAAATGCACCGCAATAAAACACACAAATGTGGCCTCTGTGGAAGGAAGTTTGCACATTGAATGGCCGTCGTTTTTTGTCCTCACGTTCAAGCCCTTCTCTCACCTGCATTATTACAAACACGAAACTTTTATATCCATAACACAAGTTATAAATAGATATGTATTCTATGATTATTATGATATGTTCTGTACGCGTGCGTATACTAACAAAGGAAGAACAGCTACAATATTCAGGCGCTAATCCACGGCCACTTTCATATGTACATTTTTATTTTCATGACAATAAAAGCGTTATTTTAATTTGCCATTTGGTATCTACGTGTACTGTTGTCGATTAGTCTTGATTAATATTTTTGACATCAGTTAATACCGATTATTGTAGATTATTAATTATCGAGATTTAATTTACTTACACCAAAACAACATGCAAGGTATATGTATATTAACTTTTTTTTATGAAATATTTTGCAAAGAAAGCGTTACCTTGATCCTTTAGAATGTTTACATCGGGTTTTTGTACGTTGTATTTTATGATTCACATGAAAATATTCCGTCAGGTTCAGCTTTTGCTCACATAGAGCAGGACCGATGATCAAATGTTTCTTCGGCCCCAGCGCGTGCCTCATAGAGAATGTGACAACCCGCTTACCACTGAAATCAGGGTGTGACTCACTCACACCAAGGGTATTATAAGTGTCTAGTCGAAAACTTGTGGTAGTAGTTTGTTGTCAGATTTGCTACCAACGATTTTGATGAACGTGCTGCATATTCAGGCCGCAAGAATACCTGAAAATTTAAAGGTAACACCTTACTCAGAAAAGTGAGTACTTCTCTTCTACATTAGGTGGTGTCAGGCACAGAAGACGGTAATTTCCCCATTCACTGCCTACGAATCACAAACCACACGGCCGTGTCTTTCTTATTATCAAACACATACAGACATTTTTACAAGCTAGGATTTGGATGAACAGTTTCTTTTGTAACCTTTTGAAATAAAAACTAAACTCGTTTCAGATAACCTATAAATATTATCACTTACAAATATTAGTAAAGTTTGAGAAAGTTGTCTAAGGGGAAAAGTATCGTAGGAGTTTTCCAATTGAAATAGAATTAGAAAACAAAAGAGAAGAGATTCGAAAGATGTGGTACAAGAAAATACAAACTTACGATTGGACAGGGGAGAAATAAGGACATAACTGTATCGGAGAGAAGAAAAAAGTGCGAAAGGAGGAGGAATTATTAGGGGGAGGTTTGTGCCACTTCTTGAATGAGGGTTTGTGAGCAGTTGGGGCAGTCAGCAAAGTTTATGGAAGAAGATGGCAGAGAAAGGTGGCTCACTTGGTCTTCCACTTCTCCCTCCATTCATCCGTGAAACTCATAACGTGACTGAAGAGAGTGGAGGGAGCTAAGATACAAGACCAAACATCACCGATCAACGAAACTTGCAGGACCGCAAACAAAATACGGTGGTGATAGTTGTACAAGGTTCTGTGGCACACAGCACTGTTAACTGTAAAGTGGCTATGTAATCGTGTAAAACAATAACGAATGACACCTAAAATTCAGTGGTACGATACCAGATTATGGAGTCTATGTGTATTATAATAGGAACTAAGTAATTCAGCATAAAAATTTCAAGGACAGCGTATCTCCTATGGTATTGATTACATAAGAATTTAACCTCCTGCAGACTAAAGGTAGAATACCCAAAGCTATTCTAAAACTTGCTCACTACCCTTGCCAGTATGTATGACACACACAAAGATCGGTAACACAGGGGTTGAGGGAAGCTTGTGATTTAAATCTCCGCAAAATATTTACTTTATTTACCCGAGTATGCTTAATTACTTGATTAAAATGATCTCCTTTCTTTACAGAGTTCAAACTACACTATATACATCAGCATCAACACGTAATCTGTCTTACGATAGGTCCATAGCCTCTTCCAACGTGACTTCCCCAGAGAGTGCCTCTCCCTGAACTTCCAGTATCTTCTCGCTCCTTAAGGTCATATAGTAGCTGCTTACTTCTTTTTCCTCGTCTTCCCATACCTTCGGTTTTTCCTTCCATAACGTGTTTTAAAAGGCAGTTATCACCAAGCTATCTTCCTTCGTGTTACTTTATGTAGGGCGTTCCTTTCGTCCTTGAATCTATATCGTAAATCTTCACACGATCAGCCCAACTGATCGTCTCCATCCTTCTGCAGCACCACATTTCAACAATATCGTATTGTTGTGATATTTAAAAAGCAAATATGTGACGCGTGAGAAGAACCGGAGCGTGCCGGGTGTTTCGTTGCCGTGCTAAAATTATTCAGGCACTCTTTCCTGTCATGAGCCAAGTGACTGCAAGTCACAAGCTCGAAAATGTTTAAGAATAATTTAATAATGTTTTCCATCTACCAGTAGGACTACGAAGTAGTCATTTATTTCCTATTACAGAGAGAGAGAGAGTACAGTGGTGTTAATTACGTTTTATCTGTAAAGGTGTGAGTATTTAAACACTCGTTATATTAAAAATGTACGAATTGAATTTTTTATCCAGGTTATAGGTTAATTATTAATTATACTTCGAAAGTATGTGCGGAATTTCAAGTCGAAATCGTCACACTTTTGATATCCGGGACGGTGACCCTATTGGAGATCGATAGAGGCGCTATCCGCGACCCCATAAATTTACTTTCGATAAAAAAGAAAGAATGTGCAACCTATCTGCAGCAGACTGTGCTGTGACAAGTAGCGCGAGAGACGATACGTTAATGTTCACTATGGCGTAGACAAGCGTACAGATTTTTTTTTTGTGTAAGGATTGAAAGAGAAATGAAGGCACATTCTTCAAGAGTAACAAATCAGGATACTGGAATATACAACACACACTCCATGTATTTCATTAATGAAAAGAATAGCTGAGATTTTCACTAACAGAAATCGCGTTTTAACCCTAGGCTACTAATGTGGTATATATATGGAGCTCCTAGTAAAGCCAGAAATGCTAACATCGTATATATATGGACCTACGTTTGGCAACGCTGAAACAGTCTCTTTCTATTTGCTGCACAATGTTTCAAC
>Ga0209628_10004502_pt1 | contig 10093 bp, 6 predicted proteins | sample TergutCu122P4_FD_187285 | JGI IMG/M metagenome (GOLD analysis project Ga0209628, IMG submission 187285) | Cubitermes ugandensis P4 segment gut microbial communities from Kakamega Forest, Kenya - Cu122 P4 (SPAdes) (version 2) | ecosystem: Host-associated > Arthropoda: Insects > Digestive system >... | reverse complement strand
CAAACGTAGGTCCATATATATACGACGTTAGCATTTCTGGCTTTACTAGGAGCTCCATATATATATATATGACATTAGTAGCCTAAGGGTTAAGATAAAACTGAGGTTCAAGATATTTTATATCTGAACAGTTCCACTGACACCATGAGAGCAGTTACATGGGCAGAAGGGATGACAATGGTGCTGACCACGCCCTATCTACCACAGTACCTCTTTCCAGTCTTCTTTGGCCAGTTCAACCACCTCAAACTATTTGTCGCTAATGGATTTTAAATGTTAGAGAAATACCAATATTCAAGTGACCAGGTTGGCCACACAACTCGAAGGAAAAAACAGAGAAGTACAATGGAAGGAAAATGAGCAGGGGATCAATCAATGGGACTCTCTCCTCAGCATAGTTATGAATGGGAAAAGGCTTACAGCTTGCAGGTCATGTAACCAAACATGTTTTACAAAGAATTTAATTACTAAAAAGATATGATCACTCAGTCCCACATCTCCACTCAAATGTTTACTGCTTTACAGTAATAATGTACTAAAACATGTCAAACACAACAGTCTTATTAGTGGTACCCAATTAACCTTTTGGAGCTGGAATTTTACATTTAAATTTTAGCACACCCTGTATTTAAAATGCGAATAAATCAGGAACCAAACAAGGTAGCATTATGAAATAAACGGCATTTTGAAGAGAAAAAAACGGAGATTATGCAGCATGTTTAAAATATTCAGTATGTATATTTGTTGAATAAATATTTAAAATGTAGCGTCTGGAGGTTAGCGTTGCAGTATGACATATATATATGTCGTTAGGCTTTAAAAGGTTAACATAGGTATAGGGCTACATGTTTCGACCCCTAATGAGTCCTCATCAGGCCCTCAAGATACAAATCCAAGTAATGAGGTTGTTTAACGCACCGTGGGATCCCCAATGCTTACAAAATAACTGTTGTACATGTGGAGGTGTATACAACATTAGACTCCTGTAGTGAATACATCAACCATATCCAGCTGTAGATGGTTATGTAAGTACAAAGGTGTGAAAGGTTGTGTCTTGTCACATATGTGTTATATATATCACACTGAGGGCTGTCACCATCTATTAGGGATGGTATTATACTTAGGAGCGGCCTGGTTGGTGTGGGGTTTGAGGGGGTGGGGGGTGCTAAGACTGAAGTGAAAGTGTGTGATGTGTGTATGTGGTGCCTTGTGTTGGTACTGTGAGACTTCCCTTCCGTAAGGCGTAGAAATGGTTATATGGCCAATGGTGGGTAGGCGGGTCCAGAATTGTGAGTTTCTTTGAAAGGGTGTTCTCGGGGGTCGCCTGGTGGAAGTAGTTGATAGCCATTTGTCATGTCAATCTGCAATGTATGTATAACTGGGTGAGAGTGAAATTAAACTCCACAGATTAACTTAAGCATCAACTGAGCCATTGTAATTACTTACATGTGGTTGGAGAGAGTAACTGAGTCTTGGTCTTCGGGTTAGAGTCTCTGATGCGGAGAATTGTTGTAGTGGCGGTCGGCTGTGTAGGGGCTGGAGGTACTTTACCCTGGCGAGGCTGTGGTTGTTTGCGTGTTCAGGTTGTGTGTGCATTGTTAGTATGTTGGCATTCACTATTGACCATGTGAGGGGAAGAGGGTTGGGTTTATGGACATTAGGTTTTGGGGAGTGTCAGGAACTTGTGGGGGAATATATTCCTTCGGCTGCTACGGTATTGTGTGGGTGGGGTAAGATGTTTCAGCTGGTGCATTGTGTGCTATTGGGTTTTGTAGTGGTTACTGTCGTGTGGAAGGTGTCTATGATTAGTTGGAGTAGGGGGTTGGTGTCACGTGTGCTTTGTTCAGGAATGAGGTGTCCACTGTGGTGGTAGGTTTGGATGCATAGCTGTTTGTAGGGGATTAACACGGAGGTTTTTTTGTTCGGATTCTAGGAGTGTCACAGCGTCAGTAATTGGTCCGTATTCGTGCTGGTTTTTTATGATGTGCTGCGCGTAGGCTGATTGTGGATCGTTGTTCCATATGTGTTCCTGGTATCTCTGCTTTAGATTTATACTAGTTTGCCCTATGTATGCCAGTTTGCATGTGTTACAGGTGAGTTTGTGGACTTCACTCTTGTTGTGTTCTTGCATGTGGTTTTTGTTTCATGAACTATTCTACTGTGTTTGTGCTTCTAAATGTGATGCCTATGTCTATGTGCTTGAATAGGTTGGTCAGTTTTCTTATCCTTGGGCTGTGGTATGTGAATACTGCCCACTTTTGGTTTTGTTTTTTTAGCTTTCAATGTCCCGTGTTGGGCGTGTTTTCCGTATTTTTTATTTCAGCTGTGTCATGGTTCTCTCGAGGAAGTTGTTGCCCTCTGCTATGGCTTTTATCATATTCCACTCCATTTTTTGTCTTTCTGACGTTGGCAGTAAACAGTGCATCCTCATGATGTGGTATCAATATGCTGCTGTTTTGTGATCATTAGGGTGGTTGGATGTATAGCTGATGGTTGTGTTTGTTGTGGTGGGTTTTCTATATATCTCTAGGTTGGAATTGTTCCTAATTATTAGGAGGTAGAGGAAGTTTATTTGTCCATTGTTTCTGTATGTTGGGTTTAGTTGTAGATTTGTGTGTATTCGGTTGATGTATTCGTGGATAACGTTGTCATTTATGTGTGTTGTGTTGTATATGATTAGGATATCGTCAAAATACCTCGTGTAGTAAATTACATTTTTTGTGTCCAGTAGATATTTTATGTGTGTTCTCTATGTGTTGTAGGAATATTTCAGTAATTGTACCTGATATGGGTGAGCCCATAGAAACTCCTTTTTCCGGTTGATATATATTGTTTTGGAATAATAACAATAATAATAAATAATAATCAAGATCTCTAAAAGTTCCATCTCGTTGGTCACATATACGTAATTCATATGTTTTAGTACTTTATTACTATATTACTCAACACTTTGGGATGGATAATGCAGTTTACTGCTTTATCACATGCCATTCCACACCACACTTCTGAGACACTATAAACTAATAAATAGTTTCATATTTCACTTCATGCCAGGCACTTTGTACAAAAATACACCATCATCATCATAGTAGCAGTCTCCTATCTTGAAGGTGCACCCCTTCTGCCACTTATTGGGTGGCACTCGGATTCTCTCTGGTGGATCCTTAGGAAGGTCACCGTTTGTTTCAGCCACTAATGGAATCGGTGCAGCAGCAGAGTCCCTTAATGTCTCAGTTGCAATGTCTGTGCTTGCCTCATGAGCTGTCTCTGGCATATCTTCATGCTTGTTAAGTCTAGATACCATCAACTTGGCGTCTGGACTTTTCTCACAACCCTTCTTAACTGCCCTCAAAATCCTCTCTCTGTATTTGTCTAGTGTGACACCACCACCACCACCACCACGTCGTGAGCCTGATTCCTGCCTCTGCAGAAGGAACGAATCGCCCTTTGGAACTGATGAGGTATCACAAGTTCTCTGTAAAACGTATGGATCTTCCACAACTTCCTCTGGCACATCTTTACTCTTTAGCAACTTGTAGCTTTCTATAATACTTCCAAAGTCAGACTGTTTTGGTTTTGGTATGGTGTTTGCACCTCTGAACATTCCACCAGTATCTGAAATGAAGTAATAAGTATAGGTACAGTTGTCCCTGTTTACACCATGAAGGTACAATACAAAATGCGATATTCAGCACTGGACGATCCAGAAACCTCTCTTAACTGGAAAATTACAAAGGCCCATTACATTTCACTATTTCATCTACTGGCAGCACACAGCACCAATTCCAAGAGTTTTAAAAAAGTGGAAGCTGATCAACAAACACTAATTACATAGCAAAATTACATAAGCAAACAGTTAAGATAGCAACAGCAAAATATGTATTTTTTTTTATGCATCATAGACACCATGTTCAAGAAGTAGTGATCACAAGGGAATACAAAGGATGCTGAGGCAAACAGGGCAGAACACCAAGTGAAGAATCAAATGGTTTTAGAGTTGTCCATGAGGCTGCTAGCTACACTAATATACACATTACATATAATGTTCTATTATCCAGAGAACTGTGACATCTGGCAACCCTTTGGTACTGGATGTGCTGCATACATCAGCTTCTGTTCTACGTGGTGCAGTGAAGGTATAGCTCCAAACATTCTTAGCCGCAATACTAGTCTGAAGTGAAGGGCTGGCTTCATACCCTGCCAGCTTTACCTTTGGCCAAGCAATCCCCATTACCCAGCGACTAGGAGGATGAACTGGTCCCAGAGCTTGTCTGGCTGCTTCAGACAGAAAAACCTCTTGCCTCCACCAGGGACCACACTGCACCTGATGGTTTCACGAACTGTGATTCAGCAACTACTGTTTATTTCTGGCATACTTTCCTTCTTTGATATGCAGAATGAGACTGAAGCTAGTGTAATCTGTGAGTCTGCCTCCATCACCTAGTAACTTGTGAACAATGATCAACAAATTCCCTGCCTGCATGTTCATTACTAACAAATCAATGCTGATGACTGGCAAAACTTTGAAATTATTCATTAACCCTTTAAAGCCTACTGGTTACATGCACCAGCAGGATTAACATTTAAGAACTGTATATTCTTCCCACACTGTGTTTATGGGTTTTGTATTTATCTGAGAACAAACAGCGATTTCTGCCCCATATAACGTAAACTGATCGGTTTTTATAACGGGGATGAAAAGTGTTTACTGGGCAGCACGGACTGGGTCTTTAAATAAAGCAGTCTGTGCTTCGTCTTTAAAGGGTAAATATTCTTTCCTGCCCTCATTTTTTATTTTCTCAAACGATCTGGGCAAAATACAATTACAGTGATGTACGTAACACAGTTTATTGCTGGAGAAATTTCAGGATTGTAAAACTGTCTGATTGGTGAACTGAGACATGTCAGACATTGCCTTGAACCAAAGAAGCCAACAGTGTTACAGCCATAAAAAGTACTCCACTCTTACATTTCTAAATCCCTACTATTAAAAAAGCAACATGGAGGCCACACAAACTTAAGAAGACACGGATATGGATTAAATAAATTTGGCTGACTTGATACAAAGCTTTTACCAACCTCCAAAGTAAACGATGACTTGGTTCCTAAGTTTTAATGTGTAAACACACTCATGAACATGCAAACAACAAGCAAGCCCTGCCTGAGACAAAATGAACGATCACTTGACGTGGGGGCAACAGGGACTGAGTCATTACCAGGTCTGTGAGCAAAAGAAATTCTGAGTAATTACCAGGCCTATAGGCAACGGGGATTCTCCGCTGTGTGAACTGTGACAGATGTGCTTTTAATTCTGGATCCACCTCCACCTTCCCACTCTGTAGTAACTCCCAGTTTTTCTGCACTGCCAGGTCATGTTTCAGCACCCGATTAGCATCATGTGGGCGCCACTTGGATTTCAAGATTTTCTGAAATCAAGCAGCAACAGAGGAAGTGGCAATTTATAAACTTTATTACTCAATAACAAAACAAACTCTTCATTTTCCTCTCTTTGACATCCAATCACTACTTGTAACAATCATTATTAACTCTGCATAAAGCTAAAACGTTCATTTCATCTATTGGAGGTTCATGGACATTGCCACAAACTTACTTACAGGGCTAATTTTGTTGAGGAATTTGTAAAACTTATTTGCAATGTGGTATTTTGAGCACTGTCACGAACTCAAAAACAGAATTAAAAAACTATTAGTTCAATGAAAACCTATCAGCTGAAGACACAACTAGAAGCAAATCCTACACTCTGACTTTATCAAATACACCTCAGACACAACAGACAATGTCTTCATGCCATGAACCAACTTTTGTAACAGACATTCAGAGATTCACTAACCCACCTTTATTGTTGTCTCAGATGCTGGGAAACACTGCACCAGTTTCTCCACAGTCCACGTAGTGTCATCGCTGTCATGCAGATACTGGATTTGCTCCTTCTCTGACCATGTCAACAAGTTCAGCCCTTTCTCTGGTTTGAAGTACTTATTGCCTACAATTTTCAGTTGTTTCATGTCCTTCATTTTTATTTCTTCACTGCAACAATCATACAATACCCTCACTTAATGGGTGACACAGGCCAATTTATTAAAAATAATATGCTAATTTCTTTCTGTTCATTACAATCTTCTGGATACAGCAACATGGTAAAATGGCTAAATCATCCAAACCAAATCTGGGACCCATCCAGACTCATAATTAGTAGGTACCGAGATTCTTTCTCTGGGTTAAATCAGCCAGTGTGAAGGTATCCAGTCACCTCCACTTAGTGTCAAAGTTAAGCATACATTCAGTCATACTGCCACTCCCTCATCTACCTTCACAGAACAAGAAAAATTTCACCTCCCACCCACACCTATGTCTCTACCAACTGTCTCTTCCCTTCCCATATGTGCTACCATCACCTACACATCAATGATACTAATGTTCCCCAGAATAAATCTGCTGTTAAGTTTGTCTCACATTTTATTGCCACTGACTTGGCCATCTTACATGAATTTGGAATTTCTTGGTTTCTTGTCTTGTGAACGTCAATCATGACTCGGTTTGAAGGGGCGTCAAATTATTAACACGCCCGAGGAGCTCACGTGGCTCGGGAAGGCCCTGATGGTCAGAGACGCAGTATTTTTCAACCTCTGAACAAAGGATTTAAGTTTTGAATACAAAAGTGGTTGTGTCAAGGTTCACTCGTTCACTTATTGTAGATAAACACCTCACCTCTCATGCAAATCGTGCATCTTATTTACGTCCATAAAATCGAACTCTGTATCGTCAACATCAGAACTTTCTGCCATGGCTTGATCTTCACGTTCCATTATTCTCAAACGTCGCTGAATTCCTGGATTGGATAAACGTGAATAGTTGGGTTTCTTCCATGCCTGTACCTTGGTTTTTGTAATCGTTCCACGCCTCCTTACAATGCATATCATTGGTCCATACGTTAATATACGAAAATTTAACATGTTATAAATGCTCAAATTTAATGCCAGATTTGAAGCATATAATCCTTGCAGCGATCTTTCTCACACGTACTGAAATCACACCGAATTGGATCAATATATTGACGGATTTGTAGATTATGCTGGTATCACGAAGCCTACATTTACACGACAAAATATACGTTCTTATGTACCGTCAATGACTTATGGCTCTTCCCCCATTTTCGCTTTCGTACCATCACGCTAGCACTGTTCGTCTCATGTCACCAACGTGCTCGCCAACCGTACACAGATTAATAACGCGAGCTCTTATCCGTGGGTGACGGATTCTCATATTTCCTTATCTTCAGCGATTTTTTTATATGTGCGTTCAGGCAAGTACTAAGAATGCTCGAGATAAAAATAATACGGGGGGTGTTTGGGTGGGAGCAGGATGCTATAATTCAGGATAGGCGATACAGTTTCTACCGGCTTCAAAATTTATGTGGGTGTAATCCATGGATTAAACTGTTCATGACCTTACTCAAAATTAAATGTTTTTCAAGTACCCAATTTACAGCACTGACATAATTCGCAGCAGCCCTTTTACTTTGTTAATAAATGTGTATCACCATTTGTTTGAATAAAGCTAGCAGAAATTCACGTTTCAATGACTGCACATAGAGGCCCTCAATTGTAATTGCAGTTATTTGAATATCAGCCTTAAAAAATGCTCCTTGGCAGTACACAACCAAATGCGTTAAGTGCTGATATGTCTTAACTCCATATGCGTCAGCTGTTTAGGCTCCCCTACCAACAGCAAAACCAAAATGGAATAAGTCATACTGCTTATAAAGATTAATTTTCTTTGATTCACTTCATATATTGTTACATGCGACAGGTGCAAATAGCATCATAACATTCTAAGTGAAACCACTGCCTTTCTGCAGATACATCATATGATTACAGGGCTGATCCAAATGCATATTATTAATATGTTCCTGTTAAATAATCCTGATTCTTTTGGGGAAGCAATATGCAAACAGAATAATGGCACAACACCAATGAGTATTAGAAACACGTGGTTTGTTCCTACACATTCAGTGACCGTCTGTCCACTCTCCTAAAAGCATTGTCTGAATAAATGATAACATGCATGAGCACATTAATACAATCAGTCATGTCTTTAACTAGGCAACACCACACTGTTAGCTGACTACCAATGGCAAATAACAGAATTTTGTAGATCAATAATACTAGTTCTTGAATTATGCCAATTGTTGCAGCTATTGGGGATAGCATGCAATGTCCTGTGCTGGTGCACACACACTTGTGATCTGCTGTCAGACAGCACATAACATTCTGTGAAGCTGCACATACAGGATGCTGAAGATTCACAATACTCAATTTGGGGATATATATATGTTAAGTTTATTGTTTGAGGTTACAGTAGGTTAATGCTTCAGTAGTTTTAATTTATTATTAGGTTAGGCTGATGTGTGGCCAAGTATTAGTATGGTATGACAAGATTCTCCCTACCTGATACAGGAAAGAGGGAGATCATAATATACTACATTCGTATTTATTAAAATGTTGAAATAGTACTCCTGATCTTTCCAGCACCACACCTTCCAGTAATCTGCTTTCCATTTTTCATCTACCTTCTTGCTTACTTCCAAGAATATGTTTAGACACCCTGTGTCAGTATTTTCCTTTAAACATCTGCCAGTTAAGATTTATGTAACTCCTTCAGGTCTTGACCAGTTATTCTCCATTCCCTTTGTTCAATTATTTGTCCATGGACATTACTCAGAATTCTCCCGTTCCATGTGTCTAACATTAGTTTATCCTTATACCATGGACCACATGCTGTGTACCTAATAATCTATACAATGTTAATCACAATCACTGCCTTCTGTGATGTCACACCGCACAGTCCGGTAGATATCTATCTTCTACTCTGAAGATGAGAGCACCAGGTTTCTGCAATCATCAGCATATATCTTAGAGACTGCATGATGTCACATTTTAGACAACAGTAATCCCCAGACCTCATGCATTCTTAATCAGTTTGTACAGTAGAAAAGCTCATGTCAACCGTCTGTGCAGGATTTTACACAGCCACTGCATTATACTTGTGTTAATCTTCTTCATTCATCCTACAACCCCATATGAATTTTCTACTTCTCCACCCGACCATGCCAGATTGATCTGTCGATCACCACCTTTGTCCAATTTTTCACACCCAATACTCTAATATCCTTCAGGACTTCATCCTGCCATCTATTCCTTTGATGTCCTTTTGATCTCTATCCCACTGGACTCCAGTTAAAAATCCTCCTTACCATACTATACTCTTCCATCCTATCTAAATGGCCCCACCATTTCAGTCGAGCTCATATAAACCTCACTATGATAGCTTCTCCAACATATTTAATTAATTTATGATTAGCCCTAAACCTCCATCCCTTGAACAGGACCAAAACTCTTCCTCAGGATTCTTCAGTTGAAGATCATTAAATAATTTGTATCTCTCTTCCTCAAAGTCCAAGTTTCAGCTGCATATGTTACAATGGGCCTTATAGTGGATATATACATTTTCAGTTTGCGTTGTTTCCAAGTGGGCTTTGATGAAAGCAATTTTTTATACATAAAGAAGGCTTTATTTCCTTTCTTTATTCTTGTCAAAATTTCCTCAGTTTACATTATTGCCATATATTACTGACCCTAGGAAACTAAAAGTCTGCACTCTCTCAAAATTATGTTGTCCCATTTGTACATTCATATTCCTACTTACATTACTTCTTTTTGCATTAATTTCCAAATACTTTGTTTTCTCTTGATTAATGTTCAACCCTAGTTCATTTGCATTCTCATTCTACCTGTGTTATTGTCAAGCTGAAAAATGCACTCTAATGTTCTTCTTTTTTAGGCTCCAGGGTTATGATACTGCTGCCTCCATCTTGTACACTCTGTTCAACAAAAATCAAGCGGCCTGATATTTCGTACGTCCCGCTCAGGCAGTGACATGACATACAGTTGCCGAGTCATTTTACTTTCCCCATATTTGTGCATTCGTGGCATTTCTCTGTCTTCCATTCATTACAATCAATCACGCCGCATATATACAAGGGTAAGTCAAAAATTATCCGCACTCTTGTTTT
>Ga0209628_10004501_pt1 | contig 10094 bp, 6 predicted proteins | sample TergutCu122P4_FD_187285 | JGI IMG/M metagenome (GOLD analysis project Ga0209628, IMG submission 187285) | Cubitermes ugandensis P4 segment gut microbial communities from Kakamega Forest, Kenya - Cu122 P4 (SPAdes) (version 2) | ecosystem: Host-associated > Arthropoda: Insects > Digestive system >... | reverse complement strand
GATATATTGGCCAGCCTTAATGGGGTTTATGATATTTCTTCCAGTGATCTTGCAAGAATAATGTACATTATTAACTTAACAATTACCAGATTAAACATGAGTATGTATATCTTACTACAAATGTTATTATATAGAGGTTGCTATGTTGGCTTTTTGAATATGTATGTGGGTGTGTTGAAACAAAAAAGAGCCTTCCAAATGAAATTGTGCATTACTCTGTTAAGTGTAAAAATAATGCTGATTTCTCAAGGATTGCTGGGTGTAGTGGGTTTCAAAAATTAGGTTAATCTTAACTGTACAGATAGTTTTTTGTGATATAGTGGGTAATTGTTTTTGGTGGTATTTTGTAGGAAGGGTTGTCCTCATCTGTACATTTAAAGTTTATATTGGTTTTGACGTATTAGCATTATTTCTGGTCAAACAGAATTACTGTTATTACCGGCTGCCCTGTTTTCCTTCGGAATTAAACGTAGTTACGCTGGACTAAAAACGCTGCTCTCGATCTGCCGACGTTACGAGTTGCTAGAAGTGAAAGTGACTGATAGGGTGGAAGTTCTGTTTCTCAAGGTCGGCAGTTTCAAACTCTCTCCGTGATTATGAGTATGTTTTGCATGCTTGTAGATAACATAATCCACGAATATTAATAACGCAAGCTCAAAACCGAGGTTACAAGTGTGTAGTTCATCTCGGCAAGTTCCTGCTCGAGGAACAGGCAGTACGAAATCCAGAAACGTGCATCATCGTATTTTCAAGTCTCCTTTGATGCACTCTTTCCATGTGCGATGTATGTGCGTCTGTAGATACGTACGTACATATTTTTTCCCTGATAAAAGTAATTCTTCTTGAACGGTTTTTTCACATCATGGTGTTTGGGATGAATGTAATATTATATACTTGACAGTTCAAAGCTTTTCTGTTGGATTCTTGCATGGTTTGATTGGTATAAAACATGTGAAAACTAAGTCAGGATGTATATATATATATATATATATAAATAAATAAATAAATATATATATATATATATTCTGTCGGAATTTATATTATAGGATAGAACTGTGTGGTGTAATGTTTTTGTTTCAAGATTACCATATAACAGTAGTAATCAGAATACATCATGATGGTGAATAGCACTATAATTGTACTAGTATGAGACATGTTGTGTTTGTAGAGATATGTACCAGTTTAATATATATACATACATATATATATATATATATATAAAAAAACATTGTACTGTACTACTGAGATATGCAGCCAGGTTGGATACCAATCCTGGATTTGAATTATCATGTAGAAGAAACTGTTTTCAAAAAGTTTGTGATACTCGATGGCATGCATAGTGACTGCCATTTGGGTTTTAAATTATCGGACAAGAACCATATTGTTCCCGCGCTTCGGAGTATGTTCATTCGTCACCGTTATGTTAACTTTTCAGCACACCATTGGTAGTTCTGTCATTTTGAGCAGCATATAGCGTGGGTGTTAAGTCGATAGTACCGCCACTGCCATTCGGTCGTCGGTCAAGAGCCGCGTCATTTCCGCAATTCAGAACGCATGTCTATCGCTGTAAAGTTCACTTTTCAGCACACCACTGTCAGTACTGTTAACGCTGAACAGCTTGTATGTTAGGTTGGTAGTGGCACAAACACAATGCATCAAGAAGACTGGAGGTTGTTAGTTTAGTTCACATTGTGTTGATACCAAAGATAAGTCTAACAAGACAAACTGAAATTCGTTGTGACTTGCAGGTATCATAAATCTGTCGAGTCTTTTCACTTGAGAGTGTACCACTTTTAAAGTTACTTCCAGTTTTAAAACTTGTCTTCATTTACAGCAGTATATATTTTGTGTGTATTGGAAAGGAATGATGTCACATGTGTCAACAAAGGGGTTGTGAATTAGAACTCTTTAATTAATTTATTGTACCGTAGTCGCTGTTTGTTTCTTGTTTTTCTCCCCCAGTCAAAATGTGCACAAGGAATGACTTTCCAGACATTGCTAAAATTAAAGTGCCTTTTAGTATGTGAGTGAGTATATATGAATTTCCTTTGATTTTCAGTTTACAAGTAGGAGGAGGGTTAGTGCAATGTGATGTAGGGAGCTGAGCTTTGTTCTAACTGCCAATGTTCAATTCTCAGGTGAAGGTGCTTGTACATATGTTCCAGTGCTTGGTGTGGGGAAATGTCGCTGTGAAGGAAGTTATGTAATTATTGTATTTATTATATTTTCTCTCTGTCTCTTCCATTCATAGTTGACCTCACTGTCAATATTGTGCCCATTCTGTAGTATGAAAGTCCCTCAGTACCATGAAAGAGAAACTTGTACTGTTAATTTTTAAGTTGAGTGTATTTTTTGGTGTGGATCTGTGTAGAAATTGTGGACAGTAACATAGCTGTGAAATTATTGCTCATTGACCTCATTGACTAAACTCATATGTAGAGATCACCAGTTATTACAGTGTAGCGTAATTTTAAGAAGGCAAGCTAGATGATGGTGCGTATAGTTTCACGATAAGATGCCATTTGACACTTATCTGAAATGGATCCTTGGCTTCAGCAGTATTTTCTTTTCTTTTCTTTTTTTTTCCCCCCCTGGAAAGACTCCACATATGCATACTTTCAGTTTATGTGGCACTTCGCATTGTAGCATAAATTTCCGTTAGCTTCTGTAAAAAAAAAATTTTGAGTGATATTATTTGTTCCTTTCATTATTTATGAAGACATAACGATAATACAGAATGAGGAACCGATAAACAGAGTATTCTTTGCCATGGTTAAAAACAACTGTGCCTTACGGGTGATAGGAGGTATGGATTGTGGTTTGAATGTTGGGGGGAGGGGGGTGGTTATCGGAGTGGCAGAATGTGTCCTCTCTTTTTTTTTTTTTTTTGGTGTGTGTGTGTGTGTTCCAAGTCCTGTACAAACGTGTGACATTCCGTTGGGCGAGGTCTCATTCACAGCACTACAGTGTGGCCTTAATACAAATTCATGACATGTTACTTCTCCTTCTGACAATGTCCATCCAGCTTTCAGTATTGCAGAGCTGCTTGATTGGTTATCCTAAAAAAAAGAAGAAAAAAATTTGTAAAATGTGGTTCATTTGAGACCTCAGGGAAAACTGCAATAGCCTTTTGAATGTGCTAGTCAGGGCTAGTTGGCTGACAAGTTGTTAGTGATGTGCCTCAATTCTGGAACATAGAAGCAATTTGTTTAGTTTGGATTCCTGTAATTGTGTATTACTTGTACCTCTTATTATTAATTTTGCATGATTTGATTCAATGGGACTACCACTGTAAGTTTGTTGGTCAGTAACGTGTACTGAGATCCGTGTTAACGAATTCTGACTGCTGGTGACAGCAAGTGCTAATTTTGGTCTTGCTCGCAAGTGGCCAAAAAAAAACAAAACAGGAAACCTCCCCTGGGAATTCTGTCACAGCAGAAGTTTTATTGGGTGGGGACAAGACAAGCTTGCCATCTGAGGGGAAAAAAAAAGACTTGCAATTTAACATATCACACTCGGTCGCCAAGATGAGATGTATTTTTATTGGCTCTCTAGCCAAGTCTGGTAACGAGATTATATTCGGATGAGAGAGAGAGATCAAATGCCCTCTTCTGTTGGAGAGGTGCGATGTCTTGTGTGCTTTTTACGCTTAAATCTACGATTGTGATGGAATGTGGGGGCTGAATAGCCGCAGCTCCCATAACAGATGCATACCATACTTTGTAAAAAAAAATGTGTTCAAAAGGTCACAAAGCAAAGTAACACCTATATGATGCTAATCTAAAACACCAGTGGATATATGGAAGATCATACATAAAAGTACAAGGTAGAAAAAAAAAACTCGTCTTAACACATATTACGTAAAGTTGCGTGCCAGAAGGAGGTAATAAACTCTTAACCTGCTTACATGGAAAATACGGTGAGCTCCTAATAATGCCACCAGATGGAAGATGGGTTTTAAACTCGGCGTTTAAAGGGTTAAAAGTGACGTAAAACCGCTTTGTGTAAGAATAATATCCAATAATGCCTTTTAAATTCGTATTTTGTGATTTTCATCTCTGATGTACTTCATTTAAATCTGCAGCATCGTCGTACATTTCTGCCTTGACCTGTAGACTTGACAAAACATCCATGATAACCAGATATTTCTGTAGTGATACCTGTTCTCACACACTCCAGATTTAAGTGAAATGCATTTTGACATTATATAGCCATGTTAACACCTCCATATAAGCATTTATAAAGTGTAACAGTCGTGGTTTCTTATATGACAGCTCCTCACTTCATTAGCAGTAACTGTATTTTATAAGAAATGAAGGATAATTACAAAAAAAAAATTTTTTTGTGTAGAGTTTTGTGAGGTGTCCCCCTAGCATGTGGTGCTCACATACGTATGAGACCTTCCCATGTGATAATGCCATTGCACCACTTGTCTGCCAGCTTTAAGGTTTGATGTGGGGTAGGAACAATAACTATGCGTGATGGGTATAGTACCTGAGAAATAACTGTAATTAACATTCTTTTTTAAAATAAAGTAATGTACTGTAATGTACACAGAATCCCAATTGATGTCTGAACAGTGCATCTGGAATGTATTTTGTTTTGTATTTGAAGATGTCGCAATTTTCCTGTCTGCCGAATACACAGCTTTCTTAGTAGGAAGTTGGCAGCCTCAAGTTGCAGTGCGCTGTTCACGTTGTTACGTGTTCCTTCTGTAGTATTGCTTCATGTTCACTCTAAGAATGATTTAATTTCTTTAACATGTTGTATGAGGATATATCCCGCACAGTGTATTAATTGCCAAAGCAAATTATATTCCTGTATTTTTCTCTTGTAGAAGAGATTGTTTCTTGTTTGGTAAACGGTGTTATTTGGGGATAGAAGTTACTCTGATGGCCACACATCAGCAGTCCATTTATTGTGCCCCACTATTACGGCTGCACTTCAGCAGTCCAGTTGTGCCCCACTATTACGGCCACACTTCAGGAGTCCAGTCGTGCCCCACTATTACGGCCACACGTCAGCATTACAGTCATTGTGCACCACTATTATGGCCCCACACACGCAGGCCAGCTTCAGTCCCCCCGCTGTTTTGGCCGCACATCCACAATCCCGTCATGGTGCTCCCCTATTATGTCCACACCGGCTTCACAGTCAGGCTCCCAATATAATGGCTGCACATCATCATTCCACTTGTCGAGCCCAGTATTATGGCCACACACCGGCAGTCCAGCTTTAGTCTCTCACTGTTGTGATCACACATCAGCAATCCAGTCATGGTGCTCCCCTTTCTGTGGTCACACCGGCTGTCCAGTCAGGTTACCGCCATTATGGCCGCACACTATCAGTCCGGTCGTAGTCCTCACACCCACTGCCTCGTGTATTGATACGGAAATTCGCTGGAGTATTTAGAAGTGTGGAGATGACTGTGGACTTAGGAAGCTGTATGCAGTGTTCCTTTAAGAAATTATTTTGCGATGCCGTGAATTAAAACGCCATTCTCGGCTTTACCACCGCAAACAAACGGCATACCGTCTTCCAATTTAATAATCATTTTGCAATACTAGTGTGAATATTTTAAGGAATATTTGATCCTTCAATATTATGTTAGTTCTTCATGGAACATGATCCTGGTGTATGGCTGGTGGTGCGTCTTGATCGCAAGTTCAGAGCTCTATGGAGCCGAAGTATGATACTGTAGAAAGTGGGGGGAGCATGCCATGCAAAGTGGGCATTGCAAGGCAGGGCTTCCTTTGGTTTGTGCTGTATTGGGTCTTTATTTGTCATTATCAGTATTCAGGACAATCTCACCATTCTTTTGCTGCAAGCAAACAGCACTTTGTGTAATGTACACAACATAATATTACCTGTTAAAACGCTTCGTAGGGTTAGATCAGGTTGTAAGCAGTTGGTGCTGTGGATTGTTTCGTTTATCATTATTATTAATTCCGTGTCATGAGTATGTTCCTCAAAATAATGTACTGTGCTCATTTTCTCCAGTGGGTTTGTGATGTTGTTATGTTATCCCTTATTTAGATATTCATGCTGATCGTCAGATTTGTTTGGTTTCCTTGTTGAGTAGTGTGAATTCCTCCCCACCACTCTCCCCTGTTAATGAAGATAGAAATCCTGTGCATTGGGCATTTATCTTTACAAAATTCTAGGAATCTCAGAAATAAAAAATTTCTTCTGCGTCATCACTTGGTCGTAATTCTTGTGGCTGTATTTTCTGAAATGCACTTTGCATGCATTTCCAAGTGCCAAACTCTTTATTCTTGTGGTTATGTTACATAACATGTTGTATTTGAAAGTGTTTTAATTTTTACAAAGATATATTGTGTGTTGCATTCTGTCCCGTGATTGTAGCTGGGAGAGATTTTACCAATTTAGTATGTAATATATATAAATATATATATTTTTTTTGGAGCTGCACAAATTTAACATCTGACAATCGTATTACTGTATTATTCCATTACTATTATTGTTATTATTTTATTTATATTTGGGTATAAAGTACCATTTTTTTTTTTATATATTCACTTGCAATTCCAGTTTTCAGGCATAACCTCTAGTATTTCTTATGGAAACACAAACAGTATTTGAATTTAACTTTGTCTCAGTGAAATAAAAATTTACCATAGCAGACTGAACGTGACAGCTTCTTTCCATGTCGGTGTATAGATGACACTACAGACTCCACCATTTATAGGTCCTAATATGATGACAGTCGTGATGTCTCGTATCGTCCCTTAGCGTTTGCTTTCGTAAATCATGCTGTGTGGTCCGTACTCTTCTCGAGGTAGCAACACAGTAAATTTTGGATTGCATGACAACTTATATCCAGCATATAGCATGGTTTTTAAACCCCCTCTTCCCACATTATGTTGAGGTGTTCTAAGTATTTGCTCATGGTTCAGACTGTGTTCAAAAACATAATGTTGTCTGGGTGATAGTAATTGATGTTGTAGGGGCAGTAGACAACATCAAATTGTGTATAGCCATTCTGGAACTCGGCTGGTAATCCCCGATATCCCTGATATATATGGTATTTCCCATACTCTTGCTTAATATTATTATGTATTTGTGTCCATTGTAATAATATTGACTGATAACTAATTCTGTCAAACTGCTTCATAAGTATGGTGTATTAAATGTAAGCTATAGATATTTGTGATGTTGTGTTTTTGAGGTAGAAGTAGTGGTAATTAATATGTAGGTTAAGACTAATATCAACCATGCAAGTTTCCATATTATCAGTGTCTTTGTTGGGGTGTGTTAGTTTTGATTCAATGTTTGCTGGTCTTGAAAAATCCAGATGCCAGTTGATTTTTCATTACATTTTGGCTTGGTTCCGGACAACGCCGGTGTTGTTCGTTCACATCATGTCTCTGTGTTTGGACATTTGTAATTCCCTTAACGAGTTGGCATGTTGCTCAGGGCACAGTAAAGCTTTCATGTGATCTATTTAAGGTGTTAGTACCCAAAGCATTGAATTTGACGGAACTTCTTCTTCTTTTTTTTTTTTCAGTAGTTGTACCGCATCAGATATTGTGTAATGTTTCGGGCTGCTTGTTGAGGGGGGGTGGGTTAACAAACAATACTGTATACATATGTGCAGACCATGTAGAATGATATACATTGTGTGTTTTATTCCAGTATAGAGTGGTAATAGAAGTACAATGATTTGAACAAAAGCAAACATCACACATTTTGAAATCCACTCTGTGTTCCACTGTTTATATAATGAATAATAATATTGTGTAATCTCATGGTTGTTGTTAGCATGACCACAGAAACTGTACTGTTATGACCACTGAAACTGTACTGTTACCAATAATTGTGTACGTGAAGTACGTATCATACATATGTGAAGTACACACACAATTTGACAGGCCTAACTTGTGTGTATGTTTTTTGGTTTCCGAGTCATGAAGTCGGCACATAGTACGGGACGATCAGAAAACTAATTTGGGTGAAAGCTGACTACTTCCTTATTGCGAATTACGTGAGAAGTCGTTAACGAGCGAGAAGCGTCAACGCCAGTGACCACGGAATTGTTGCTCGAACCACACGAAGCAGTTTCCACGTACCAGATGTGGTTACTACTGATTGTACTTAATTTTAAAAGATAGCTTTACACTGCAGTTTTTGTACACATCTTGCAGTTGGGGATGCTTGTGGTTCTAGAGTCATTATGAGAGGTGAAATGACAGATTACCATTTCAGGGTAATTTTTTTGTTTTCTGCCAGTTTGCTCACAAGGTGCTGACTATACCTGTCGCTACTGTAACTTTTCTATTCCAGCATTTGCCTGTCATTCCTCATTTTAAGTACAAACAGCTCAGATTGTGGTATTGTTGAGCTGATGATGACAAACCGCGCGAGCCGGTACAAGTTACCGTGGCACTGAACGTTCAGTTCGTGGTCTGCTTTATGGTGTGATGTGCCCTTTGAAGTGGATATGAATGTTTTTGGAGAAAGTTGCTCAGTCTTTGAGGTGTCCCCCTCCAAGACTGTGTGCTATCAGTATGGAAGACCACAGTCTGGGTGTATGAATTCTAACACAGACAAAATGCTTTCTTTTTATACTGTTTTTACTGGGTATATCGGGGAGTCAGTTTATGTACAGTCCGTAACTGAAATTACCATGTTATGTCGGGGAATGTTAATTGGCACTTTTGTCTCACCCTTTGGACTGTGATGAGAGGCTTTTCTCATAACAAAGTCTTTGTAGAGAGCTGTTACTGGTTGAATTTGTACATGTTGGCTGTGTTTTTGAAATGTGCATAGTCTTTGTTTTGAGTTTGAGCCGCTCATCTCAATGTGTCAAGTAATTTGAACACAGGATATGATGAGATGAGTGGCTTAATGCACTGGGGAGTGGCTTTCTGCATCAGGACAAGTACGTAGGCACTGCCATCAGCGTAAGAGGAGGAAGCGTACACATAAGCAGTTGTAAGCACTTGTCACCCAACACGTGAGCGCAGTCCGCGAGCTGCCGTGTCAAAAGCACGATCACAGTTGCGCCGTTAACAGGATGGAACGGAAATCTTCGGGCCCACGTTTGGCCGTTCTGTCCACATTAATACTCGGTTTCTACCGAAACCACGGAACGTTCGGCTCCTCCTACGATATCGCAGGAAGCTGCTTGCCAAATCACAGTACTTAATTGAGGTCTGTTAGTCGCAACAATTCCTTGGATGTTTATGTTAACCCTGGCTGACCCTTCTTTGCCTGCATGTGAAGGTCAAAGAGATGTGCCTAGGTAAAATATAATATGAAATACCCTTCCCCTTCACCATAGGAAGGCAATTTGGTAAGTGAAGACATTTACCAACTGGTATGTTGCCGTGAGCATTTTTGGTTGAACCACAGAGTGGGGTGATGGTGGTGGTAATAATATATCGGCAACAACCGGACGTTCCTTAAAAATTGCTAATTTTTTTTGGAATGCTCCTTGATGGACAGGCAGACTAATAAGAAGTCAGTATTCTGTAAAAGGTAAAGAAGTGAAATACAAATGTGGTTGTGTTTTGTCCCTTGATATGGGAAGGTATTCGTATGACTGCTGCGGGAAGAGGAATTATTACAATGTTGGCAATAGTATTGGTTGTTGTGTATTCTGAATCATAGCTGTAACTTCCATTGAGGAAATAAAACAAAATGGAGTTTATTTTGGGTGTTCGAATCAGAGTTTAGGGGACCAGGGTTGGTAAGCCAAAATGATTACGGTGATAAAGTGAATTTCATTTGTTTTTTTTTTTTAATATTAAGAATGATAATACCTATGAAATTTTTAAATATTAAGAATTTAAAATACCTATGAAATAATTTTTTGTCTTCAAACTACCCTTGTTTTCACAATTATTGTATATTACATATAATAAGATCGATTAGCAAGTGCTTTTAAACCACTTATTTATACCATCCTTAATGTAAAAGACCAGTGTGCATTCAATAAAGGCTGTCCTCAATGTCACCTGTCTTTAAGTCATTTCTTGTTAATGCCCTCTCCCACCCGTTTTGAAGGAAGTCATTTCTTGTTAATGCCCTATCCCACCCATTTTGAAGAAGTAATTTCTTGTTAATGCCCT
>Ga0209628_10004500_pt1 | contig 10094 bp, 2 predicted proteins | sample TergutCu122P4_FD_187285 | JGI IMG/M metagenome (GOLD analysis project Ga0209628, IMG submission 187285) | Cubitermes ugandensis P4 segment gut microbial communities from Kakamega Forest, Kenya - Cu122 P4 (SPAdes) (version 2) | ecosystem: Host-associated > Arthropoda: Insects > Digestive system >... | reverse complement strand
AACTTGCCCAGGAAGCAGCGTACCAGAGCCATACCAGTCGCCTGACTGAACTCTGGTCTCTGCCCAGACCGGCCCAAGGGCTGAATACCAATAATAATAATAGTGTCTTATTTGCTCACTCTAATCTAATAGATCTTAACAAAAACATCTGCATAGTTTTTACAACTTTAAATAAATGGCTGAGAGCAAACCATCTATCTTTAAACTTTAATAAAACAAAGTATGTACACTTTACAACTAAGAGAAATATGTCAGTTAACTTAAAAATAGGTTTTAATGATAATTTTATCACCAACAGCTCCTACACAAAATTCCTGGGGGTGACAATGAATAATACTTTGTCTTGGAGTAATCATATTGATTTACTTATGAAAAACTTAAGTAAGGCCTGTTATATAATTAGAAATGCCAAAACATACATGTCTGCCTTGTCATTAAAAGTGGTTTATTATGCATTTTTTCACTCTGTTATGAGCTATGGAATTATATTTTGGGGAAACTCGTCGCATAGCTCCATTATTTTTAGAATACAAAAAAAGGCAATTAGAATTATGGAAGGATGCGGGAACAGAGTTTCATGTAGAAATTTATTTAAGAAATTACAAATTTTGTCTTTGACATCACAATATATGTTATATTTATTAATGTTTGTAGTTCAAAACAAAAACTTCTTTTTAACAAACAATGAAAATCACAATTTAGACACTAGACAAAGAAATAATTGGGCCTGGTAGCGTAGTCGGTATAGCGACTGCCTATGGGCTGGACAGTCTGGGGATTGAATCCCGGTGGGGCCGAGATTTTCTGCACCTGTCCAGACTGGCCCTGAGGCCCACACAGCCTCCTGTACAATGGGTACCGGGTCTTTCCCGGGGGTAAGGTGCGGCCGGGGCGTGACGCTGACCCCCACCCCCTTCTAGTGCCGAGGTCAAAAATAGAGTAGAGCTATACCTCTATTCTCCCTAAGGGCCTTCATGGCCTATGAAAGGGTGAAACCTACCTACAAAGAAATAATTTATACTTTCCTAAAGCAAACTTAACCATTTATCAAAAAGGAGCTTATTATTCAGGGATAAAAATTTTTACTACTTTACCCTTGGAGAGTAAGAATGTTGCTGGTAACAAAAAAAAATTTAAAATTGCTTTGAAAAAATTTTTATACACTTATTCATTTTACACAATGGAAGAGTACTTTAGTCAATTGTGAATTAGGTACTGTATAAGATCTTTATTATAGTGGTATATTTATTTAAGATTTTATGTGCATTATGTAAGTACTTTTGAATTGCTTTTAATTTCTGTCTAGGTACATTATGTACATATTCACTGATTGCACATTTAGAACTGATCACATTTCTTTGTATAAACTTGATTTGTCCTATGACAGATCATTATTATATGTATCTTATTGCCATTTTCTCATTTTGTACTATGCCTGTTGTTATCTAATGACAAGTTCTATATCCACTCTGGTGGATCTCTGGAATACTGAATAAATTAATTATTATTATTACTATTATTTTGGATTATTGTCCATTATCTGAGTTTTTAAAGAAGCGTAACATTTAAGAAGCCAGCTGTTTCTATTTAATCAGGTAAAGAGCATCTAGACTGGTTGGCGCTTTAGATTGGGTTATTCTCAATCACTGGGCACCACAGAAACAGTAACTTGTTTAGAAATGTACCTGAGAACAGATCTAGTCCAAGGGTAGTAATGGGAAAATGGCTATGGAAAAATTAAAAAATTAACTACAAGACTCAAAAATAAAACCTGGACCAATCAACATATTAAATTCCATAAAAAGAACCACAAACAAGACACAAAAATCTAGAACACATATTGTAACACCACTAACACCATCTGTGGAGAAAATTGTGAATCTTTGTGGATTGAAGTAAGTTTATAAACCAAGAAATATAAATGTAGCATTTAGTCAGTGTGGATCATAACAGCATGGCAATGCTTCTCACCAGAAGTGTTGTGAAGGGTTTTAAGAAGTGCTGTTTATCCAATGCAGTAGATGGGACTGATGATGATATGTTGTGGAATGGCAGTGAAGAGGATGAGAATGTTAGGAGTGAGTGTGAGGAAGATAAAGGCACTGACTGAAGGTGGAAACAGTGATACTGATTGATAAAGGTAGACAGAATCTGATGTGCTTTGTGCATTAAATGTTTGAAATTATTAGTAAAATATTCTTTTCTTTGCAGACATTTTATTTTTTGGAGGTTGTCTTAGATTTGGATAAATATATTTTTTCATGGCTGATGTGTTTGGTGGGTTGTATTAGATTAGGGTCATTTTGCATTAAGGTAAATACAGTAAATAAAATAAAATAAAATAAAATTTTGATTTCACAAACATAAAAAGATGCAAATGCATACATGTACAAACAAAAATCCACAAACATGCTAGCATGCAGGTTTGGAACTTTTTTCCCTCATTTAAAGTTAAGTTGGTAACAGACACGTTGCTAGATGTTGAGTTCCCTGCTTCAAACAACCTACTTCCTGTGTCGCCTCCACAAATGTCATACTGAAAGTGGTTGGTGTATAATTACATAATCTCATTATGTCACTGCATTACATACTCGGTAATCATGTGAAAGTAACAAATTGTTGACTGTAGAAAAAAGTGGTCTCATAGTTTGTGTAATGGGGTTAAAAACTGTATTATCTTACTTGCTGTGCTAGGGGCAATTTATTGTTTTATTGGTATGATTGATTTTAGTAAGTGAAATTAATTGAAGTGTCCACAACATATGTAAAAATGAATATCATTAATTCCAGCATACTTTAAAATACTAACCAATATGAATTACTATGTCATGCAGAGAAATTTCAGGAAATGTGATTTTGTAGAGGTAAGTACTATTTATATTCATTTATTCTGTATATATCTGAATATGGATCACATTGAATGATAAAAATTTGTTGCCCTTCTACTGTTGTGGAGAATGAGTAAGCATAGCTTGGTTGGGAAGTTATAACAGAATGGGTCCTGAAGTTTCACCAAAATGTTTGTTTTCAAAATATTTTTGATCTCACTCTTGGATTCAGTTGGAATTGCTGCTATTGTGAGAGTTTTTCCCTCAGGGTTTTTATTAGTTCCTCCAGTCAAATGCTGAGATAGCACCTCCCTATTAGCTGTAACTTGTCACTTTCCAGTTGTTAACAATCTGAGGCAAGTGGTCTTCATTTTATTCAGTGCAAAATAACCCTTGCAAGAACTATATGAAATAACCACTCTGTTGGTTTCTAGAGTCGATGTTACTGTGGCTGAACCTGATTCAATGCAGTAACCTTCCAAGTGTGTTGTAGTGCAGTTATAATGGAATGGGTACTGTAGTATTTTACTTTCTTCAGGAATAAATGTCCCTTATAGTACATTATATATATATATATATATATATATATAGATCGTAGTTCCTTGTATCATCCTTAGATATATCATCACTTGTTTAACCAGGTGTAATAATTTTTGTTTTTCAGTTTCACATTAATTGACTTTTTTTTTTTTTGCATTCAAGAGGAATTGAAACCTCTTGAAAGGCAGCGTTAATCCGACATTTGAAATTTTAAGCCTGTGAAATCCAAAGGTTTCATTTTTATTCCATTATGTATACACCTGCATATAAATCACAGTTATTTAAATAACATATACACCCTGTGACCTCCATATGATCTCTAGACAGTTGCGTCAACCATTTGCATTAGTGGCTCCATACAAGTCATTGCATCCTTTTCTTTCTTTATTTATTTATTTCTTTTTGGAAGGTTATGTCATTAGTCTGCCATTGGAGTTCTTATTTCATGCTTTAAATTTTGATTTATACTGTCCATCATATTATGACTTCATGAATTTTGTTAGTGAAATTAACTACATTCACTTTATTGTAAATATTAATAATTCTTTTGGTCTCAAGGAGCCTCTACTTCTTCTGTTTAAAAACTGTGTTGTATTCATACATAGCATCAGTTACAAATTGTTCTACATTTAAATTCCTTTCTGTTAAGAAAACTGTGAACATTAATCTTGAAGTAATATGACCTCTCTGAAGAGAATGGAGTTTGTGACCTACAGCAAGCATATGATCAGTGTAGGATGAGTTATTGTCCTGCAAAATAAAAAAAGAAGAGTATCTCCTAAATTGTGATAAGATTTATGGTTAAAGCTTGTAGTTTTGTGTATGATAATGCAACTTGGCGTAATGTTCCAAAAGAACAAGAATTTTTGTAAGTAAATGTTTGGCATTAATTTTCTTACAAGTTTCTTCGTGAGAAGAAGCATTATGATCTGTGTAACTTTAAAGTGAATTTATAATCAGTGTGACAGATTATCAGCTGTTGTGCGTTTATGTATGTGTGGATGTATGTAATGGCAGTGAACTTAATTTGCATCAAAGATGTAAATAGTGAGTAAAGAAATGAATGACCTGAAATATGAATGGTAGATAAAATCTAAGTGTCGTACTCTGAGGATACCTTCCCGTGAGTGGCTCTTAAGTAACATGTCCTACATGAAATTACTGAATTGTTAACACAGTATTGCTGTGTGTGTTAACCATAAGAGAATATACTACAAGGTGGTTTTCTAGGACATACTGTATTGTCCTTGTTATCCCCAACAGCACCACCACCTGTCTTCTACAAGAGGTCCATGGTCTCCTTCAAAGTGCGTTCTCCAGAGAGTGCTATCTCATGCTTCTTCTTTCAATTTCCAGTATCTTCTAACTTCTGTAAGGTCATCCAGTAGTTGCTTACATCTTCCTCCTCGTCTCCCCTGCCCTTCTATCTTTCCTTGAATAATGTGTTTCAAAATGCAGTTCCTGTGCAAAATTTGACCATTCCGGTTAGTGTTCCTTCATTTTATTGTATGCAGAATGTTCTTTGCCTCCTTGATCCTTTGAAATATATAATTTTTCACATGTTTGGCCCAACTGGTCTTCTCCATCCTTCTCCAGCAACACATTTTAAAACTTTCAAGGTATTTCTGATCTTCCAAAGTGTCAAAGTTTCAACACTATAGAGACCCATGCCCCAACTGTAGCATTTCACTAGTTCTTCCATAAATTTAAGTCTAAATTACTGCTGAAAGGTCTTCTTGTTGAATGCTGCTTTTGCCATGGCAATCCTGGATTTAATTTCACGTGTACTTCTTGCAGCATTTGTTACCAGGCTACCCAGATAGTTGAAATATTCCACATTCTCCCGTTTATTTTATCTACTGATATGTACTGGGGATGGTTGCCTTGAGATTCTCATCACCATATATTTTTTCACATTCATTTCCATTCTCTATTATCTTTCAGTTTCAATTAGTCTACCAAGTATGCCCTGCAATAGGGTTTCTCCCTTAGCCCTAGCACAAGGTCATTTGTATGTTTCACATTGCAAATTACTTTTCTTCCTATTTGAAGTCTGGTGTTTCTGGAAATTAAAATGTCCACGCACATTTTATGAGATTGCTCTTGCTTTGGTAATGTTGGTCATTGTTGGACTCTGAATGGCAAGTGGTATGGATGGGAGTTTGTGGCCACTTCGGTTGTAGTTACGGTCGTTTGGTTTCAGAATTCCTTTCTACAAAACAGTGTCCTTAAAAACCTGTAAACCAATGGTTATTGATTTTAGAGGACCAGGGTTGGATAGTTCACCTGGAAAATGAACCCCACTTGGCTGTGCACTATTTACTGCATTTAGTTGTTTTATATTTGGTGCAGGTTGTCTAGTAATATTTGCTTTAAGGGATTTCACAAAATTATTGCCTGTTTAACAATGCTGCTTTGTCCATACACAGTTAACCTGAAGGATAGCATATGCATCCAAGACAAATCAAAGGAGTAGTTGATAGAGGGAGTTCATGCATGTTTTCACTCTTGAGTACCTGAGGTGCCTCTTGCACAAATACCAGTGAATTGTCCAGGACAGATGGTCCTATGATGTGCAACAGACAGCTAGGTCAAGTACTTCTTGATGCTGCTGGTACCTCAGAATATAGAATTGGGTGGTAAGGTGATTGATAAATGATATTTTGAATAGAGTCATAGCCTTATTGAGGCACTCTCATGGCATTTACATGGAGGGGCCGAGAACAACCTTAGCCAGGCTATGTGTTGAATTCTGCAATATAGACCTCTTGAGGAAAAGTGTGGTGAATATGGGAAATAGACTCCAAAACAAGGTGCCAGATGATGTAAAAAAATTAGGCATGGTAAAATCTTTTAAAAGAAAACTGCTATCATTTCTGTTACAACGTGCATTTTATTCAGTGGATGAATTTGTCATACTAATTACATGTGTATTGTGTGAGTGTGTGAATTCGAGAAGTTGTAATACCCAGCTTTCTTAATTAGTATTGATATTATTACATTAAATTATCTTCTACTTTTTATGTAATTTTGTTGTGATTTTGAACCACTGTGATATATAATTGTACTCCAATTTTTAACATGTCCAGTGTCACATGTGTGACTAAGTGGACTGAATAAACTAGACTCAACTAAACCAGGCATCTTCTGAATACAACCTTAGAATGTAAGTGTTTCACCACCCTGTGGGCTACAGTATGTAATTCATGCCAGTGTGTTCAAAAGGTGGTGGAACATTTTAGAGACCACTGAGATTTTCGGTGTACATTTATACCGAATGTGTGGATTCATCTTTTGGGATAAGACCACGTACAGAAAATGAAGGTTTCTCAATATTGTGACAAACACTGCAGTTGCAAACATCAGGGTGAATTAATTATTTGAGTAGTAGGATCCTGGGTACTGTATATGGATCTAGTGATGGTTTGGATGACATAAATGTTAAATGTGAGAGTTCTCTGAAATTTTATATCTTAAAACTCATAACAGATGAAATGGTCTATCATTGATTTTATATACTGATATCTTGAGACATGTCCCTAGCACCTGGGATTGCTTCACCCTCTGTTATGTAGAAATTTTTGGAACAGTTACCCAACCAGTTGAGGACATTCTGGTTTAGAAGTCATAGCCTTCAAGATAATTTTTGAGTAGTCCACACAGATAATAATTATAACTGCATTCTTCTTGGCTGTTATGCAGTGAGTAGTGGACGGTTGTCCTGAAAAGTCAGCAAAAAATTACCACTATTTGCTGTGTAATGGCCCAGAAGAATACAGTTCTCATCTACTTTGCAGCAGAAGCTTGAAATCACGCCCATAATAATTACATGGACATGAAAACAGACAGCAGTGGTTCAAGACTTTGTGTCCTATTTTTTGACAATACTCCTGACAGACAACAAGCACTGTCATGCAGTAGTAATATATTTCAACAGTGTTGCAAGCTCATGTCTGTATACAGCCTGCCTTAGAGTGTTATTTTTGTTGACTGTTCATTGAGTCACAGTGGCCAATTGCACTTGCGCATGCTAAAGGTCACTTTTTGATTTACAGCAGTTTTGGAAATCCTCCAACCACTTCTCTACACAGCCCTGCTTGACAGGCACTATATTCCATTTTATTGTATAACTATTTGCATTTCATTAGAATTTCTTTTTCATATTTATATTGTCATGTATAATTATTTCTTTCAATAAGATACTATGGAAACGCATCACATTTACAGCCAAGTTTGGTCTTTCGGCATATAAGATGCTGTCACCACAGCTAATTTTATGTGTGTTACTCTTTGCAATGTGTGGTGTTCAAGTAGTGCTGTAATTAAGTACACTTGCACAATTTCAAAATGAGGACCATCACAGTTAGTACTCTTTACCCGATATTATTATATTGATTAAATCAAGGAGCAAGACACAGGTAAGGTGTGTAGCATGAATGGCACACATGAGAAATACATTTGTTACCTTTACATGTGTGTTACATGTTTTGGCCTATGCTTAGGCCATCCTCAGGCATGTCAATACAAAAACCTTACAAAGGAAGAGGCAATAAGAATCTAAGGCATCCCTTTTTCACACTCACTGCTTTTATAATTTTAAAACATAAAATATAAAAGTGTAAGACCTAAATCATTTTAAGAATGTATATATTAAGATTTTTAATATGTTAAGATCCTTGCATGTCGCAGTAAGATTTTGTGTTAAATTTGTATATGATGTGGTGGATTTTAATTGGTGTGGCATGGTTTCATGTAGCATAGTCTTTTATAAAATTCTTCTTTGAATTCCATTTGTAAATTGTACCCTGGTCCACAGTTTGGCTTTAAATGGCTTCCATAAAGAAAATCTGCTCTTAACTTCAGGATCTTACCTTGAATTGAAAACTTTTAAAAGAAGAAGTATTAGATTCCACTGTGTTGTGATGTGCATATGCAAAGTTTATGATAGCTTTTATACATTAAGCCACTGCTGAAGATGGCAGAATTCTGCTGAACATGTAGATTTATATGAATAGTTCAATGGAATAAATGTGGAAAATACTTGTATCACATGGTTTTATTAAGTTTAGCTTATGCAACATACAATGTTAGTAATGACATATTTAAAATAATATAAAATGTACCCAACAACTGCTGCTGATTGAATATATACATACACATACACTATGTATGCACCTTAAAGAAGAAGGCAAAGAATTTTTGATTCAAAGTCCATGTGGCATCACCTTTATAGAAAATATATGCAGAACTTGGTGTATTCTGAGCCAGGGGCCAACAAATTTCCGAGACATCTAGGAACTACTTCCAAATTCTAGGCAACAAAAGGATAATATGAAACAAATTCCATAGTACCCACAATTCTGAAGTGACCTGTGGATCTCACTGTTATGTGGTGCTTTCATCTAGGCACATAAACTGATAAACATTTTGGTTTGCAAGGGTAAAAAGTGCAATAAACAGGCTGAAAAGATTAGGCACTACCATACAAAATTTATTCGCATGGGTCAACCAGACACTGCATTCCTGTTCTGAGCCCATTTATCCATATATGTGGTATATGATTAGTTATGAAGCACACTTCCTGAATTTTTAGTACCTCAATCTTGCAAAAATTATTAAAAATACTGTATAACTACTAAGTAGAAAGTCTATAACTTGAGATGATACGACATTATCAAGCAGCACACAACCAGTGAGAAAAACCTAAAGGTCACAATGCTTTAGTTTCAAAGTGTGTGAAAATGTAAGGTATAAGGTAGTAGTGCTTGGGATTTGACTAACAGGTGCCTGCAGGAGGTTACTAGGAGGGGAAAAGTAACATGTAATGTTCTGCTTATGCCAGGTAACTCTTTGTCTGAACATCAGGTGAGACAATTAGGCTACATACATCATCTCTCTTTATTCCAACATGATCGTTTTGAACTAGTGTGATATATAATCCTGTCCTTCAGGGTTAGAATATTTTGTGTTTATAATGTAATAAGTTACAACAAAATGAGAGATCATTATTTTCTGTTTTGGTGGCTGCAGATTTTAAAAAGTGCTCCTTTCATTACACTTGATACAAAGGAATAGTGGTTGAAAATGTTATATCAGTCTTTTTTCAGGAATCTGTTACTCATGGAATGTTTTACTACCTAACACAGAACACATATACCAAAAAATTTCTTCTTATATATCCAGTTATATGAACAGGAACATATCTTTGTTTATATGGTACAGAAAATAATCTGTTTTTCATAAATTTTGGTTTCCTAGAACTTTGTCAGAGAATTTATAAGGAAGAGATTCTTCAGAATTTATTTCAGCACACAACACACGACAGAACAATGTACATTTTATTACCTCACATGCTCATGTTGTATTATAACATACATGTGAGCCTGACCAGAAACTGTAACTTAATTAGAATACTGGATACATGCTGTTCACTGAAGTTGCCCATCTGTGCAGCTGTATCTATTGCACAGTCAACAGACATTGTTCAGGTCCTAACTACCCATAATTTGGAACCAGTTGTGGTACTGTAGAGACTGTGACAAAAATGTATCACCATTTTAAGTTACAACAGTACTTAAGAATTAAGTTTTAATTTTATTCATATAATAAGCCCCACAGTATGAGATTTGTCATAATAAAAGTAAAGCTGTCCAGTCACTAGCCAAAGAGGCACACAGGGGAGACAGAAGCATAGTTATAAATGGGTGAGGTGTCAGTGCCAAACAT
>Ga0209628_10004499_pt1 | contig 10094 bp, 8 predicted proteins | sample TergutCu122P4_FD_187285 | JGI IMG/M metagenome (GOLD analysis project Ga0209628, IMG submission 187285) | Cubitermes ugandensis P4 segment gut microbial communities from Kakamega Forest, Kenya - Cu122 P4 (SPAdes) (version 2) | ecosystem: Host-associated > Arthropoda: Insects > Digestive system >... | reverse complement strand
GATGTGTCTATGTGTGTATTGATTGGGGGGAGGATATTTTGAGCATTCCTTGTGAATTGTATCATGGTAAACAATAAGAACTGGACAGTTATTGAACTGGGGATGTGTATTGTAAATGTAATGTCAGTGTTAAGTAAAATATTACATGGTAAGTGTGAATGTAATCTTTAAATTACACTCAAAACCACTTATTTCCGTTTTATGTGTTTATATGAGCATTTTTCTTTGTTTTGATGCCAAAGACTCACACTTCAATTCTGTGCAAGCGTTTTAGACACTTCATTTATATTAAGTACTCTTGAGAACTAGGCGCGGTGGGCATTACTTTTTATCAGATTGGGCGGAGCAAAGATGCTTAAGGAAATGCTACATGAATATGGCACCTGTAAGGTATTCCTTTAAGATACGATTGCTTTCGTCACGCACATCAGATTTTGAAATATGCCCTATAAAACGGCCAACACGTCTGGAAACCCGCACTGTCGATCAGCTGGGAGAAGAAGACGACTGGAATTCGAGTGTCTGTAAGTAAAATTTATGTTACTTTCTTTTTGTGGTGCTGCAGCCAAACTGAGGGCTACAGTGACTGTCTGTTGAGGTTCCTAGATCACACACACACAATTAGACAGACACAAACGGCAGGACTCCTCCCAATGAGTGACCAGCTCATCGCATAGGCCGCTACCAATACACAACACACAACAAAACAAAGAAAGGAAATTCCATTGCACATCTGGATTCAAACCCGCGATCCCACGAAAGAAACCGATGCAGACTTACACAATAAACTGTTCAGCTACCGAGATCGGCGTAGCCAATATGGAATTCTGTAACTGTATCTGTTCTGACTCACGAATGTAATCGAGTGTAGATATGACGAAATGGTTGAGAGACAAAAAGATTTACACAGAGAAAAGTTTTGGCTTGAGTCGACTGAAATCATCTAGTAATGAACTGACATTAATGTGTCAGCTACATTTTCGATTACAGTCACTTAAGATTATTACAGTCAACTGTCTTCTTTCGTGTGTATTAGGGAACCTATGAAAGTGCTCAGACTTGCTGCAAATAATATGAGTGGGTGTTAGTAGAACAGCAGAAAAAGTGAGTGTTTTGAGTGACAGTGAGTGTTGGTTATATTTGTTACAGTAGACGGTGAAGATCTAGTAAGGAAAGCTTTCAGAAGGGCAAAAAATAGTATAAAATCTGATGGTAGGGAGTGGAAAATAAAAGAAGATATAAAAAATTCGGATAATAGTATACTTGTATTTAAGATAAATTTTCCACAGGAAATATAAATTTCATTTTTTCAGTTCGAGATAATAAACTTCTGATTTTTGGAAATAAAATGCCAACTAGATGCAACCTCTGTTGCATCTAGTTGGTATTTTATTTCCACATATTAACGACGATGCACGGTCAAAATCACATCAAACACTTCTGATTGTTTGCATCCTACAGCGAAGATAACCTGATTTCAAATCCAAAATACACACTTTTCGGCAAATAATACTGGTCAACAAAATTTATCTTTTTTTTTTGTCCCATGAAATTCAATAGATGGGCTTAGCAGTATTTTTATGCCGAATTGAGATATGTATACAGAATGTTTCCATCAGGCAGCGTTTAAAGGTACAGAGGAATTTAAATGTGGAAACTAGTACGTTACGTGCACTTGAAACGTGCAGAAACGTTCCTTGAAAACGTAGAGACGTAAGACTCTCGCCGGTATTTGGCGCAAGATACATCCCTCTTCACTCTCCAACAATAGTCTGCCAACATAATTGAGGTCCATTTACCTTGGTACCGCTTTTCCATAGTCATAATATCTTGGTGAAATCTTTCACTGTGTTCGTCGCTGACTTCGCCGAGATTCAAGTGTGATTCCAGAAAGTGGATTTCCAGTCGCATATTACATCCTATAGCTTTGTATGAATTCAACAAGTCCTGCACAACATTCTGATAGTTCGCTGCCTTATGATTTCCTAAAAAGTCCTTGCAAATCCTCCTAAATGACATCCATGCATTTCTTTCAGTCTCATTCAGGTCTTCATCCAACTGTTTGTCTCGCATCAGTTCCCTGATCTGGTGACATATAATTACACCCTCCCTGATTAATGCGTCACTCAGATGTGGGAACTTATTCCTCACATATTCGAATCCACGGCTGGTTTTATCCATACTTTTCACAAAGTTTTTCATGAGGGCCAGGTTTATGTGCAAAGGGGGCAGATAAATTTTTCCCAAGAAGAACAAGAGGAGGGCTGACTACAATTTTCTTCCCTGGCGTCAGTGATGTTCTTTTACGCCACAGTTTATTTATAAAGTGATTCTTCTTGTCCCGGGTGTCCCACTTACAACGGAAACAGCAGTATCTTGTTTACCCGAGTTGCATTCCCAGTAACAGTGCCAAAACCTTTAAATTACCACACTTAAATTCGTCATACTTAGACTTTCCCAACAGTAGCTTCATGCTTTCAAAACTTTCCTTCATGTTGGCCGCATGAGAAAAAGAAAAGGAGGGGAATCTATTTGTGTTGTGGAACAGAACCATTTTCAAGATAACTTTCGACGAATCAATGAACAAGCGCCATTAATCTGGGTCATGTTCATGGCCAGAAACATCCATAACGTAACAAATATCATTGCAAAACACGACACCATCTTCCTGGGAGAAGAAATCCTTGAATTCATTATGGCGTCCACGGTAAAAACACACCTCAGTATCCTGGCGCAGAAGATTTCAAATCTGTAAGTTAAAGCTTAAAATGCACCTTGCTTTTTGAAAGGTTCAAATCGCGGACGATATCATTCAGGTCCCATTGAGTCCGCAGTTGTGATTCATTGGAAGAACAGACTCCTGCAAATGTTGGATCGTGATCCATTTTTTTGTTAGCTTGGTCCGCAACGTCATCACTTGACTTACTGTCACTCAAAGAAAGTTGTGGTTGATAGAGAAATTCTGGAACCATATTTGAAATCAGCATCCAAATATTCATCAGAAACAGACATATTTCCTCATGGGACGAAATGTTTGTTGACCAGTGTAATTAGATGAAACAAGAGAAAACCAGAGAACCGTTAACAGTAGGTCCTAAAACAAAACAAGTTTACTGCTCTGTGTCACAATATTCTTCAACACATCACATATTTACAAAAGTGAAGTACCTGTTAAAATGACGTAATAATACGCACACGGCTCCACCACGCACAAACAATAAGCTAAATGCCAATAAAGACAAGCAATGTACTTGTAACCCTGAGGCACGTTCGGATAATTATTCTTGCGAAAAAAGGGATTAAACAGTACGTTTTGTGAGTTTGTGTCTGTACACTTAATTATTCAGTAAGCAATAACCCTGCGACGTGTTACATTGTGGTCGACGGTCTGTCTATCGGTACAAAACTGTACACATTTTCTTATCACTTGTACCAGTTTCAGAAAAGGTTACTGAACATAAAATGTTTGTTTTGTGTTGTTTTGCAAATTTGGTATGAAATTTCTTATTTTAAAAATAATTCAGACAGATATTATCATACATGTACAGTACATAGGTCCTTATGTAAAATACCGTTTTTTTTGTCAGATTTTAATAATTGCTGAATATTCTTGGTATATCTTAGCAAGATACTTGAAACAAATTTCATGAAAACTCGCCCAGTGACAGAATATTTGTTTCATGTGGACACACAAACTGACGGATGGACAGACAGACATAACGATGCTAATTGTCCGTTTTCTGATTTTTGTGAGCGCGCCTAAAACTAGTTAATGAATTTTATTAATTGATTCAAAGGAATTTTAAAAATCTACACATACCCAAATAAGGAGGCTTACTGCTTATTGTTTTGCAAAACACGATGTTAAATTTATGCGTTGAGGTTAAATTAAAGTATCCCACTTTCAAAAACCGATGTTATTTCTGTACCAAAAAAAGGAAATCTATAATTGTCATAATAGTGAGTCACGTTCTGGCATTTGGCATGCTGGACACTTCTCCCATAGTTACACCATTTAATGCACTGCGGTTACACAATGTTGGTAAATCTGTGATCATGCTACCTACATTGTAGACTGTACTTACGTTATTTTGCAGCTCTTATTACGTATTTGTGTGCCCACTAAAATATCTATCAAATTTCAAGCCGTACTTCACCCCACACCGTCAGCCTGTCGAAATTTTTTACGACTGCTAACTGACAAATGAAACAAGTTTGGTCTCTAGGTCTGATAAGGCTGTTGTGTCTTGAATTGAAGGACAGGGGTAATCCACCAGTTAGGATTATGCTGCCATAATCTCATGAAATTTGGTTATTGTGTTAAATGGTCATTTCGTGTGATATCGATCTACTTTATTGGTTTTTGGAAATGGTGACAGATACTTTTCCTGCCTTCGGTCCGTGAGGTGGAGGAGGTGGCAACTTAGCGTTAATTGCCAGAATATGCAAATTAACGAAAAATGCAGATTCAAATCACGCCCGGGGCATGGATATCTGTCTCCTGTCAGGGTTGAGTGTATCGAGTCAGAGTTCTCTGCGTCAAACCGTGCGTGCGTGTTTTGTGTGTGTGTGCTTTATTAAGTGTGATCATACACACCAGTGACACTCTGCACATAAAATGATCAGAGAAGAGAGGGCAGACTAAGAAATAACGAAAACCTTAAGATCAATAGAACACTTTATGAAGCAGTATCCACATACTCGTATTAAACAGTAGGCTCTTAATATCGAAGGAAAATGTGCTCAGATATTTCTGTCCCTACCGTTCTGAATAATAACAACTTCTGTAACCAACACTGTACCTTACTTCCCAAGTACCTTCCTGCCTGATCTATCTGCAGCCAGCACAGCGATAACAACAACAGCGGTCCGCTACATGATGTATTGAAACAAACTGCGTCTCACTCTTCTGGCTGCTAAAATGTACGGTTCACAGTGGAACAGGTCATGATGTCCGAAAGGGGGAGTACAGCTGTAGCTATACACTTCCTTTAACCTCGGTGCTAAATTTTGGTGAATGGCCAAGGCCACACACCACCCAATATGCCCCCACCACAGTGACACTGTATCCATTTTACTGTAGGCCAGGTGCGCCCCTTGTCCAGTCTGTTTTTGCTGATAGACTGTTGTATGCACCTGGAATGATTGAATGAATTGACTTGCACAATGCTTGAGAAATGATTTAACTGTGGTTTTCATACCCACAATTCTTAACACCGTGTATATCTGTCAGTCTCTTTTTTATATAAGTTTTCAACACCCTGAATCAAATCCCGGTGTCTTTCAGATATGCTGACGCAGTTGCTATAGTTACTCTGATATTGAGACAAAATTTTGTCAGTTGTTTCGACATCCACAAAACTGGCGGTATTCATCAGCTTCTCAACATGAAATACCAGTTTTGTGAACAAATTGGACAGTAAATTTTCAAATATTTGAAACTTCCATTTCACGTCCGACATCCGTCCTTGTATTTGCAATTATTTTTGACACTACATCAAAAACCAAACGCCACAAAACACATCTTCGCTATCACTCCGCTTACGACAGTCGGTACGATAAAACTGAATTTTTTACTCTCGAACGCGCAACGTGTTTAGAATTGTTCGCTATAAAACTGACAGTAAGAACGTTAGCGGCTACAGGGAATTTTAGTGGAAGACAGACAGACAGACAGACACCACCTGTAGCTCGGAATTCTGTAGGTAAACTGAGTGGTTGCTTAGAAATTTAGAGGTCTGGAAATATGTCAATGCTAACACAATAACATGGGGTATGCGGTAGTACGGTTGGTTGAGACATTTTTCTAAAAGCCAGAAGGTTTCAGGTTCGATTCACGATGGTGTGATCAGAATTTTTCATGGACATAATTCTTCCGGTCCACTATGGCCTCTAACAGAAATGAGTACCAGGAATATTTCCTTGGGAGAGGAGTAAATGCGGCCGGTACGTAGGGTTGACAACCTTACCACCTACATGTGCCGACTGTCTTCATATCTGTGAGCCTCAACCTCCTGAACCCTCATGGCCTGTCCGGCCTGTAATGGGATTGCTTTACCTTTAACACAATAACATAATCCAGTACAGTTGATTTGAATTAAGTTTTTAAGGAAAAACAATAAAATTGGAAAATAATTTTTTCAATAAAAAGTGCGTTTTAATATCCTCTCAAAAGTGTCTCAAAATTCTCTCATTATAAAGAAACGCCTCTGTGGTCTAGTGGTCAGAGTTTCTGGCTACAGATACAGAGGTCCCGGGTTCGATTCCCGGCGCTACCAGATTTTCTGAGTAGTAGTGGGTCTGGAACGGGGTCCACTCAGCCTCTTGAGGTCAATTGAGGAGCTACTTGAATAAAAAAGTAGCGGCTCCGGTCTAGAAAACAGAGATTAACGGCCGTGGGGGCTCGTTGCGCTGACCACGTGACACCCCTCTACCCGCAAAAGTTGGCACTAACTTCGCCGACCGGCGGCGGCCGCTCTGTCGGTATAGTATGCTCGCGGACTAAGGCCACGGAGTTTAGTTTAGTTTATAAGAAACATCCAGCCAGTTGATACCGCAAATGTAAAGCGATCTGGTGTAAAGCACTGGCTTTTGTTATCAGACTGCAGTGAAATATTAATATTCAAGTGAGATTTTTGAAAAATCCACAAATATTCCGGGAAAAGTTGTTCATTGCGGAAGGACAGACAGAGACAGGGATGGGCATGGTGAGTCTAACAGTTGCATTTCGCAATTTTGGAACGCCATTACAAACGTGACACAGTTATACATTTGGCCTGCGGAATTTCTGTAATTCATACAGGCAGAATATCTGATATCTATCATTAGTCACGAATAATAGACCGGTTAGCTTAAACTCTGTGGTTTGCAAACAAATGGAACACGTTATAGCTTCTTATCTAAGGCAAGTCTGGGATAAAAATGATTGGTTATACGAGGGTCAACATGCTTTCATGCCGGGATATTTGTGCGAAAATCAAGTAATCACAGTATGCCAAGACATTGCGGACTCTGGATAACGGAGACAGGATTGACGCTATTATAATTGATTTTTCGAAAGCTTTTATTTAGTTCCTCAGGCTGACTGCTTACAAAAACTGCCAATTCGGGTGTGGATTCTAGGGTACTTGTATGGATAAGGGAATTCCTATTAGGTCGCACGCAGAGAGTCAAATTAGGAGGGCATTTATCAGAGGAAGTTAGAGTAACGTCATGTGTACCGCAAGTGAGCGTATTAGGTCCTCTTCTGTTCCTAGCCTACGTAAGCAATATTTCGAGGAATATTGAGTCAACTATTAGACTTTTTGTTGATGACTGTGTAATTTATAGAAAAATTATAAATAAGGAAGACATAGAAAAGTTGCAGAAATTTCTGGACAGGCTGGGGGAGTGGGCGGTTGAAAATGGGATGAAAATAAATCCAAGTAAAATAAGACGGTTCGCTTCACGAGAACCCGGTTGATGGATCCACTAGATTATTCGTTAGCGAACACATTCATACCGGAAGCGAGCAGTTGTAAGTACCTAGGAATAATCTTAAGCAGCGACTTAGGTTGAGCGGATCAAGTCAACTACACGGTGAAAAAGGTGTGGAGGGCACTACATTTCACAATGCGAATACTCAAAGAGGGAAATGGTAATACCAAACGTTTAGCCTAAATGTCTCTAGTGCGTCCGATACTTGAATATGGGGCCGCGTGCTGGGATCCGTACAGGGAGGGACAAATAATTGCGTTAGACAGGGTGCAAAAGAAAGCGGCCAAATTTGCGCAACCTACGAAGAGTTCGAACTGGGAAACTTTGGCGTCGCGTAGAAAGTTATCACGTATATGTGCTCTCTTCAAAGCCTACTCTGGCGAACGGGCGTGGAGGGCTATAGGTGACAAATTACAACGGCCACACCATCTGAGAAGGGTAGATCGTGAACGGAAAATTAGGAGTAGGAGGCAAAGGACGGATATAGGGAAATATACCTTTGTGAATAGGATCATTCAAGACTGGAACCAGCTACCTGCAGAAGTGTTAGGAACGCTCCCCTCTAAATTAAAGACCTTGAAAAAGAGGGTAAGGAAAGCGATTATTGAGGTGAGTTAAAAAAATAAAGTGTTGGGAATATCATTGAAAAGTGTAGTGAAAGGAAGTGAAGTGAAGTGCAGTGAAGTGCAGTGAAGTGCAGCGTAGGGAAGGGGTGAAAACGGGGTGTAATGGGAAGGATGTATATGGGTGGTAAAGTGGTGAAAATCGAAGGACTGGGGTAAAAACGTGTGTGCAATATGGTGGGAAAAAATATTAGAAACTATATACAGTACTTTCTTTGTTTTCATTACGTGCATTTTTGTTAACTGTATTTGTCTTGCGCGTATTGTTGTAATCTTATGTGTATTTGTTTATCTCATTTGTATTTGTTGTACCTTATGTGTATTTGTTGTACTATGTGCGTATTGCTGTTCTTACTTTAGACGCCGGACTTCTGACTAGAAGTCAGTATCCGGAAGGTCCTGCGACCGACCAACTCGACACAGGTTTTCTTGGTTTCCCTGTGTCTACAAGCGAATACTGAGATGGTTCCCCAGTTTCCAAGTCGCTACCACATGCTTCTCATGTATCCCTCCCGACTTAAATTTTCTAGTTACTTTTCTCTTCATATTTGTGTACATGTAAAATAACCACTGCCACCGGGTGACAACCCAATTGCAGTTAATTATTATTATTATTATTATTATTATTTACTATCTGTCGGGTCACAGCAGCTATATACACCGTCCATCGACTGACATAAAAGCTTTCAATTCGGGAAGTCCCGTTTTCATATATGACGCTGAAGGTCAGTCATTCAGAATTTCATTGAGAAATTGACTGGTAACATTTCTCAATACGTCACTACCACTTCCTTCTGACATTCCAGTTTATTACAAGCTACAGAACGCACAGTGCTCCGATGAACTACAGTGTGCACAAAAAATTCTATTTTTCCCTTTAATGTGTGAACTGCATGAATCAGTAAAAATGTACACAGCAGCACGCATTGACAATGATTGCTGGAGAAGATAAAAGATTACATACACGTACATGCAACTGCTGGTATGATTCAGTGCAGTACCGAGGGGAAGGGTTTGGGGGTTTCAACCCCCTTCACCCCGAAATTCCGATGTCTTCACAAAGCTGAGCCGAATTCCCAGTTCCGTGGAAAATACCTCCGTAACAACCTAACATGAATACGGATGTCACTCATTTTTTGAGTTGTTTCATGAAAAGTCCTCTCCGCCAGCTATCACCCCCCACATTGGTATTTTTCTCTCCAAGGCATGACGTGAGGTAAGCAGCGTGACAGAAGTGTGAATCAGCGCCATTAGAATTCAATGTTAAACTCGCCTCTCTCATCCCAACTGCACGCGTAACCTCACATGAACTCACGTCACGTGACGATAGTGTGTCCCCGCCCTAACGTTGTGGTGCATGCTAAAATCTGCTCTAGTTTCGTGGGAGTTTACAAACTATTTCGGGATTAGCAATACTGTAATAGGCGTAGAATGAAAAGGTCTGCAGCGAAAGTGACAAAAATCGACGATTTCTTCGGAAAGAATTAAAAAATCAGCAAAGGTAAGGCATTAGCTAAGTTAAAAAAAACAGGTACAATAAACAAATCGATAGGACGCCCACACGCCATAAAATTTAGTTGGACTGTACTGTGTTTGCATTATAATATTGCGATCCAAATGCACAGAATAAAATCTTTCGTATATATACTGCAATAAATTTTTTAACTACGTTTTTTATTATGGCGATTTACTAATAGATTCCTGATCATTACTGGAATGGTAAACTGTATACTCATATTTACACAGTGTGTCCCACTCGCTGCCGAGTGGGGCAAACTGTATGCTACACTACCAACGAAGATATTGCAACGAAATTTGAACAGGAGTATGTTCGTTGTGTGAGAAATGAAAAAGAATGTGTCTGTAGTTTCGTTGCAATATAATTAAAACTAAACTAAACTCCGTGGCCTTAGTCCGCGAGCGAACTATACCGACAGAGCGGTCGCCGCCGGTCGGCGAAATTAGTGCCAACTTTTGCGGGTAGAGGGGTGTCAC
>Ga0209628_10004498_pt1 | contig 10097 bp, 6 predicted proteins | sample TergutCu122P4_FD_187285 | JGI IMG/M metagenome (GOLD analysis project Ga0209628, IMG submission 187285) | Cubitermes ugandensis P4 segment gut microbial communities from Kakamega Forest, Kenya - Cu122 P4 (SPAdes) (version 2) | ecosystem: Host-associated > Arthropoda: Insects > Digestive system >... | reverse complement strand
TAGAGCAATGTTATTTTAGTTTTCCTCATTTTTTAATTTATGTTAAGCAGCAGTTAACTGCATTAAAAAATGCATCATGTATCTCCCTGTTCTATACATTTTACATTATTTTCAGTTTAAGCAGTTCTTAAAGAGGTAAATGTAAAGTTTATTTGGGCCTTTGAATGCAGTGGCACTACTGACTGGCTTCAGCAATCTGAAGTATTGCATAGGGTTCAGACCTGGCAGTAAGACTATCTTAAAATAGAGTTCCATGCAGCTCAATGCTGTAAACATATAGTACAATTATGAGGTCTCTTTGAAATAAATGTTAAATTCCCTGCATTGCCACACCTTCTTTACCCACAAGTACCCACCATAATTGTGCATCATGGTACTCAATGTACACAGACATTACAACATGAATACAGAATTGGTGTAAAGTGCCTAAAGATGGTATGAAGTGTTGTAAAGTTCATGCACTATGTAAGAATGGCTGATACTTGTGATGGTATGTTCAAGCACTGACCACTTTTAACTTGTAATGTGGATATATCCAGTTTGGGTCTTGGCCTGGACACCAACTATTGTCACTGAAGGATTTTTGAGTGTTCTTTAGTCCTGCCATGCAAATGCCAGGATAGTACCTTACATTAGGCCACGACCATTTTCTTCTAAATCTTTCAAACTCAATCATTTGATGCCAGAGAGTCTCAGTACATGACAGTGTAGTTACATAAAATAAATCACAGTCTTACTCTTCAGGGCTGGCTTATCATGAAACATCCCATCCATTAGTCAGAGACCAAAAAATGTGTGTTCACATCAGCGCTGTCAGGGTTTTTGCAAGGTGGTGCACATTACCTATATGAAAAATGAGCAGAATTTTTAATGATCAATGCTCGACAGGAGAGTAACTGGGTTGTCATTTGATTAAAATGTTTTTGTAGAATTTTCATTCTTTGATTTAGTACGTTACAAAGCATAAAAAATCATGTCAAAATCCCACGGTGGAGCTTGCACCACCTTGCACCTCGCTGTTGGTGCCCCTCCCTATTCACTTTCATGTATTCAACAGAGGTGCACAATCTCGCATGACTACTAATACCTTAATGTGTACACAAAACATAACGGGAATATATGACTATACATATACAGCGTATCGAACTGTTCTACACCGAACTGTTTATTTGTAGGATGGTGTTAAACTACAAACGTACCGCTGAAATGCTGTCATAGTATTTTCATAATTCTCTCCAGCTCCTGCAAAAGGAATGGATTGTATTAAATGAATATTTCCAATAAAATTATTGCTATTTTGTTTGGGTGCCGTTATCCTGCACATTGTTCTGTACGAATTTAACAAATGCCTTACATCGCTAACGCGCTTAATGCTGCTATCTTGAGATGCTTTGGCGTATACATGTTTGCATGTTTATGTTCTGCAATATTTTACATTCTGTTTGTAACCATAAGACTCACCACCGCGGTGACTTATGTGGCGACATTTAAATTTCAGCTGCTTTCTTTTGTGTATCAAGTTAGGAAATTTGAAAAAGAAAACCGATGTCAGGACGTAACCTCCCAATATTGCAAAAAATACCATTATCACAATACTAAACATATATCCCGTGCGTGTACCACCTTTCGCCGTTCGTTCTTCATGCCTCCTCGCTTTACGAGCGCCAAACTTGAACTACACGCGTTTCTGCGCACGCGTACGATTCCTCACAGACAAAAAAAAAAAAAAAAAGAAGACAGAAAAAAAAGAGCAATTGACCGAGAAAAAGGAGGTGTGATCAATTATGAAGTTTAGGTTTATAACACTTCGTTATTTTAAGATCATAAATTATGTTGTATTTGTGAAGTATACTCAGAATAGCTGCAATGGAAATGAAATATTTAATCAGATCGATATTTGTGGCCATTTCAGATCCGTGAGACATCAACGCCCTCTCTTGTACTGTGTCGGGACGGGCGGTGTCGGTCGAGGTGCGTGGGGTGATTGACAGAGGTGAGAATTAGAAATGCTGCTTGAAATTAAACAGAAATGTTCATACAACTAAATGAATGAGTATATAAACGTAAAGACTTGTTAATGTAATGTTTATGTGTAATATACTGTATTTATTTTCGTATTTGGCAATGTAGTTCTAGATGTGAAGCACGCCGGTTTCCGAGTGACAAAGAGACTGGCGTTGGTGTCAAAACCTAACCTAGTTAGGAAATGGCCGAGGCCATTGGCATTATCGATCCATTTCGTATTATAGAGAAGGAGAAAATACATCTCTGCCTATTTCAGATTCACGTGTGATTAAAGTATAAAACATGGATTCCAAGGAGACTACTGAAGCATCTCAGCAAGAAGCAATGGAGGTGGATGGCGATGGAGATCAGGTGGAGTCAAAGAAAGAACCAGAAACCAGCATGAACGGAGATGAAAAAGTTAATGGGGACGAGAAAGGACAGTCAAAATCCGGGAGTTTTAAAGTGAAAGTTAGTGGTCTGCCAAGGTTTTATCCATTAGGGGTAAGTAAAGCTGTAATAATTACAGGTGTAATTGTTTCATGCCTCATAAATTCTTTGTGGTAATCTAGGCCAAGAGTTAGTGAAGTGCATATTTCTGCATCAACACAGAACGAGTGACACATTTATTCGCATGTAAGACCTTATGGCTTATGCTAACATAAGACGTAAGAACATACCAGCGCAGAAACAAAGATTCATGTATTTATTGCATTATAGTTTTCATTGATAAAGTATCACATCTTTTGCGGAAATAAGAAAATTTGATGTGTCTGTGAATAAAGAATGGCAAAATATTTAATACTTAGAAAGGATGTAAGTACTTCCCTTGTTCTGTGTTCCTATAGTCCTTGCACAACCAGATATATTTTAAGTGTCACTACTCTTTTTATGTATTTGTTGCTGAACAAACAGTTGAGTTGTGGATGGGCTGCATCCCCCATTATGTTACAGTACCTGTGTTACCCTCCACTTCCATGTGGAAGTCCATACAAATGTGCATAAATGAACATTATGCCACATCATGATTCAAACCTTTATATTTGATCATTCTTAACTGATGATGGCCAAGGTAGTCCAAGAATTATTCCAGGCAGGTAAAAATGTAAATAATGGTGATCCAATAAAGATTATTGTTTTGTTGACTACAAAGGTATGGTATATTATTGATGTCACCCATGCAACTGTCTTTAGACGTAAGATTCTGATTATATAGAATATATAACAGCAATAAAATCAGCCAAAATTTAGAGAGAGATACCACGAACTAACAAGAAGATTGCGGTCATCTGTTAATATGACACAACACCATTTTGAATATAACAACATGTTGATAAATCTACTATCATAATGTAGCAATGTGAGATTAAAAGTAATAAATACAAATGCAGAAATTAAATTTTAATATCTTAACTGTAGTGTTGCTTCTAACATTCTCTATACAACAAAGTGACATTGAAAAACTGTATGGTTTGTAAGTAAGGTCAAGTTTACCATAGAACAGGCCATGAAGGCCCAGAAGGGGAATAGTGGTATAGCTCTACTCTTTCTTTAATGTCAGTGCTTGATAGGGGTGAGTGGTCAATGCCACACCCTGGACACACTACACCCAGAGAAAAGACATGGTATCCATTGTACAGGAGGCTGGGTGGGTTCTAGGTTCAGTCCGGAAACTCTCGCTTCCTCTGGGGTTCAATTTCTGCACCATCCATCCTGTAGCAACATGCTGTGCCAACTGCATTATATTGGTCCACGGTTTATAAGTACCATATGCTACTATACTATACATAAATATTAGATGATACAGTACATATTAACAGAAGCAGTCTCAATAATAACAATTTTTTAATGACTTCAGTCCCTCATGTTGCATTGTCATTGATAGTTTGTTAAAAGCTAATGCATATATGTCTGGAGGCCTGATAATGACTTGCTTGGGTTGAAACATGAAGCGACATGTAATTAATCATAGAGTAATAGGCATATAGCCTGTGTATAACACCATTTGTAGTGTAGAGACTGTATAGTGCAATGAATTCATTGTAACACAAATTAATGTACATTGACATGTGTTGTGGAAATTGCTGTGTTCTTTTATTGACTTCTGTAGCAAGCAAAAGAAAGTTGTAACTGCTGTGTATTGGTCAAGGGGAGTTGCAGGTGGATATATTACGTATACTCAGGAGCAGGTACAAGCAACCAGGTGGACTAGTGTACCCATTGTTCAAATGAAAAACAAGCACGAGAGACAGAGAAAGAGTATACAGTGAAATTTCAGCAGTACCTGCAATGCCACCTCAGAGTAAAAACCCTTTCAGTTATCCATCACCTTGGTAGAAGATAAATCAGCATGAAATAGTGACAGAAAATGCCAGAGGGTTTGATGACCATATTTCCTTGCAAAAGAACCTTCTATCTCATTGCATAATACCATTCATAATTGGCACTGATTGACTTTGACATGGTAGTTATTGTTGCTTATGCTGCAGTCTCATATCTAGTTTTGCATCTTATCCTTCAGAGGTGATGTATAGAACAAATTGTAATGTGATCGTTTGTAAGTGGAAGCCAAGAAACAGCATAGGTGTGTTTTGAGAAAAATAAAAATTACATAAATAATGTTCTTATCTACCTCTTTGTACAGAGGCAGAATACCATTAAATGTTTTAAAACCAACTTATGTAATTGCCCACCCTTGGTTTATTGTAAGTTAGCAATGCAGAATATGATAAATTATAAAAGTTAATAGAGTAATGTCTAAATACTCTTCACCAAAATTATATTTGTTTAAGTAAATGACCATGGTATAGAACCTGAGAATTAAATTTCATTGCTGTCACCAAAACCAAGTCTTTGCTCATTTCATATCACTACAGATAAGTGCAAGAGTTTATACTGCATTAGTGACAAATAGTGTAGTCTAAAATTAAAAAATATACAATGTTTGAGGTGTTAGATTGCCCATTTTCTTCTTTGATGTGCTGGGGATTGTAGCATGTTGTACAAGACCTGTCAGTAAGTTCAGGGACTTCACAGGGGGAAATGAAGGCCAAAAGAACTGATCCATCTCTGTGAAAGTGGTGCAGTCTAACCATCTTGCTATTCAATATTTAAGATTCTCACAGCAGTGACTGTGTATGACAGTAGCTGTCTTGGGTGTGATTCTGATTGCTTCAACTAGGCTGCATGGCATTACATCCCAGGAGACTGCAATTTTTGTCATGCCTTTTGTTGATGTATTTCTGGTGCTCTTCTGTCTGGAGGATCTTTAATCATTGACCTTTTCTTGGTGCAGTGGAAGTCTGTTTTCATTCAAAATCCTTAACAGTTCTACAAAGACAAAAGTACCATTCTGGGCCACTGAGTATATATGAAGTGTTGGGACTAGCAGAAGCTGAAGTTTGAAAATATATGTTCATATAATGGAGTGTTGAGCACAATGGCATCTTTGTGGCCCCATGAATGAATTCTGTCATGATTTTATCTTCACCTCAGAAAAATATCTGACACTCTTGACTGTAATGGGGGGGGGGGCACAGTGGCATAGTGGTTAAGGCACTACGCTACAAACTGGCGGGTCGCGAGTTCAATTCCCGATGGTGTCATTGGAATTTTTCAGTGACATCCTTCCGGTTGCACTATGGCCCTGTGGTCCACTCAGCCTTTAACAGAAATGAGTACCAGATATATTTCCTGAGGGTAAAGGTGGCCAATGTATAAGGCTGACAACCTTACCACCATCCTGTGCTGTTGTCATGAAATCTTGGAACCTTAACTTCCTGGAACCCTCTGGGCCACCCTAGGCCTGTAACAGGACTGCTTTACCTTTTTTTTTATTCACTGTAATGTGTCTGACTTACATTAGGAGCCCTCGCCTGGAATTTTGTCCTAGGAATGACTGGGTTTTTTTTTATGATACTAATTTCTTGCAGTAAATGGAAGCCACTCTGTTTTCACAGGTCACAGCTTTCTCTTATCCTTCCCATTTTTACTTTGTTCTTTGTTAAATAACCTCTGTACTACCTGATAAGGATTTTTTAAAATATGTTTGTAAGCAGTCCATCAGTAACATTTTTATTACAGGAATTCAAAAAATTGGTGAAGGAAGAACTTGGTCTGGCACTTAGCTATATCCGATCACCTAAAAGAGGTAATCCATGGCTCCATTTGACATTTGGAACTGCTGAAGAGCAGCAGAAAGCAATGAAGGCCCTCCACAAATATACATGGAGGAAAAAAACTTTAACTTGCAATGTAAGTATAGCAATTTCTTTGGGGTTGGTTGTCCCAGTTTTGATTTTCTGAACATTATTAATATTGGATTTCTTCTTTTATTCCTCTTCATCTTCATATCCTCTTCCACCACTACCACAAAAATTTGGTGCAAGGAATCCCATTCCCATGTTCAGAAGTTAATTTTTTTTTCATTTCATTTAATATTAAACATCTTTTATCTTATTTCCCCCATATATGTTACCATTTCAGGGATCCTGCCTTCTTATGTTCTTTAGACATGTCTCATTTTACTAGCAGTTTTTAAGCCATCAGCAATATTTCTAATGTGTATTATTTTTATTTTTAAATTAGTTAGTGTATTTACAAGTTAGTGATTCAGATTGATGGCTTTATAATTTGTTGTTCTGATTTATGAAATACATTCTGGAGGTATTTAGAGTTTAATTTGGTATGTCGGGTATTTTATTCCCATTTGAAGTTCTGAATTCTAGAGGCTACAATTTTTTGACTGGATAAATTCAAGGTATACACAGATTCATGTCTCTGGTCATACTGTGCAGGTACTGTGCATGGGCTATAGCTATTACAGTAGGCTACCTTAAAAAGATAAATCTGTTGCAGTTAATGCAGTATCTGGTATTTCATTGTGCCTGCATGTGGCTATGGTGTTAGGTCCCATCTGGAATTTGTAAATTGTTGAATCATTGTGTCTTTACAGATGGGGATTTCAGATTAATTGATCCTGAATTACTGATAATCAGTGGATGTGACAGTTTTCAAGACTTACCTGTGTATGAGTATGGTACCAGCTATAACAAACAGATTGATTGCATGAGGCTTTTCTGGTGGTTCACTGGTGATGTTGAGCCTGCCAGTGGGGGTTGGCACCATGTGGGCATAACTTTGTTGCCCAAATTTATGTCTTAGAAGTGCAGAGTAGTCAACTTGCCTCATTCTTCAGCACCACAGGGATTGTGGTTTGATTCTGTGCGTGAACTAGGAATTTTCTCTTTTCCAAAGTGTCCAGGCCAATTCTGTGGCCTACCCTACCTCCAGTTCTGTGGGTACCAGGGTCCTCTCTACTAGGGTTAAAGGGCTGGAGCATTAAGCTGACCACTTGCTTCATCAGTGCCTTCTTGGCATGCACAGGGACATGTTTACCTTTACCTGTTCCCATTCGCTTACTTTTACCTCCTGGTCCAGTCCATTCTCTGCATCAAGGGCCCTTTTTCTTCTGCTGGTATTCTGCTCTATCCTTTATACGGAAGCAGCAGGTTTATGTAAAATGTTGACATCACATCCCACATCTACACACTGCTGTCAGTCAAAAGGAAAGTCAGGCTAGATTATATCATTGGATAACTGGATGCTTTTAACAAGTGTGTTGTTTATTATTTTAATGTGGTTTGAAAGAAGTGATTTTGTTGGAGAGGGTCTTTTTTGCAGGTTACTGCCTTTTGGGATGTGATTCCATGTAGTGTGATGGAAATGTATCACTGTGTGTGGGTGTATTCTTCCTCCACATGCAGGCAGAAATTTCTGTCAGACTACATGGCAGTGCATGACAGCAGACAGTAATTGTCATAACAATTGCTGTGATAAACTCAGACATGTGTAGGACCTTTGTTTGTTTGTTTGTTTGTAATGAAGAAGGTAATATGTACTAAACAGATATTTAAGAATTTGTACAATTTTATGAAGCTGAATTAACGTAACAGGTGTATTTTAAATGCACAGGTGACCTTTTCATCTGAGGTTCATTTCCTAAAGTAACAATTATTGTCATTACAGAATCATGTCTTCATGAATTTTATTCCCTCACATCAAGAAATTTCATGTTTCTGATCTTCTGCACCATGGGTGGGTCATTGTGGTGCCCACCCTGCTGTGCCCTTACTCTGTGTAGCATGGGTAATAATAAGACTGAGAAATGAAGGGAAACTTTTACTGTGCTCTCTAGTTAGACTGTCCACGTTGTAAACATTTTCTCCATGCTGGAACCTGTGCCACCCGGTGAAATGTTTGGGTTTTAAAGCAAAGTACATAATCAGATGTCAGATCACATAGATTTTTGTATATGTTACATATTAAGTCACACCTTACTTGTTTATTATGCTGTTAGTCGTATTCTCTTCTGTGAACTAGATATTAACAACTGATGCTCAGAAACGTAAGCCAGAGGAGAGTTCTGGAGATGACAGTGATGCAAAGAAGGCCAAATTGGATCTGTCAGTAGATGAACGAGTGTTGATGGTTACCATTCCTTACCATAACATTCCGTATGAAGAACAGGTAGGAGCTGTGTCACTGAAATATGATTAACAGAGCTTTTTATATCACTCAGTTAACTCCATACAGCAGCTAAAGTTGCTCAGTTACTCAATAAATTTCTCACCTTTATGCAATCCAAAGATTTTTTACTGTTTGGATATGTGTCTTTAGGCTGTTTATTTTTAAGACTCAGGTTGCAAATCGTGGCTTAAAATAAGTATGTGAAGATTTTCTGTTACAGTTCATTACATTTCTTAATTTTAATTCTGGGACTGAAAAAACACTTGAAGAGTTGTATACAGTATTTTTTGGAAACACATGAAGCAGCTGTGACTTCAGATCACATAGTTCTCATTAATATGTTAATAAATGACTTTTCTCTGTTACTAGTGCATGCTTTTATTAACTGATTTGTTTCACTGTCAGCTTCATCGTTACTAATTGTGATAGTCATTCTTTCCAGTATTGGTCCTGTTGTGACATGTTACAGCTATTACACATAAGACAGGAAATATATGTACAGGGTGCGGCGCGGGAGATGACTTGTTTTGAAATAAGCAGAACTGTACTAAATTTTCAAGGAAAATAAATTTTTATACACAGAAATGAACGTTACAGCATGCCATTACTGAGAAACTTAGATGCGGAAAATAATGTCACTGAGGTGGTGTCCATTTTTCCGTATACAGATCTCCAGTCTTTCTCGAAAGTTGGTTTCCATTCTCTCAAGCATTTCGGGCTGAATTTTATCGATCGTCTGCCGAATCGAGGTCTTCAGTTCCTCAAGTGTACGTGGCTTACTCTCATACACACGGGACTTAAGAAAGCCCCAGAGGAAGAAATCACATGTTGACAAATCAGGCGAACGGGGAGGCCACGGAACATCGCCAAATCGCGAGATGACATGATTATTGAATAAGGCTCGCACAAGGTCCATCGAAGCTCGAGCCGTATGAGCTGTGGCTCCATCCTGTTGGAACCAGACAGTACGAGTGTTCATTCCTCGTACGTGTAATTCCGGTATGAAGAAGTTGTTGATCATTTCAATGTATCGATGCGAATTAACAGTAACTGTGACTCCATTCTCCTCGAAAAAGTACGGACCAATTACACATTCCTTAGTTACTGCACACCATACTGTGACCTTGGGGCTGTGCAAAGGTCTTTGATGTAATGCACGAGGGTTGTCCGAGGCCCAATAACGACAATTCTGTTTATTGACAGTGCCGTTTAGGTGGAAATGTGCTTCATCGCTCATCATAATGACGGCATCATCGTGTTCCTCGAAAAGCTGAAGCATGTTACGTGCGAATGCGAGCCGTTGAGCGTAATCTCCTGCATTAATCTCTTGAACAAGCATAATTTTATAGGGATGTAAACCCAAATCAACATGCAAAATGCGCCTTACCGTTCGATCGGATAATCTCAGTTCAGATGTGTGTCTCCGAGCTGAACGGCCAGGGCTCCTCTGTATGGCTTGCCGCACTCTGTCCACATTTTCCGGTGTGCGTGCACTCCTTCGTGGACCCGGTGGTTTCTTATTCGTCAGTTTACCAGTAGATCTTAATGATGTAACCCATCGCCAT
>Ga0209628_10004497_pt1 | contig 10099 bp, 6 predicted proteins | sample TergutCu122P4_FD_187285 | JGI IMG/M metagenome (GOLD analysis project Ga0209628, IMG submission 187285) | Cubitermes ugandensis P4 segment gut microbial communities from Kakamega Forest, Kenya - Cu122 P4 (SPAdes) (version 2) | ecosystem: Host-associated > Arthropoda: Insects > Digestive system >... | reverse complement strand
AATGGTTTTAAGCAAGTTAGCAGGTTTTTTCGGAAGAATAAAAGATGCTCTTTCGGAGCCCTTGATTGCCAACGATTTACAACGAACCAATTTGTGTCCGTCGGAAGCTACGAAAGTAATATCATCGGTAGTTATATCGAAATAGATTCCGTTCATTACCGGACGCAATTCATCATCGGCAGTGGCAAACAAAGAACGGTTTATTCCCGAAAATAAGACGTCGGCCGGCATATTGATTACCACAGCATTTTCTTTCAACGGTTTCGGTTGAGGATATTCATCTCCGTTTTGAGCAATAAAATTATACTTGCCGTTTTCGTAGGAGATATTTATTTCCAACGTATTGTCGTTGATATCGAAAGTAACAGGTTGTTCGGGAAGCTCTTTCAATGAATCTAACAAACTTTTGGAAGGAACGGCAAAAACGCCTCCTCCGATAACTTCGCTTACACTGATAGATGTTACCATACGGGTTTCATTATCTGATGCCGTAATGGTTAATTTATCGCTTTGAAGTTCAAACAAAAAGCAATCCAAAACCGGAATAGAATTTTTAGATGCAATCACGCGGCCAACAGTTTGCAGGTGGCTCAAAAGGGAATTAGTGGATACTACGAATTTCATAATCTTATATTGTTTTTATATTTTGTATTTGACTCTCAAACAAGATTGCAAATATAGAAAATTATTTTATTCAATACCTGCTATATTTTCTTTTTCTCAACAAATAGTTGATAACGAATAAAACCAAAAGTAAGAGTGGCGGAAGCAATATATTTATCAAGATAGAAGCCGTCGGGTTTTTAGATAATTTTATCTTATCTAACAGTCGTAACTGCAAATGTTTATTTCTCAAAGCCGATATTCCCGAACTGTCGGTTAGATAGCTGACAGCGTTAAACATAAATTCCCGGTTATCGAATTGAATTTCCATAAAACGGTCGTAGCCGAGCGGCCATATTTTTATTCCCGATTCGGTTTGTGTAATATCATTTCGGATAATATCTTCCGAAGCCAAAACAATCATTTTATTGTTGCCTATCGAATCTTTAAATGCTTGGTTTCCCTGTATTACATTTCCGGGAACAGGACGGTTTTTATACCCCGAAGTGAAATCGCCTTCTATCAACGCACCGACAGGTAAGTGCTTTTGATTGAAAAACTTACTGTCGGGAACCCTGTTTATTTCATGCAAGCTAATCATTTCCGGTACTTGCACAACGGTAGAGAGTTCGGAAGAATGTAACAGCACTTGATTCCGAGCCGGATTTTCCGCTTCCTTGCCGACAAACGAAAGGGTGCTTGCATAAGCCGTTTTTACCAATGAAATACCTTTGTTTATAACGTGGCCTTGAGTTGCATTCAAAACAGGAGCGAAAAACCAAAAAGCGGATGTGAAAGAGTCGTCGGCATCTTCCAAATTGGTATCCAATGGAATTTCAAGGCATTGTACATCTTTCAGCAGCACCGGATTGATACGGAAACCATAAATAAAAAGCAAATCATCCAAATTCACTTCGTTGGCCATGCTGGGTGTTGCGCCGGCTTCGGCCAAAGCCTGCAAATCGAGTTTAACTCCGTTGATAATCCACATCACTTTTCCGCCGTGCATAATGTATTGATCTAAGATATATTTTTCTGCTTCGGAGAAAGGTTCCTGCGGACCGGGGATAACAACCAATTTGTAATCGTTCAAAATATTTGCTTCGGGATTTTTAGGTAAAGTTCCTAAATCTATTTGGTAATTATAGCTTAACAAATCAAAAAGGTCGGATAGCTGGTCGGGGGTTAGTTCGCCGTGTCCCTGTAAAAAAACAATTTTATGGGCTTCTTTTCGGGCAACAGTTTCCAACGCTTGTGCCAAACGGTATTCCAACATTCCGATGGAGGCATTCAGGTTTTCTTCTCCCGATTTTCCGGGTTCGTTGACCAGCAAAGAAACAGGAATTTCATTTTCTCCCGATATAAATAAGAGGTGTGGAAAAACAACCTGTTGCACCATTTTTCCCTCGCGGTTTCTTTCATTAACGGCAATGCCTTTGATTCCTTTTTCTTGCAGGGTTTTTATAAATTCTTTATCGGATTCCAAATACGGATTTATTATCCGATAGCTGATATTGCCCGGTGAAAGGTTGGAAAATTCATTGAGCATATCCAAAGCGGCTTTTTGCAGCTGGTAAAATCCGGGATTTAAATCTCCTGTTAAATAAAATTCGACCGTAACCGGCGATTGGAGTTTTTTTAGCACGGTTTTTACCGGTTCGGAAAGAGTATAACGTTTGTCGGAAGTTAAATCAAATCTAAATTTCAAGAAAGAACTTGCAATTAATAATGCAGCTAAAATTAATATACTAGCAAAAAAGTGTTGATAATTGGACGGCAGGTTTCTCGCTGCGCTCGAAACAGCGTTCGGCATTAGCCAAATGACGCGCTGTCCCCCTTTGGAGGGGGTAGGGGGAGGTGTCATTGGCACAGGCCGAACGCTGTTTCCGAACGAAGTGAGGAAACTAATCTTAAAATTAGTAAACACTAAAAACAAACACGAAACGGCAAAGAAATAGATGATGTCAGAAATATCAATCACTCCTTTTTGAATCGATTGATAATGCGATAAAAACCCTATGTTTCTTACTACATAATGAGCTTTCCCGGAAGAAAACAAGCCGGAAAATAAATCGAATCCAAAATAAAAAACAACACAAATCAGTAAGCCTACGATAAAAGCAACCACCTGATTAGAAGTCAGGGAAGATGCAAAAACCGAAGCTGCAACAAAGGCAGAAACCAAAAATAGCAATCCTAAATAGGAACCGGCGATGGCTCCCCAATCTATATTTCCTTGAGGTAAAGCATTGTATGAAAGAAAAACAATGTAAATGAAAGTCGGCAATAAAACGATAACAACGCTGATAAAAACAGCTAAATATTTTGAAAAAACAATATCAAACAAACTAACAGGGCGAGTAAGCAACAATGACAATGTTCCCTGTTTTTTTTCTTCCGAAAAAGTCCGCATCGCCAACGCCGGAATCAACACCAGCAACAAAACCGGAGCCAACACGAAAAACGAGGACAAAGAAGCATATCCCGATTCGGCAATATTGTAATTCCCGGGAATAAGCCACAACAGGCTTCCGCACACGATTAGAAAAATCACGGAAAAGAGAATCCCTGAAATGGAATTAAAAATACTTCGCAATTCTTTGGATAACAGCGTACACATGATATTTCAGAAATATTCCGCAAATGTAGCTGAAAATATCCAAAAATAGGTTATTTTTGCAATCAATGAGCAATATCAATTACAACTTAAATAAAATAAAAGCATTCCTGTTCGATGTCGACGGAGTGCTCTCATCTTCCGTTATTCCGCTTCACTTGTCGGGCGAACCCATGAGAACGGCTAATATCAAAGACGGGTACGCCATGCAATTAGCCGTTAAACAAGGATATATATTAGGTATCATCACAGGCGGCAATACGCAGGCAGTCAAATTGCGATTTGAAAATTTAGGACTGAAACACATTTATATGAAATCATCTATTAAAATGCCCGATTACATTGATTTCATAAAGAAAACAAATTTGCAACCCGAAGAAGTCGTTTTTGTAGGCGACGATATTCCCGATTATGGAATAATGCAACAAGTCGGACTTCCTGTTTGTCCTGCTGACGCTGCGCCTGAAATCAAAGCCATCTCTAAATATATTTCAACAAAAAACGGCGGCGAAGGTGTTGCTCGCGACATCATCGAACAAGTGATGAAAGCACAGGGAAAATGGATGAAAGACCACGCCTTCGGCTGGTAATTTTCTATCTCTAAATAATACAATCATTAATTTTGTACCTACAATTAAGTATGGAATCTTTCGAAAAATACAATCATTTTTTCTTTATCGGAATTGCCGGCACAGGCATGAGCGCTATTGCCCAATATCTGAAAGGCATCGGAAAACAGGTTTCAGGCAGCGACAGGTTATTTAACGGAGAAACGAAATTGCTGATTCAGGAACAATTCGAGCAACAAGATATTCATTGTTTTTTTCAGGATGCGTCGGGAATAACACCTGATATTGATGTGGTGGTCATTTCTACTGCTATCGAAGATTCCAATATTGAGTTACAAAAAGCCCGGTTGTTAGGGATTCCGGTCGTGAAACGTTCCGAGCTTTTATCTTCCATTTCCGAAACGAAACGCACTATTGCCGTCGGCGGAACTTCAGGAAAATCCACTACTACGGCGATGATTTTTCATATCATGCAATCTTGCGGATTGGAACCGTCTGTGATGAATGGAGCCGGATTATCAAGTTTGCAAAGAAAAGGATTACCCGGTAATGCCTGGGTTGGCAAAAGCGATTGGTTAGTGATTGAAGCCGATGAGTCGGACGGTTCTATCGTTAGCTATGTTCCTGAAATTGCTGTGCTTCTGAATATTGATAGAGACCATAAGGAATTTGAAGAACTTAATGAGCTTTTTGAAATATTTAAATCGAACACAAAAAATCGATTTGTTGTTAATCAAAGTCATTCTTTAAGTAAAAAATTATCTCAAGATAAAGCATTTGATTTTGGTGTTGAAATAAAAGATATTGGCTTTTCCGGTGAGGATTTCGAACAAAAAGGATTTTCTATTTTTTTCAAATGCAACGGGATTTTTTTTCAAATTCCCGCAATAGGGAAACACAATATGGAAAACGCTTTGGCAGCAGTTGCCGTTTGCAATGCCGTAGGTATTTCTACAACAGATTGCGCCAAGGCATTACAAAATTATGAGGGTATTTACCGCCGCACTCAACTGACCGGCGAATCGAACGGAATTTTCGTTATAGATGATTTTGCGCACAACCCGGCAGAAATAGCATGCGCCATTCAAGCTTCGCAATCGGTTGGGAAGCGCGTTTTTGCGTGGTTTCAACCTCATGGCTACGGGCCGCTGAAATTTTTCTACAAAGAATTAATTGAAGAAGTTTTATCTACACTGAGAGAAAACGATTTTTTTATACTTTCTGATGTGTATTATGCCGGTGGAACTGTCAATAAAGAAATTGCTTCGGAAGAGGTTGCTTCGGAAATGCAGAAACAAAACAACCGGATTCTTTTCTTTGCCGACCGAAAAGATATGTTGCCTTATCTGAAACAAAACTGCCAAAAAGGAGATATCGTACTCATTATGGGAGCACGGGATACAACCCTTTCTGATTTTGCAAAAGAAGTATTGGGGTTTCTTAATTAATTGTTTAAGAATTTTATTGTTTTATTGTTCATAAAATCACTAATTTTGCACCGTGTACCGTGCATCCAATATCAGATTAATGACAGATTCCAATATATTCGAAAAACAACGTTCGGCATTGGCCAATAAAAAAGCCGCTTACTTTACGCTCGGTTGCAAATTGAATTTCGCCGAAACTTCAACCATTGGTAAAATGTTGGCTGAAAACGGAATACGCAAAATCGTTGCAGGTGAACAAGCCGATATTTGTGTTATCAATACTTGTTCCGTAACCGAATTAGCAGACAAAAAAAGCCGTCAGGCAATCAGGCGAATATCGAAACAACATCCTGATGCTTTTGTGGTAGTTACGGGTTGTTATGCCCAACTGAAACCCGAAGATGTTTCAAAGATTGAAGGCGTTAATTTGGTATTGGGAACCGAACAAAAATTGGATATCCTGAATTATTTAAAAAATTCATACTCCCAAAAAAACAAGCACGAAATTGCCGTTTCCAAAGTAAAAGACATTCATACTTTCACGCCGTCTTGTTCGGCTGACGACCGGACACGCCATTTCTTGAAAGTACAAGACGGTTGCGATTATTATTGCACTTATTGTACTATTCCTTTTGCCCGCGGGAAAAGCCGCAACGGAAAAATCGAAGATTTAGTAGCAATGGCATGTGAAGCCGGCAATTCCGGTGGAAAAGAAATCGTATTGACAGGTGTTAATATAGGAGATTTCGGCAAAACAACAGGCGAAACTTTTTTCGATTTGATAAAAGCGTTAGATGAAGTGGAAACGATTGAACGTTTCAGGATTTCATCGATAGAACCCAATTTGCTAACGGATGAAATACTTCAATTTGTCGCTCAATCGAAACGTTTTGCGCCCCATTTTCATATTCCGTTGCAATCCGGTTCTGATGATGTTTTGAAATTGATGAAACGGAAATATGATACCTCTTTGTTTACTTCTAAAATTCACAAAATCAAAGAGTTGATGCCCGATGCGTTTATCGGTGTCGATGTAATTGTCGGCGTGCGTGGCGAAACGGATGACTGTTTTGAAGATGCCAAACGGTTTATTGAGAGTTTACCGATAAGTCAACTGCATGTTTTCACTTATTCCGAAAGGCCGGGCACGCAAGCCCTGAAAATCGATCATGTTGTAGACCCGAAAGTAAAACAGGAAAGAAGCAAACAACTGTTGGATATTTCTTCGCAAAAATGGCATGATTTTTATCTTTCGCAGCAAGGAAAAGAAAAAACAGTTATCTTTGAGCACACCCGAAGAGGAAAAAAAATGCACGGCTTTACGGAAAATTATGTGAAAGTCGAAGTCGATTACGATGCAAAAATGATAAATAAATTAGTTAAAATAAAGTTGAGTGAAAAAAATTGCAGTTGTCATACTTAATTGGAACGGAGAATCTCTATTAGAAAAGTTTCTACCACCGCTTCTTGCCCATACTCCCCAAAGCATTGCAGATATTATTGTTGCGGATAATGCCTCGAGTGATGATTCTGTCGGCTTTATGAAAACAGCACATCCCGAAGTAGAATTAATCCTGATGGATAAAAACTACGGATTTGCCGAAGGATACAACCGTATAATCTCTCAATTAGAACACCAATATGTTGTGTTGCTGAACTCCGATGTAGAAGTAACCCCCCATTGGCTCGAAACTGCTTTAAATTATCTTGAAAACCATCCCGATGTTGTTGCTTTACAGCCTAAAATACTGTCTTACAAAGATAAAACTTCATTTGAATATGCCGGTGCATGTGGCGGATACTTAGATATTTACGGATATCCTTTTTGCCGCGGACGCATTTTCGATGTGATCGAAAAAGATACTTTGCAATACGAAAACAGTATTGATATTTTGTGGGCAAGCGGCGCATGTTTGTTCGTAAAAACAGAAGAATACAAAAGTGCGGGGGGATTGGATACTTCTTTTTTCGCTCATCAGGAAGAAATCGACTTTTGCTGGCGGTTGGCAAGTCGCGGGAAAAAAATCGTCTGCCTGCCGGCTTCAGTCGTTTATCATGTGGGCGGAGCGACGCTTTCGATGTCCAATCCGCAAAAAACGTTCTTGAATTTCCGGAATAATTTACTGATGATTTATAAGAATATGCCGGAAAAACAACTGCGGAAAACCCTATTCATCAGATTTTTCTTAGACATACTGGCTGCTTTCGTATTTTTCCTTAAACGCGAAAAAGGCAACGTAAAAGCGGTTTTCAACGCACGGAAAGAGTTCTATAAAAATAAACACAAATACAAACCAATCCGTAAAATCAACCTGTCGAAAAGTTTAATCGACTTACCGCCACAAATTTATCGCAAAAGCATTATCTTTGCATTTTATTGTCGAAATAAACAAAATTTCAGTTCACTGGATGACTTCAAATTATGATTCTTAATTTTTTGTTTATATTGTTTCTTGTTTTTCTTAACGGATTTTTTGTTGCCGCCGAATTTGCCATTGTAAAAGTCCGTAATTCTCAAATAGAAGTAAAGAAAAATGCAAGCAAAGCTGTCGTCAATGCCGCCAAAAGCGTGATAAGCAATTTGGACGGATATTTGGCTGCCACTCAAGTAGGTATTACCATTGCATCGCTCGCTTTAGGGTGGGTGGGAGAAAGTGTTTTTACAGGAATCATTCTCAGCGTTTTTTCCTTTTTCAAAATAAATGTGGCCTTGCCTCTTGTTCACAAATTGGCCATTATAACCGGCTTCATTTTAATCACTATTTTCCATATCGTATTGGGAGAATTAGCTCCTAAATCATTGGCTATCAGGAAACCGGTACCCGTTACATTTTCGGTTTCTATTCCGTTGAAAGTTTTCCATTTTATATTTAGTCCGTTCATTTGGTTGCTTAACGGGTTAGCTAACTCCATCCTGAAATTAATCGGTATTCAGCCGGTTCACGAGCAGGAAGATATTCACTCGGAAGAAGAATTAAAAGTGATTATCGCAGAAAGCCATAAAGGCGGAATAATCGAAGAAACGGAAAAAGAACTGATACAAAATGTTTTCAGTTTGGGCGATAGACGTATCCAAACATTGATGACTCCTCCCTACGAAATCAAATGGTTAGATATAACAGATACGCCCGAAGCGAATAAAAAAGTCATTGAAGAAGGCAACCATACGGTTTACCCATTGTGTGATGGAAAAATCGATGATGTGATTGGATTTATTCATACAAAAGATTTAATCGGCGATAATTTTGACGCAAAAATGGTAGATTTGCAAAAAATATGCCGTCCCGTACAAGCTGTAATCACAACCAACAAAGCCTATTCGGTAATGGAACGCTTTCAAAAGCAAAAAGTTTATCAGGCTATCGTAGTCGATGAATTTGGTAGTGTCAAAGGATTTGTTACCATCAACGATATATTGGATGCCTTGGTTGGCGACATATCGGAAACCGACGAATTTGAATACAGCTCGATTAAACAGTCCGACGGAAGTTTGATTGTCGACGGTCAGATTCCATTTGTGGAATTTTTGGAAAAAGTGGGATTGGATAATGATATACAGGATATAGATGTTGTTTCTTATATCACTTTGGGCGGATATATCATGGATAAATTAGAAAAAGTACCCGAACCGGGAGACATCGCCCAATGGAAAAATTTTACTTTCGAAATACTCGTAATGGATCACAACAGGGTAGATAAAGTAAAGGTAATACAAAAATAAAAATGGCGAAGATAGATATACAAGGCATTAAACAACGATTCGGTATCATAGGAAGTAATCTGTTATTAGACCGGGAAATCGAAAAAGCATTATTGATTGCTCCAACTGATTTGTCGGTGCTTATCATCGGAGAAAGCGGCGTGGGAAAAGAAGTATTTCCCCAAATGATTCATCAAAACAGCATCCGCAAACACGGTCAGTATATTGCTGTCAACTGTGGAGCCATTCCCGAAGGTACGATTGATTCGGAATTGTTCGGACACGAAAAAGGTTCATTTACCGGCGCTGTGGGGGAACGGAAAGGTTATTTTGAAGTAGCGAATGGCGGTACGATTTTTTTGGATGAAGTGGGGGAATTGCCTCCGCCGACCCAAGCCCGTTTATTGCGCGTATTGGAATATGGCGAGTTCTTGAAAGTGGGTTCTTCCAAAGTGCAAAAAACAGACGTCAGGATTGTGGCTGCTACCAATATGGACATAGTTCAGGCTATCAGAAACGGGAAATTCAGGGAAGATTTATATTATCGGTTAAATACTGTTCCCATTCAAGTTCCGCCTCTGCGTGAAAGAAAGGAAGATATTTTGCTTCTGTTCCGGAAATTCGCAAGCGATTTTTCCGAGAAATACAAGATGCCTCCTGTTCATCTAATGGAAGATGCTAAACATGTGTTGGTTAGTTACCGTTGGCCGGGAAATATCAGGGAATTGAAAAATATCACCGAGCGCATGTCGATTATAGAAAGGGAACGGGAAATTTCTGCTGCTACGCTTAAAACATACCTTACCAATCCCGATATCGAACGGTTGCCGGCTTTGACGCGCAAAGACGGAGATTTGAAAACATTCGGCAGCGAACGGGAAATTCTCTATCAGATTTTATTCGACATGAAAAAAGATGTTACCGACTTAAAAGCGTTGGTACACGGTATCATGTCGGGTAATATACCTTCTCCGGTTAAAGATGTAACTGTTTATAATCAGATAGATACGGATTCAACTGCCGATGTTTACAAAGATGAGCATGAACACGTTCAGTATGCCGATGATTATGTGGAAGAGGCGTTATCGCTCGAAGAAGTTGAAAAGGAAATGATTCGCAAAGCATTGATTCGCCACAACGGAAAAAGGAGAGATGCTGCTGCCGATCTAAAAATATCGGAAAG
>Ga0209628_10004496_pt1 | contig 10099 bp, 24 predicted proteins | sample TergutCu122P4_FD_187285 | JGI IMG/M metagenome (GOLD analysis project Ga0209628, IMG submission 187285) | Cubitermes ugandensis P4 segment gut microbial communities from Kakamega Forest, Kenya - Cu122 P4 (SPAdes) (version 2) | ecosystem: Host-associated > Arthropoda: Insects > Digestive system... | reverse complement strand
ATTTGAACAGATTCTTCTGGAGTTTTATTTTGGAACTCCTCAAATTTTGTTGGAAGTCAAAGGATAAATTCTTGTAATTTTTGTTCGTCCATATTAGTGTTTAATTTGTTCAGATAGTTCCGTTCATTTGTGTAGTAGCGGAATCTGTATTTTTACATGTTGTATAATAAGGCCCAATAGTTGGATCATATAATCCTTTTATCAAATCTCCTATAGTATAAGGAGGAGAATATGGGTTGTTCGTTGGAACATTGATGCTACTTTTGTCTTCGCCTAGTTTCTTAATAAGCTCGATAGCTTCATCAACATTATCCACATGAATTGAGTGGATTTTTGGTGTGTTTAAATATATTGTCATAATTATTCAACCAAATCTATTAGATTTATACCTTTTCTAAGTTCTATTAACTTATTAATCCTTTCGGTAATATTTATTCCTATTGTTTGGGGTATTTCAGGCACATTAGCCCATTCTCCTATTAATGCATCCATAACTTTTGGTAAAACATGTGTTTCATCTACATTAATTTCTATTGCAGAAATTTTTGGATCATTTAAAAATATTCTCATATTATACGTGTATTAAGTCTTTCGTACTAAAGATTGCTTCCTGTAAAGTATAGTTGCAATCGAATCATCTACATTTAATTCCAGTAAATAAGCTTTCTTTGGAACTAGTTTCTTTATTTATAAAGGTTTTTACAGTTTTTTCGACCACATACATAACTGGACTGTAGTCTAATTCATGTCTCACTTTTACCAAGTCTCCTGGATTGTAAAAAACCTTGTTGTTTTCTATCGTTGTATTATTCATATTATTCATATTATTCAGGACACCCACAACCTGGTTCTGCAGGTTCATCTTCTTTCTTCTGTTCTTGTAATATTACCCTGCACATTATATTTTGTTCACTAATATTATGATAACCTTGCTGCAAAAAAGGAATAGGTTGTGCTATGCCTTTATAACAAAACACATCTTCTCCAATTTGGACGTTTTCACATTTTGGGCCCACTGCAATAACTTTTGCACACGCCACCATTTGCACATCCTCTTCAAGTTCTCCTGTGGAATTACTGTGTTGTTTTCTATGTCCACCGTGTCCTATGATAATCCCGCCAATGGTTTTTTGTGATATTGTGTACGGATTCTCATCGTAAAATTGTAATATAACTCCAGTATTACACGGTATTAAACAGAAATCTTGTTCTGGCGTTTCTTCTTCGTTATGTTTTATATATTTACCCATAAATTTAACTCACATTTTTCATTATCAACTCTTGCTTTCGACTCTAAAACGCAACCACAAAGGGTACATATTTTTATATTTTTACTTAATGTAAAACATTTATCACAAGCATAACATATCTTTAATCTTTTTTCTGCTATTTCATTATTTCTATGAAACACGTTGTTCCATGTTCCGATAATGATGTTTCTTATTTTCTTTATTATTCTTATCATACTACCAACGACCCGCATTACAATGTTTATGAGGTAAAGGTGCTTTTCAATTAATATAACACCCGCATCCTCTAACATAATTTTCTTTCCAAGTATCTGAGACTTCATTAGTTTTTGTGTTTATAAACTTAGAAGCATCACACAACAAACCATCCTCTGTTCGTCTACTTATTGGACAATCTTTACATATTTGCATTCTCATATCTCCAAGATCACTACTATGATCTCGATTATACCCATCTAATATTGTCATTACCTTATCGCTCATTACTTATCCTTTTTCAATTCCATTTCTATCTTGAGTTGCTTTTTATAGTGAGAAAGCATTCTTTCTACGTCCTTTTCAAGATATTCTACCTCATAATCGGTTCTTTTGTTATTATGGTCAATGTGAATTAATTTCAGCTGTTTGACCACATATTCTGGATCAATTTGTTTTAACAGATATGCATACAAACTCAACTGTAGTGTGTAATGCATAAAGTTGCAATCCATAATATGATTAAGGGGAAATTTCATACATTCGTATGATCTTTTGTTTCTATTATAGTATGACTTTTGCTTTATTTCTTTATTGCTTTTATAATCTCATATGTAAATATCTTTTCCATCTTTGATTAATAAGTCTATTTGTCCTGCGACCTTTAAAATTCCATCCGAAGATGTCTTTGAAATCAAATATTCGGGGTATATCCCCTTATCTAGATCTAGTTCATAATAGTTTCTTTTGCATATGAAATTTCCACCTAAACCATAACTTGTTAATTCATGTTGATCAGATTCGTAATACTTATCTTCAAATTCTTTATGAATCAGAGTGCCCCTTAAGCAGCTCTTATCACGTTCTTCATCATAAGATCTAAGAATCTCTTGCTTCTTTTCTTCAAATTCTGCTTTAGTAATCCCTATATTCCTATCTAAAATACGAGGATTAAACTTCTTTGTAGCTAATAAAGTCTTTTTTATTATTTGAAAATCTTGCTCATCCATTAAAGCCTCTAAAGCCTTATAAGATGATCAAAATTCGTTGTCGAATTCGGCTGTGTATTTGTGTATAAGTGTTGTTACAGATATATATTTGGAATTGTCAATAGCATCTACATAGATATGCTCATCATCATAATACAATACATTTCCATTTGTTTTATCTGCGCCTCTCATTAATTACTCCTGTTAGTAAACTTCCTATTTGTTGTCTATATCTTCCACACACTTCTGAGATATTGGAGTAGTCCAAACTGTTTGGTACAGATGACGTCATGATAACCGCTCCTATAAAGTTTCCATTATTATCATATAATCGGCTAAAATACAAAGCATTAGTTCCGTCTTTTTTCACCTTATAGAAAGTTCTATCCACACACTCTGCTGAGTCTATATTATTATAGAACAAATACCCAGTTTTTTCCAAATTTTTAATAGTTTGTCAATAATCCGCCACATTTTGATTCTGATACGAATCGGACACATATTGATCTACGTGTTTCTTTATAACTTCGTAACTACAAGAAAATCTATAAAAAGGTAAGTCAGAATGATTAGTTCCTCCATTATGAAATTCAAATATCATTGCTCTTTCCGCGTTAGTCTGAAACAACATGCTACTAAGCAGTAATGGGATTTGTTGGTTTGCCTTATCTCTCTTTTCCATTAGTTCTATATGGCGTTTACTTTTTTCATTGTCCTTTCTTTCAAAGATTTTATCGATATTGATAGGATTAATGATAATAGTTAAAACTAAAAAGAAAACCACTATAGAAAATAGCACTGTACCTTTTCCGTACTCGTGAACCATCTTTACAGTTTTCGCAAATCATGAAAATTTATCATTTTGTGTGGCCTCAATTGTCGGCTTTTCGTTTTTGTCCATAGTTATTTCTTATGTGTTTGTATTTTGTACAAATTTATTGTTCTCATTTTGTTATCCACAAATATATAATTATCTTTGCAGTAAACAAAATGAAAAAGAATTTTTTATATTAAAATATATTAAAACAAGTGAATTATGAATCTTCCAAATATTTTCCTTTTCAAGAAAGGTGGTATTCATATTAAGAAGGCAAACAGAGGTAAATTTACTCGGTGGTGCGGAGGGAATGTTACTGCGGAATGTATTCAGCGGGGTAAGAATTCTCCAGATCCCAAAATCAGGAAAAGAGCTACTTTTGCAGCTAATGCAAGGAAGTGGAAACATCAACAAGGCGGCAAAATAAAATGACTGCCTCCACTAAGAACTAGCCATGACGTTTAAAGAGTTCATCATAGACATGGTCACCACAGACGATGATAATGGCATATCTAGCAAACGGGTAATGGGAACTCTTGGTTGATTTACTTGTTTGTTTATATGTATTTGGTGTGTGGTAATGGGAACAGCAGCTCCTGTTATTATAGAGACCTTGTTTTATTGTACAGCTGCTTTATTGGGACTGGATAGTATTACCAGCATTTGGAAACATAGAGACGTTAAAGATTCCTATGTTGTACCAGAAGATAATAAGAAACCTAAAAAAGAAAAATAATGATAGACAACAAAACAGTATTAAACACAGCATTATTTACCCCACTGTCATCTGGTGCGATTGATAACCATCTATATAAAGAGGTTTCTGAAAATAAACCTGTATATCCTATAGACCCAGAAAGACAGGCAAAAATTCCTATTGGAGACAGACAAACAGTCCATATTTTTAATGATCAGTACGAATACAATGATATTGTACTATGGACTAATTTTTATTTGCTAGATTTACACCACTTGGATGTTGGAAAAACAGTATTTATTAACTTTAAAACTACTGCTGAACATAGTTTCAATATATGTACTAATGGCAGTAAAGAGTTTAATGGAGATTTACATAAGCTAGAAACAGCTGATTTGTGAATTGACAAGGGTATGGTTGAAAACCTGGCAAAATACTTTGTCGGAGATGAAGAATTGGAATTTAATTTCTCTATTCATAAGCCAAACCCACACGCGTATATAATTGGTGTACAACTGGGGCCAAAAGAAAATCTAGCTACTATAACATATGATTCTGGTAGTGGACGCGGCTCAATTGTAGAACAATGGCCAAAGGGAACCCCCTACACAATTAGAGATTACAGTATAAGAAACAGGGATTTCATATGAAAAGCCTGGCATAAATTTAATGGGTGGACTATTGGCGGAACTACTCTCAATCCAGGAGATACCATAGTACCTATAGGAGATATTGCGCTCAAGGCTACTTGGGCGCGAAAAAATGAATTTTCTTTAACGCAAGAATAAAAAAAGGACGATCATAACTGGTCGTCCTTTTTGTTTTAATAATCCCAGCAAACATCTTGTGGAAGAATAGTAGATCGGTCAACATGAATAAAATTACCTTTGAAACTAATTCCTATTCTTTTACAACCTAATTTAAATGCTGCTTTCAAGATTTTATATCTTGTGTTGCTATTTATAGCTGCAATATCTATAGCTTTTCTTTCTGTATGTGCAGAATCTCCACTTCTTCCTTGCTTCTTTTCGTGTTCTTTGCTACGATACGCAGAGTTTATTTTTAGTGGAATACCTGCCTCTATTCTCAAAGCATCCATAAAATTCATAAAGTCCTGATCCATGTCTTGTAAGGAGCATGGTGGACTGCATTTTTGAAACTCCCCTTCGGAGAAAAATTTACTTGTTATCATTTTCCTGTAATGTGTTTATTATGTCTAATCTTTTGTCGTATTCTATTTGTCTTTGCTTTGGCCGAATGTAAGAGTTTAGTGACGAATGTAAAGTATCCACTATTGCATCTGAGTTAAATCTGTTATATGCCTCTTCTCCAGTTTTATAGCCAGTTCCTTTTCCACCATGTGTTCAAGCTTTTGGGTTTGCCATTTCATATAATAGATATTCCGTTTGTTTATATAACTCTGGATCTAATCCTTCGGGAACTTTAAGTTTCTCTGCAAACGCTTGGTATTTCTGCCATCTGTTTAGTTCCTTTCCTCCGCTTACATTGTCTTCTCATTGTATTAATCCCCTACCTGGCCCGCCGCCTTTCTGTCTTGCATTAGGATCTGCTCCAGATTCTGCAATAGCGTGTGCTACTATAGTTAAAGCTTGCTGTCTGTTATATCCAGCGTCTAATGCTCTTCTATAGATGTAGTTTGCGTTATTTATATTAATAGCATACTTATTGTCCGATTTAATCTTATTAAAGTTTGGAACAAACGTCATGTTGGGATCTCTAAGCGGGTCAACATCTGGATCATGTACGAAGGCGGCTATTTCTTCCTTAGGGGCAGTAAGCATATACTCTCTTGTGTATCCTTGTAGTTTTTGCTCACGCCGCTGTTCCCCTGTCGACAATGATTGGTTTTCTACATATTGTGGGAGTCGGCGTGATGGGTAGGTTGGTTCATAAACTATAGGAGCTATATTTCCTTGTTGTAGTTTCAATATACCACCATTAGCTAATGCTGGGTAATACTTTTTATAATTTTTACTATATCATCTTGCTAATCGCGGAGAGGTTATTAGTAAATCTTGATTTTTTCAAGCACTATCTAGGGCCTCCTTAGATGTGTCGAATTGTTTTAATTGACCATCTATTTCTTGTATACGTGGATAGACTATTCCTTTTCTTTTGCCGTCAATATTAACTGTCGCAGATTCCATTAGGTGTGATAATCTCGTATTGTCTGGGTTTAAAATATAGTTCCTATCTGGATTGTCGAGCCTTTGTACGAAGTTTGGGTTTTGTTGGCGAGCTTGGTTGAGGAAGTTTAGTTTACGACCGTGTTGGTGTTTTATCACTTTGCCTCCTTGTTTTTGAAAGTATATTAATGGATCATAGAACTTTGGATTACCTTTATTATCTATTCCAGCCACCTGAGAAGAGGGGTTTAAACTATGGGTTAATTCGTGCATCCTGACTGAAGCAGAATCATTATTACGATAAACGATCGAATGGTCTGAAGGAAAGTATGCTGCTAATGCTCTCTTTTCGTTTTTTAAGAAGTCGTCAAAATAATGATCTTGTAATTGTTCAGAGCCCTTAGATATGTGTACAAGATCTCTTCCAAGCCCAAGAGAATCACGATATTCTTTAACTGTATTTAAATTATTAAGTTGATCTGGTAGGCTATATCTTAATCCTTTCCAATCATAATTGTTTCAGAACTCATTATTTTCTGTTGACATTGTAATGTCCTTAAACCATGGTTCAGGTACTCTGCTATTTTCATCAAAAATACTTTCTCTATTAGATAATCAATTGGTTATTCACTCTTTTTCTGGAATGGAAGATTGTGTAGGATCGTTAAGTTCTTCAGCAGTTAGTTCTTCTTTAGCTTTGAGTTTCAACCCCTTTTGGGCGTATTGCATTAAGAATCGTTGTCTAAATTGTGCAACAGCTGAGCTGTCTTTACCTATGTGTCAATGCGCACCTGTTGCTCCAGTGCGTTTCATTGTTTCTGGAGTGGTTTCGTCAAGGATTCCATAACCATTATTTACCATTCACTGTAATACAGCAGGGGAATTTTGTATTTGCTGAAAGAGATCTGCATATGTTTGGCCTTCTATTGGCGTAATGTCAATGGCACCTTCAGTTGTTGAAGAGTGGTGAGATTGACGACCTTGTTTAGTAGTAGAATTGGGTCTGTATGAAGAAGTTACACGAACTGAAATACCGTGATCTGCGAGTAGGTTTAAGAGTTCTTGCGCTTTGGGGGCGACTTGTATTTGAGAACTCTTAAATTGTATTTGACCCCTCTGGGGTGTGTTTTGGGAAGTTTCTTCTGTGGTGGAGAAAAATCCTGTGGGTTGATAGCCGAAGATTTGTGGAAAAGAGCCAGATGAAGGAATGGATGTTGGTGGAGTTGTGGTGAGTGCAAAAATAGGCGAGTCTTCCGAAAGAAGTGGAGATGTGGAAGTGTAAGTGGGGTATTCTGGGGGAGAGTACCTCCGCGGGGAGGAGGAAGGTGAAGTTGGTGTGTAAATAATTGGGTTTTGGTTATTATATTCCATGTGGTAATAAATTTTAGTTTTGGTGGAGACAAAGATATGTAAAATGTTGGAGAAAAACAAATGTGGGATATATTATGTGGGGAGATGGGTAGACCTCGGCGATTGCCCCTCGGGGGCCTGCGCTGGGAAATCGCCTCGGTCGCTAAGACTTTACTAGCTGCGCAGCGATGAAAAATCGAAAACCCGTGTGGCACTTCGTGCTAAGACGGTGAAAAATTCATCGTGTAGCATCATGCAGTGTCCTGCCTGTATTATGCTAAGACTTATTGCAGGTTATCAACAATTTAAAACCTTGGCGGGTATAGGTAACGCCGTAAAACAATGAAAGGTATTCAAAATGACGTACCACGTATCGAGTTTCGATACATTGGAGAACCAATGAAAGTTCTCATTGTGAATGATGTTGTTATCAACACATTCGATCCTGCACTCTCTGACGAGTTCATCTACGACATGTATCGTGAGATGAGAAGAGAGGAATTAGAACAATCCTATATGGAGATGGGAGGTTACTATGAGTAAGCTTGAAATCATCACCGTAAACGGTTGGAAACATTTGTATGACAACGGTAAATTCGTTGACAAATCCAGAGCATCCGTAAAGGATACAACTATCTTCGCATGCTATGAAAATCGCATGAAACGTACACGACCAAACGAAGTGCGCAAATCTGTAATTCAAGGTTACAGAGGATTACATGCATTTCTAACTTCCCATCCTGATTTTCAGGAGCAACCTGCACAATCTGTTGCTACATTAGGACAATTCAACAATATAATTAGACTGTCATGATAATAGTATGGATTATAGTTATAGGCATCCCATTATCTATACTGATTTGGGGAATTGCAGCAGTTATTGATCATAACTTACCTTCTGATTTTGACTCTTAATTGAGATTCTAAGACCCACAGAGTTAAATAAGCAACGTCCAATATCGCAGCTAAGACGGAATAAACTGTCTGCATTTATCAACAATTTATTAACAAGAACCTGAATGGCACGTGGTCAGTAACCGTGGATTGTATGACTACATCAAAAGACATCACTGCGTTCATCAACGCAAACAAAGAAGAAATGATCAACAAAGGTTACACTTTTGTAACTGATCTTAAAGAATTAGAAGAGTGCGGCAAGCGCTTTGGAACAACATTCTCCGTTGGAGATGTGATCGAATTTATGGAGACTCCTGAGGAAATGCATGCTTGCTATCTCCAGACTGGAGAAAAGGCTGATGGAAAGCCAATTCTCACATATTCGATTCTTGTCAAAGTCAATGGTCATTTCAAGTTCGTTGCAATTGGATCATTTAGACGTGAACCAATCGATTACACTGAAATATTGAAGGAATACCCATTCAATATCCAAGCGATCGAACAACCTACTCATGGTGCTTGCACAAAATTCCTTGCAGGCAAAACTGTTAAAGTGGTTAAGCAAGAGAAGCTGCTATACTATATGTTTAGAAGCGTCGACAAGATTGCTAGACCAACACCGATGTTTGAGCTTCAATAGCGTCAAGAAAGACACCTCCAACAACGAGGTGTCTTTTTTTTAAAAAAACTAAGACCTAAAAAACTAAGACCTAAAAAAATACTAAGACATTAAAAACTGTGTAGTGTAAACTTTTTATAAATCATAAAATTTTAATCAAATGAAATCTTTCAAATCTTTCGGAGCGATTCCCGAACTTACGAATCGCAATGGTGCAGGTTTTAAAGTTGAGAAATTCAACGATATTAAAGCCCTTGAAAACTCTGGTGTAGTAAACACCAATGCTATCCTTGTAGGTGATGAAATCACCTTTCCAAAACCTGAGGATTTACACATTGTGCGTGTAAATACCAATGAAGGTGAATTGAATGGCCCAAAAATGGATTCTGTTGCTGTATTACGCAATGGTAAACCGTGGTTGATGCCTGTTGGCACAATGCGCAGACAAGGTAGAGATTTACCTGTTAAATCTACGCACCCTGCTCGTGTAAACGCATCTTTTGCATGCCCGTTAATTAAAAATCTTGCAGATGATTTTACTAATGATACTGACCGTATGTCAAGTTTGCTTGGTAAAACCATTGTTTGTACTGCTATTGAAAGTGGCAAGAGACAAGTTTTTGGTAAACGTGATGAGTGGGAAGAAGGCAGATTTCCTGTTCTTGAGTTTGCAGAACCTAAATTAAATGCAGAATATTTTGCATAAACCTATGTTGACGGTAGTTGGGAGATTCGCCTGACTACCGTCTAATTTTTTAAATACCAATGCAGGGACATTTAAAATATATAATGCACAAGGTTGATATGAAAAAAATGCTTTTTATCTAATTGAAAAGTATAAAGATGATTATTGATGAATCAAGAAAGCAATTCTTGAGGAATAATGTGTATTTTAAAAATATTGATTTTGAATATTTTGTAGTACAGATAAAGTAGTAATTTTATTTCAAATTATTTGTACGATAATATATAAATTGTTGATAAGAGGGAAACTTGCGGCTGTTTTAGGCGGTGATGATTAGAGGAGTGCGAGCGGTTTGGTTAATACACGCACTCCTCATTCCCCAAATTTTCTCAATTTTTCAAAAACTCCTTTTTACGTGTTGTGCTATCAACTCGGAATTCTATCATTACATTT
>Ga0209628_10004495_pt1 | contig 10100 bp, 6 predicted proteins | sample TergutCu122P4_FD_187285 | JGI IMG/M metagenome (GOLD analysis project Ga0209628, IMG submission 187285) | Cubitermes ugandensis P4 segment gut microbial communities from Kakamega Forest, Kenya - Cu122 P4 (SPAdes) (version 2) | ecosystem: Host-associated > Arthropoda: Insects > Digestive system >... | reverse complement strand
CCCTTGTCTGGCGTTTTCCTGCCATTGTGCAGTCATTGTCTTACGTGCACAAACAGGTGTGCAATGCACAGTGGCACAAACGGTAGCAGATCTCACTTCCTGTTGAGGGTCGTGTGGGAACTCAGAGAGCGGCTAACAGCCACATTTTGTTCCAAGTCCGGCTGACTCCTTCGTGAACCCTCAACGAGATTCCAAACGGCGCAGTCTGTGATGCAGTACACAGGCTTTACCAAGGCGTTATTTACGGTCAGTACATCCTTTCACTCTGCTGCAGTCAGCGCAGTGCAGCCTCCCGAGAGCCCATTTACATGAAACTCGGTCTTGCTGGACAACCTTATTTAAAAAATATCCTACCTAATTTCATGAAAATCCAACAAGGAGTTTAGTCGCTGACACCAGGCCACGGACGGACGGACGTGGTCTCCACATAAGGTGTTGTGTTCTTACTGCGTAAACAAGTGTGTGTGCGTGCGTGCGTGCGCGCGCGCGCGCATGCAACAGGATTGTGCCGATTCCGACCCCAACAACAAACGTCCAACGCTTTTACGCAGTATTCCCCATACTCTTACCAGTATGTACGGCAGTCACGGCTGTTAAAGAGATTATTAGAGAGGTGTTGTGGTAGAGTTCTGGATGCGACTCGATTGTTGGCACACCTGTAATTGTTGGCACACCTGTAATTACTGGAGTAAGTTTCAGTTAATTACAGTTTGTGTTATTGCCTGTGGATAGTTGTTGCCCTGATTAATATCTTGATATTGACAGGGCGACTAACAACCACTTCTGATTGTGAACCTTCAGTGGAACAGACTATACTGTCCCCATGTACAGTTGCTGTCAGACGGTCAACGCCGTAAGACCGGTCTCCCTGACATTACTCAATCAGTGAGAGACGAAATGTTTGGGGCAGTTTGTCATACGGCGTAATGAGGAACTGTGTGATGTATACATATAAACTGGTGTAGTTAGAGTAGTGAAATGTAGGAGGTTATGATGGGCTGGGTGTATAGCTAGGATGGGTGTTACATAGCGAGGAATTGTGTGATGTATACATATCAGTTGGTGTGGTTAGAGTAGTGAAATGTAGGTTAGGATGGGCTGGGGGTGTAGCTAGGATGGATGTTTCATAGCGAGGAACTGTGTGATGTATACATAGCAACTGGTGTGGTTAGGGTAGCGAAATGTAGGAGGTTAGGATGGGTTGGGGACGTAGCCAGGATGGATGTTACATAGCGAGGAACTGTGTGATGTATACATGTCATTTTTATTATTTATTAAACTTTTTATTAGAACTTTTTATGATGAAATAAGTTAAAATAAGGAATATTTGTTCTTACTGTTTTATTAATGTATGTAGTGTCCCACTCCTGTCACTAAGGCACTGTATATTTAACTTTTGCAGAATCTGAAAACGAAATGTACTGGACTAGTAAACTATGTTAGATTTTCCCTACAACATATTTTGCTGTCTTACATCTGTGTAAGTGCCGATAAATGTTCATTACATTGTATCTTGATATCCTCTCTGAACCCGCCCACATGTTATTTCTGAGTTCCGATGCCATTTCTTCCAACAGCTAGTTGTTGCTGTGAACCAGAAGTAGAGCAGCTCACGGTTTAACGCCCGATACCCAGTGCGACAACACTGACATATCCACAATCAATACAAGTGTTTGTAATTTGTTGCCATCGTTTCGGAGTCAAAGATTAATTTTTCGATACCTTGGCTATGGAGACAGCCAGCTTCTCCGAAACGTCGCCAAGAAAGTACAAATCAGGAGAGATTCTGTCGGAGAAGACTGTAGTCGTCCAGTATACCGAACATGAGCTGTGTGTGAATTCGTTCATACAGCTGTAGTGTACAGCTGCGATAAACACGATATTCCGCCAGCTTCACTCGAGATGTGCGCAGAAACGTGTGCAAAGTGTCCATTAGTCTTTTGTGCCGAAGTGTACCGAGAGATGTCAGCACAATCACCAGGCCCTGATATAAATTGTCGCGTTATCTATTTGCGTCTTGTCAGTCATGTGCGGTAGACGGCGCATCTGAAAGGCCCTGGTGTGACAACTTCTTGTTTCATATGCGCTCATAATTGGGAGATGCTTCGTATTTTTCAGTCCGCTTCACTTACGGCACCCATGAATGTCCTGTGTACTTTGCAGGACAGCTGCTCTGTGCGGTCAGCGTATTTTCAGTCGCCGTTCACGATTTCTTCCGTTCAGATACCAGCCCGGGTGCAGGCTGTGCTGACAGGTTTTAGTGGCTTTATTCGTTACCTCCAGGCAGATGCTGGCATCATTCCATACCTGAAACTAGGCCACGATCACTGCCTCTCACATCTTTTCTAGTCCTTCATTCCCTGCTCATCCCATCACGCGGCGCAGTGCATGTTCTCGTGTACTGCAGCCGTCGGTCTCTGCGCTCCCCCTTCTTCAGGTCTGCTAAGGGTTTTTTCTTTCGCAACATCTGTATTTTATTGCTTGGTTTGCCTCATCCTTTCTACATTCTCTACCCACTGCCTACTGTGTCTCAGTATCCTGTACATTGCTGGCCCTTGCACTGTGCTCGGTGCCACGCGAGCTGAGCCCGGCCGTTCCTTCGGTGCAGTCGAGTAACGACAGCTTGTCCTCATGTCACAGGAAATTAATGGCTCGCATTGTCTCAGTTTAACAATTTTTTATGATCTCATATAAAGCCGTCTGTCCGACTGGGTCAATATTGCAACAGGATGCTAGGTAACTACTAAAGCCGGTGCCTTACGACTGTTATATTTGACAAATGCGGGAATAGTTCTGCCTGATGACTTAACGTCTCTTTGAGATTGCAGCCGTAGGCGAATCGGCGAGTTGGCGAAATTATGTGACTAGCGAGCTGACAGGGAGCGACAAACGATATTTGTCATACAAGGGCCGTATGTGAGTGGGACGTAGTAACCCATGAACAAGTTAGACCGAGCATTGGTGTAGCCTTTAACGTACGTCACATTGCTGATAGTCCGTGGGAAACGGACAAGTGGCCAGTACTTGTACAAGTGCGCCGATCCCACGACATGGCAAGTATCAACAGTTGCCGCATATTCGTCAAATATACCAGTCGTAGGAACGCGGCTTAATACTGTTCATAATTCCGATGATGATAAGAAATCTTTCATGCTGTTCTGGAGACAGCAGCACCGTGATGTCCAGGTGGCTCGCGAGCTGAAGTTGCCTGGGCATTGCAGCTTGTATGTTTTCCGCATTTAGCTGTTGAATTAACTACATGCCACTTTGTGCTAGGTACGCGACATGACTCCTGACAGTTGTCGCGGGTTTACTGTTCATCCACCCACCGCCTTCTACCCGATACCGTGGCGGCAATGGAAGCTTTACTTCGACGAAGCAGCCAGTGCAAAAACGATGGCCCGATTGAAGAACAGCCTGACCATCCACGTCTGGAACAAATTCAGTACCTCGAGGAACATCACTGTCGGCTCCAGGCAACCTTATGGACTCATCGCACAGGAGTTTTGCCCTAAAGTGTATTCACATTGTGGTCCAACTTTCTGAGAAACTTTCTCTTCCCGTTTACGAAGCAGACAGACCTGTTTTAAGCTGATGTTAATATGCCATTCCTCTTCCAGCTCGTCCGGGTGGCGCCAATGTGTCACATTTTCCTTAGTGGCAAGTGACTTTTGTTGGGCCACTCTATATATTACTATCAGGTTAGCCAAGCGGTTAGTTTGCAACCTCGCACCGCGGAGGCCCATATTCATTCCCAAGGCATCAACATGGGGAATTGCGGTAGACTGTCATTCAGGCCATCTCTTCTTCCAGCAGTACTCTGTTGCCTCTGTCAGATATCATTCCACCAAAACTCCAGACTCCTCTGTCAGCGGGGGACTGGTACAGTAGGCCAATTGGAAGTCGAAGGACCAAGGGACCCCCACTCATGATTATGATGATATTGATGAAGTTGATGATAATTTTGAAAGGACTTGCGTAAAAGTGCAAAACATATCTAACTTGTGAAATAACATTACATGTAGCATAGACTGTAAATACAGAACAGCTGCAACACTATATACCCTAGAAACATGGTGTGTTTCAGGTATATCTTTGTAAATACCCTGAATAAAGGTGATTAATATATTATTATTACTATTATTATTATTTACAGGTAGCATAATTCAGTTAGTAAATCACTGAGCAAAATTGCTGTCTTCCTGAATACACCAATATCTCTGTACATGTTATTAGTGTCACATGATCAAGGCTGTCCGTTATTATTCCCTCTTCTATTTTGCTGAAGTTACCTTTTTTATTTATTTATTTAGGGGAGTAGGTGTAACAGAACTGACTGTAAGCCGAAGCAGAAGATATATCTGACATCTTGAGTAGCCCTGTCCAGGCACATGCACAGTCTGCATTGAAACATATGTTTTGTGTTTGTGCTTCCAGCCGGAGATGCTTGTGTTTTGCTCCTTTTGGTCACAGCACGACGTCCAGCTGTATCTAAACTGGGGTATCGCTGAATGGGAATCTTGAGTAATTCTGGTTTCAGATGATGTGGTGTGGATGACCACATTTTTGGACAGTACTGTGTGTTCACTAATAGCTTCCACAGGACACCCTGTTCCTTTGTTTTATTTTAACCACTGGCCACATCAGCACTATAAAAACTTGATTTCTATGTGTTTTTCAATTTCAGAAGAACATCTGATGGCCACTCTACTTTGGCCCTAACTCTTGTTTCATACAGCTGTCTTCACCTGACATTTCTACTAGACAATTTTAAATATTGTATTTTATCCATTCAAAACATTTTTACTTTTGCTGACATGTCAGTTATAACTGTCATTTCAGTTCTATATTTTATTACTTGTTATGGCACGTTAGCCATTGCAGAGACAGCACTGGAATGTATAAGAAAATACATTGAATTATAGCCCACAAACAAAAACACAGAATAAGAACGAAACACATTGGGTAACAAACAGCAAGAATAGTGTTGGGACTGCCACATTGAAAGGCAGTTGAGATCATTTTTGCCTGTGTATTTCCATAGTTCAGTTGACTGCAGAGTATTAACATGCAGTCTTATTAGTGCAGGGCCCATTACTGCAGCAGCAGAAATACGCAGATAAAGCGCAATTACAGTACAACCAATAACAGAACAGACGGCGGCGGCAGCAGCAGCAGCAGCTACTGCGTTCTCAGATGTGATGCCACATAGTGCGACAGATATGTATCAGTGTTGTGACATAGTCTTCTGCCTCTGTTGTCAAGGTAGCCTGCCCTTAAATGGAGTCAACAAGTTGCCCCAAAATACTGTGATGTACTACCAGACTACATGGCATCACATCCTGACAACCTTAGACTTTGATTCTGTTTGCTCATTGTATGTTGGTATTCCTGAAACTCTGTCATGCATCTTCCATGGTGGCTTGACAATTTGTTTCTGTACTCCATTATTGCAGCCAGAGTTGCTAGGCAGGTGGAACATACGGTGTTATGATTACACACTTATAAAACCTGTATATACTGGTGTAATGTTTAGGACTGGTATGGAATAACAAATCTTGCTGTACCTGTCACACTGTTAATAGTGCTAACACACTGGGTGACAGGCTTTGGACATACTGTGTACAGGGTGAACAAAATGTACAGAAGGTGAGTCGACACCACAGTATGAGAATGAAGTAGGCCTGCTGAAGCACAGTTTCTGAGTTGCGGCCTCCTGACGATTAATGAAAACTCTCAGTGTCCACCTTGAGCTTAAACACAGCACATGACACATCTGAACAGTGATTGCCCAACTTGCTGGAAAATTCCAAGTGTCACAAGAATTATCTGAAATCCATTCTGTATTCGCTGTTGCAAGTGCTGGATGTCGGTGACTTTTGTAGCACAAACAATAGACCGCAGATGTCACTAGAGATAAGAATATAAGGGATTTAAGTCAGGTGAATGGGCGGGCCATGTTGTTGTTCCACCTCATTCTATCCATTGTTCCAGGAAAAGGGTGTTCAAGTATTGCTGAACTGCAAAAAGAAAATGTGGTGGAGCACCATAATGCATGAACCATTAATATGGTAGAGCACCATAATGCAGGAACCATAAATGTGTTGGAGCACCAAAATGCATGGACCATAAATGTGGTGGAGCACCATAATGCATGAACCATAAAATGTGGTGCAGCACCATAAATGTGGTGGAGCACCATAATGAATGAACCATTAATGAACCCCCGTCTGCAGATCCACATCTTGTGACAGCTCTGGAAGGGAGTTATGTATGAAATCGCAGTAAACAGCACCAGTCAGACGTGGTGGAAGAGAGTATTGTTCCAGAAGTCTGCCTGCCTCAATGCCTGCACAGAAACTCAAGGGGGACACTTGGAGCATTTTCTTTAATCATTAGAAGGTCATAATTTGGAAACCATTCCTCAGAAGGCCCATGTTGATATAATAATTTTTTCTCTTATTGTAGTGTAAATTAAAAGTCTGTAGCTTTGCCTGCACATATTTTGTTCACTCTGTATATGCATACCACAAGAGGGCAATCGTGTTGCATGTACTTTGTGAGTTGCAGCTGTAAATGTTGCAAAAGGCTTAAAATGATGCGTGTTTCACAGAGTTCTTCATATTACACCTAATAAAAGTCAGTAGTACCTGTTTGTTCAGAATTTCAAGCATTTTTTGGTGCACTTAGGACCATCATCAGAGAGAGACACAAACATACATGAGGAAATGGTAGCCTGTAATGTTATTGCCTCCTCATTTATGCTTTTCTGTGTCTCCCTGAGGAATGTGCTGCATGGACTGATATATGTTGGAGGTTCTGAACAAGTAAGTGTTACTGACTATTATAAAGTGTACTGTATGATAGTTTTTCATTTTGAAGGTAGTAGCAGTGTTATTCCATTTTTTATTTTGGTGTAGTGTTGATAAAACAGAATTGGTCCAGAATGTGCTATTATGATAAAACTAATTCATTCAGTATAGTTCTCTAAGCTCTGTCATACATCCACAACTGCACGAGACGAGCAGCATAACTGTGCCAATACATTAAGTTTTTTTTTTTTGAGTTGGAAGAAACATGGCATGTGATGTTGAGATGCAAGTTATGCTGTTCATGAGACATGTTAGGTTATTGTGAAATGGTGGTATCAGAAAAGAAGAAGTTTGAGTCAGTATGATAACTTATTTGTACTGACATTAGATAATCATAAACACGTGTTAGGGATTAGTGTCCCATCATAGGGTGTTTCAAAATAGGGAAAGGGATCAAACTTTTACTTTAGGAGCTTAGAATAAGATCTTTAAGAACACTACTATAATGAGGAAAAACAACTACAGTATATTTATAAAACCGTCAAACACAACAATGTAGGTGTCCTTATTATCTTCTATTACTAGTAGGACGACATGTTTCGGTCCCTTATTGGACCATCCTCAGGTCTTTAAGAGCTAAGATATGTACATATGGAACGTGTAAGAATTATCGTAACACAATGGGATCCCATTCGGTTTTACATGGTTGCATAAAAAGTTGTATGCTAATAAAATCACTGTTATATAAAAACTATAGGTTAAAAATAATATAAGTATTATATCTACTCATTAATAGCTATTGTGTTGGAGTTATTGGGTGTCCTTTAATGTGGGAGCCCGTATGTCGATTTTACATCACACCTTGTCGTTCGTTTTACCCTTGTGACTGTGGTGGCAAGACTTGGTAAATGCTGATAAATAATTTTGTAGGGTGGTATTATATGATGTGCGCTGATAACTGTTATATTGGAAATAAATTGTGGTATCTTTTGTATTGTATATTGGAGAACTGTGTAGGAAATTACTATAAAAAACTTCTAACCTATGTTGTCCAGGGCAGATCATTTCCCTTTTCCACTGCGTCAAGACTGTGGCTCACACTACATCCCGTCATATGCAGCAGGTGTAAATTATGCGGAAGGAAAAACTGATTGCTAATCTCGTTGAAACTGAAGCTACGTGAATTGATCCCAAGGATCTTGTGGATGACGACACCTGGCACTTACCAGTCTCTTCCTGCTGTTGGGTTTCCCTCCCATTCTTCTGGCCTATGTCAAGAAGACCAAGGATTTTATCTATCAGCATTCAAGTAAACAGACGGGATAAACGACTGGTGGGAAACATAAGGAGGCAGACTGGAATGGGAAGTTCAGCGGGTCGTGTGAAGTGTGAAGGGGTCGAGCTATAAAATTTTCATCCGTGACCGAGGATTGGAGTCGGTATCTCTTGAATAAGGAGGAGGATACCAATCAGTCAACAGCAACGAAAGTTGAATTCGTGGAACTGTACCTCCACTTTACAAAAGCTGGCGGGTAAAAACCTTCATCAGTGAAAGATATGATTTAGATTATTATTATATACTTATTAATCTACTTTTCTCAGTCTGCAGAAGTTCCTTCTTTAACCACGCCTTGGATTTACGGTAGACTATTTTGTGGAGATTTTGGTAATTTGTTTATTCCAGGTACATCAGATTTAATGTATATTGATTAAACGTATAGAAAAATGAATTAAATGAGATTAAAAAGAGGCAACAATACCTAGTTTCAAATTTAAGTACAACAGCCACGCATAAAGGCATATGAACCGAAACTCAAATTATTAAATTACAGCGCTGATACAAAATTTAATAACTTGTTATGGCTTTGCTATGACAGTAATTGATAAGCACGCCTGAAGATGGTGTTACCCATAAACATATGTGTAGCGTCGTATAATATTATATTCTACAGGGTGTTTGTTTTGAAAGCTGAACTGAGAATTGCACAGCGGAAAACATCAACCCTCTCTGTGCGACAAAAGTTTTGTAATTTCTACAGCACGCAGACCCGAGTTAACGGGACGCTCGTGTGGCTGAAAACTGCGGAGTGAGGAGCAGTCGATGTCGTCCGCTTTGCAGCTTGTAGTCCCGCGATAATGCAGGACACGCGGGAGTGACTGAATGAGTGAGTGATTACTACAGAAGGCGCAGGGTAATCAGTCGCTCTCCAGCAATGCAGTTATGAGGTATTAGCCGAATTTATTTGAGCTCTAAATGTAAAGGTCTCCCGCAACTGGCCGAGGTGGCCCAAGGGGTTCCGGGTAGATTAAGGCCCCGGAATTTCTTGACGTTCGTCACTACGAGGGTAGTAGGTCGTCAGCCTTACGTACCGGCCGCCTTCATCCCCAGGGGAATCACTGGTACTCATTTTTAGAGGCTGGGTCGACCCCAGGGCACATAGTTCCGTCGGTAAATAAGGAAAAAATCCCCAGTGACACCATCAGGAATCGATCCCGAGGCCGTCCGACTAGTAGCTCAGTGCCTTAATCACTACGCTACCCCAGGCCCTAGGTGAGCTGTATCTCCGTATAATACATGCTGTAGCTGACAAACGTAGAGAAAACTTGAATTAATCTGTAGAGAATGAAATGCGGAAGTACCTACTGGAGAGGGAGGTCTGTTTCTTCATGGGTAAAGTGGCCGGAGCGTGATCATAGTCAGATAATAAATATACACTCTTCTAAACCGTCTCTTATTATATAGGTCTGCATAGATGATAAGGAAAACATAGTTGAATAAAGTAATGATTTGTACAGTATCATGTGTAATTTAATTCTACCTAAATCGGGGTCTTCTCCTACAAGCCGCGCTCTATTGTTCGTTTGTGTTTGTCTTCAGATGTGTCCGACATTGACCACTTTTATGTGGCTATTTTTTATAATTCTTTATTGTAAGTTCTAATCTGTTTGTTTTTGTTGTGGTGTTTTTCTTTGTCGGTTTGTAGTTCAATACTAAAGGTATAAGAATTGAATGTCAGGTAACTATTTTATCTATACACATTCCTGGAATTGTTCAGCTACTGGTACATTGACAGTTCACGGCAGAATCTGCATAAAGTGTTCGGCTGTAGAAAGAATCGTTTAGAAAGGGGCACATTATTTCCAAATTAAAAATATTCACATTTTAGAAAAATATATAAAGTTATTACAAAACATGTGTGAAGTATTTGGCTACTTCTTGCCGTGGAGCAGCCAGCATAGCTCAGTCAGCATAGTGACTAGTCCAAGGGTTGCAAGATGGTGCAGTTT
>Ga0209628_10004494_pt1 | contig 10100 bp, 9 predicted proteins | sample TergutCu122P4_FD_187285 | JGI IMG/M metagenome (GOLD analysis project Ga0209628, IMG submission 187285) | Cubitermes ugandensis P4 segment gut microbial communities from Kakamega Forest, Kenya - Cu122 P4 (SPAdes) (version 2) | ecosystem: Host-associated > Arthropoda: Insects > Digestive system >... | reverse complement strand
CACCCAACAACATGGTAATCATCAAGTTTACGTTGGTCATAAGTTTTCCTTTGCGGTTTCCTCCGAGCGGAATATACAAATAGTCTTTTAACCAAGTAGATAGAGAGATGTGCCAACGTTTCCAAAAATCGCCCGGATTGGTTGCCTTGTAAGGTGAGGCGAAGTTTTTGGGCATATAAAATCCCATCAACATGGCTACGCCGATGGCAATGTCGGTGTAGCCCGAAAAATCGGCATATACCTGCAAAGAATATACAAAAATGGCAGATAAATTCTCAAAAGAGGTGAAAAACTGCGGATTTTCTATCACTCGGTCCACAAAATTTACCGCCAAATAATCGCTGATAATCAGTTTTTTTATCAATCCGTTTAAAATCCAAAAAACTGCAATCCCAAATTGTCTTCTACTCAAAAAAAACTTTTTATACAGTTGCGGCATAAATTGATTGGCGCGAATGATTGGACCCGCCACCAAACCCGGAAAAAAACTCACAAAAAAACCAAAATCGAAAAAATTGGGCGTGTGAGAAATCCGTTTTCTATACACATCGAGCACATAACTAATACTTTGAAACGTGTAAAAAGAGATACCCACCGGCAATATGATATGATCCACCCGAAAATAAGAACTTCCTGAAAAATTGTTTGCCCACAATGCTAAATAATTCACAATTTCTACATTTGTAAGAAACATGGAATTATAAACCGAGGTAAAGAAATAAGCATATTTAAAATAGGCAAGTAGCAATAAATTGATAAAAACACCCAAAAAAACAAGCCATTTTCGTTTTTTTATGTCAGCAGTCAAGTCAATTTTTCTGCCGAGCAAAAAACAATTTAATGTAGTAAATAGCAATAAAATAACAAACAGTCCCGAGGTTTTAAAATAGAAAAAAAGGCTGGCAAACATAAGAAACACATTTCGCAGCAGCGTTTTGTTTTTTAGAAATGTTAACCCGGTGAAAACCAACGCAAAAAACGCCCAAAAATAAAACTGCGTAAACAATAGCGGAAATTTATCATCGAATGCTAACAGATTACCGAAGAAAAGTTTGATATTTTCGAAAGTCATTTTCACAAATATGGGCGCAAAAATAACAGTTTTGTAGAAAAAAACTATTTTTGCCATCCAAAAAAATAATTTTTACCAAATATTCATGAAAGCAGAAAGGCAGAAAAGCAGAAGAATGGGGGAGATTCCCCTCCAATTCATTAGAGAGGTGGACGCGAAGCGGACGGGGTGTTTTTTTAAAAGCACCCTTAGTAGCAGAATGTTTTTTTGCATTATTCTAATTTTCAATTTTCAATTTTCAATTTTCAAAGCAGTTGCTCAGGAAATTGAGGTGGGCGAAACTGAAATGGAGGTTATTACGATAAAAGAATGGAATATCTTCATTGGTTTGAACAGTTCCGGTTTTGGGTTCGGATTTCAACAGGGAAAGACGCCCAATTACAAAGACAAACACTTGTGGGAGATAGAATTTTCCTACTGTATTCATCATAAAGCGGTGTTGGGCAGAACAATGCCGGAGGGAAAAGTTTTTAGTTACGGTAAGTTATACGACCTTTTTTTTCTTCGCGGAGGATATGGTTATCAACGTATCCTCACCCATAAACCCTACTACGGCGGTGTGCAAATTCGCTGGTTTTGCAGTGCAGGCGCTTCTATTTGCTTCGGTTTGCCCACTTATTTAACCATTATCAAACCGGATACAGGTTTTTTTTATCATACGGAAGTAGAACGATATAATCCTGATAAACATAACATTGGAGATATTTACGGGGCTGCCCCTTTCTTCGACCGATTCCACAAAATTGCAGTGCGCCCGGGTTTTTACGGAAAAACAGGAATTAACTTCGATTTTAGCAACAATCCATTACGAATGCAGGTGCTTGAAGTGGGCATTTCAATGGATATGGTGTTCCCATTCATTCAACAGATGGCATTTAATAGAAAAAAACCAGTATTTTTTTATGGTTACATTGCCTACGCTTTCGGCAAAAAGAAGCCGCGGTACAATTTTTGATAAAATCTGCATAAATCCTGATAATCTGCGTATCTCGACAGGCTCAATAACACATCTGCGTGCTTATTTCACTTCATCAAAAACCTCCATATTGCTAATATCTGTTCCGTTTATGTCGAAGCGGATGAAAGTGATGTGTGTATGCGGTCCAAATTTGCCGCCACCGCCCGAATTCATAAAAAGCCATCCGTTTTTGGCATCACTTATAATTTGCAAAATGTGTGAATGACCCGCAACCACAATGGTAGGTTGTGCCTCCTTTATTAAAGGTAAAACATCCCAATCGTAATGTTTAGGATTTCCAATGATATGTTTCAGAAAAACAGTATGTTCTTCACAATCAAACACTTCAACTTCTTTGTACTTTCCTCTCACATCCCAACCGTCACAGTTTCCAAAAACTGCCCGTATTTTAGTAATCGCCGACAGTTGGTCTAAAATATCCGTAGAAACCATATCGCCGGCGTGCCACACCTCGTCGCAGTTTGCAAAAAATTCAAATATTTTGGGATGAATGTACCCGTGAGTGTCAGAAAGAATACCGATTTTCATATTTTTTTTTTATTGATGCCGCAAAAATAACTTTATTTTTTTCCTACTACCGTAATTTCTCCTCTTAAAGAAACCCCCAAATAATGTTTCACTTCTTCATTGGATAAACCCTCGCCAAAAAGGTACATTAGTTTTGCTACGGCGGCTTCGGTAGTAATGTCGTGTCCGCTGATAACGCCTATGTTTTTGAGGATCAAACTGTTTCCATATCGCCCAATCTCCACGGTTCCGCCACCTTTGCATTGCGTAACGTTCACAATAACAATCCCTTTTCTGACAGCCTCTTCCAATATGGAAATAAATTCCGGGTTTGATGGGGCGTTTCCGGAACCAAAAGTTTCTAAAATTACTGCACGCAACCCTTCCGTATTAAAAACCGCACGCATGGCTTGTTGGGTAATGCCCGGATATAACTTTAAAATGGCAATGTTTGTGTCCATTTGGGTATGTAATTTCAACAAATCATTGTTACCCTGACGAATAAACGCATCGTTATATCTGATATGCACGCCCACTTTTGCTAATTTTGGATAGTTTGCCGAATGAAAGGCGTTAAAATGTTCGGCATTATCTTTATAAACGCGGTTTCCTCTGAAAAGTGCATTTTCAAAATAGATACACACCTCGGGAACTCTGGGGTTTCCCTCTTTCTTAGCGGCGGCTATCTCAATGGAATTTAAGATATTCTCGCGCCCGTCGGTGCGCATTACACCCAACGGCAACTGCGAACCTGTGAGAATGACCGGTTTGGACAAATTTTCCAATAAAAAACATAACGCCGACGCAGTGTAAGCCATTGTATCGGTGCCATGAAGTACCACAAAACCATCATAACTATCATAATTTTCATAGATTAATGTGGCTAACCTAACCCAAAACTCAGGAGTGGTATCCGATGAATCAATGAGGGGAAGCATCTCTTTAAAGGAGATTTCCGCATTTACTAAACTCAGCATCGGCAAATGGGTATAAACATCAACAAAGGGAAAAGGTTCCAAAGCGAGGGTTTCCTTATTCATAATCATCCCGATAGTGCCGCCGGTATAAATTACTAATATTTTAGATTTCAATAACATAACGCTTTCAATCAACAAGTGCAATAGTACATTTTTTTGGTTTAGTTTTTATAAAAATAATTTTGCCGTAATATAGTCCAACAATGGTACTCCTTTTTTGGTAATAATAATTCTATCTGATTCATTTTTATATAATTGTGAATCAATTTTTTGCAATGCTTTTAAGAAGTAGTTTCTTTTTTCTGTCCCGAAAATATCTTCAAGATGCTTTAAATCAATTCCATCACTTGTTCTTAATCGCAATAAAACATATTCATTATATTGATTTGCAGGAGTTAAATATTCTGTTTCAAAACAAGGTTCGTTTTTTTGAACAGCCTGAATATACTTTTCCACATTTGAAACATTCCAACATCTGCAATTACCTGAGTAGCTGTGTGCTCCGGCGCCGAGACCCAAATAATGCGTTCCGTTCCAATAATTAGAATTATGCTTGGAATGATACCCTTTTAATGCGAAATTTGAGACTTCATAATGCTCAAAAACATTCTTTTCCGCTTCTTCCATAAGCAACATCATCTCTTGTAAAGATTTTTCCTCATCCATATTGAGTGTTTTTTGCTGAGTAATTTTTTTATGCAACAACGTATTTTCCTCAACGGTTAAAGAATATGCAGATAAATGTTTTACAGGTAAAGAAAAGACCGTTTTCAACTCATTTTTCCAGTCTTGCAAAGTGCGCAAATAGATTCCATAGATAAGGTCAACGGAAATATTGTCAAAACCTGCTTTTTGTGCATTTTCAATGGCAAACAACGCATTTTTTCCGGAGTGTGTTCTTCCTAAATATTGCAAAATTTCATCATTAAAAGATTGAATTCCAATACTTATTCTGTTAAAACCAATTTTTCTTAATTCTGATAAATATTCAAATGAACACTGTTCGGGGTTTGCCTCAATGGTAATTTCTGCATTCAAATCAACCTCAAAGCTATCATAAATAGCATTCAAAATTTTTTGTAAAGAATTAACGGACAGCAGCGTAGGAGTTCCGCCACCGAAATAGACCGTAAGAACGCAAGACCGTAAGACCGTAAGATTTTTTTCCTTTTTGCTTTCTCCTTTCTCCCTTTCTGCTTTATGCATTCTACATTCAGTAATCAGCGCCTCCACGTATTCTTCCATTTTTTTTGTATTTACTATAGAATAAAAATTGCAATACATACACTTTTTTTTACAAAACGGAATATGAATATAGATGCCAGCCATGATTTTGCGAAAATAGAAAAAAGATTATCTTTGCAGCGATTTTTTTTGCCATGCTTGCCCACTATTCCAAAATTCTTGAAAACGCTGTAAATGAGATTTCTAAACTGCCGGGTATTGGGCAAAGGACGGCATTGAGATTGGCGTTGCATTTGGTAAACGCAGAAACTTTTGATGTGGAAATGCTTACGAACGCATTAACAGAACTAAAATCTTCTTTAAAAATTTGCAAGCATTGTTTTGCCATTTCCGATGATGAAATTTGTGAAATATGCACTAACCCAAAGCGAAATGCCAACCTTATTTGTGTAGTTCAAGATATCAGAGATTTAATAGCCATCGAAAATACGAGTCAATTTACCGGCGTATATCACGTTTTGGGCGGGGTTATTTCTCCTGTGGATGGAATCGGTCCTTCGCAATTAAAGTTGCAGGAACTTTTCCGGCGCATCGAAACTAACCCTGTGGAAGAGGTCATTTTAGCGCTCCCCTCTACTCCGGAGGGAGACACCACCAACTTCTATATCTACAAACACTGCATCAGTAAAACCCCGAAAATCACACTGTTGTCACGAGGTGTGGGAATTGGCGAAGAGTTAGAGTATATCAACGTGGTAACCTTAGGTCGCTCGCTGATTACACGCATCAGTTTTGAAACACAGTACGGATCTTTATTTATTGCTTAACATATTTTATAAAAAATGGAAACTCTAATATTTAAAATGAAAAAACATATAGCGTTAAAATCTTTCTTTGGAATATTGGAAAAAAAGAGATTATTAATCCCATTAAATGCTCTATTTCAACCTATCAAAGTAATCCTTTTATCTTTGGAATGGAAGAAAATTTGCGATAAATGTTCAAAAAAAACATCCCTGTTTCATAATAATCCCTACTTTTGCCGTTACTTTTATCAAAAATATTTAAGATGAGCGAAATTAGATTAAGGAACTACTCGATGCTTCCACCGGTTGTAAAAAACTTGTTGATTATCAACGGTATTATGTATTTGGCAACGGTTGTGTTTAAAACTCGTGGTATTTATTTGTCAGAAATTTTCGGATTGCACTTTTTTACAGCGCAAGATTCTGGAATTTGGCAACTTGTTACTTATATGTTTATGCACGGAAATTTCGGGCATCTGTTCTTTAATATGTTCGCTCTGTGGATTTTTGGTGCTGCATTGGAAAATACATGGGGACAAAAACGTTTCCTTATCTATTATATGGTGTGCGGAATTGGCGCCGGATTGATACAAATGTTAGTTATCGGCTTGCAAATTAATTCATTATCACAAAATCTATCTCCTGAAGTTGTTCAAATGATTCATGAAAACGGTAAAATGATATTAAATGAAGATAAGAATTATTTAGGCGATATGGGAGCGTTGAATTTAGCCATTAATTCCGTTACCGTGGGTGCCTCCGGTTCTGTGTTCGGACTACTGCTTGCTTTTGGCATGATGTTTCCCAATGCGTTGATTTATGTTTACTTCCTGCTTCCTATTAAAGCCAAATGGTTTGTGATGATTTACGGGGCGTTAGAATTGATATTCGGGGTTACCGGCACACAAGACGGCGTTGCCCATTTTGCCCATTTAGGCGGAATGCTGTTCGGGTTTTTCTTAATCTTATATTGGAACAAGAAAGAACGGTTTTTACCTTTTAAAATGCCGGCGTTCAGAAAGAAAAAAACGCACAGATATACTGTTTCTTCAAATTATCAATATGAACCTCAGTATTTTACTGATGAAGAACATAACTACCAAAAGAAACAAAACGAAGAAAAAACGAATCAAATATTGGATAAGATTTCAAAATACGGTTACGATTCGTTAACCAAAGAGGAAAAGGATTTTTTATTTAGCCAAAAAAGATAAGATGAATATTGGATTCGATGCCAAACGCGCTTTTCATAATCATTCCGGTTTAGGAAACTATAGCCGCTTACTAATTCAATCACTATCAGAATTTTATAAGGAAAACCATTATTCTCTTTTTACTCCAAAATATAAACCCCATCCGCTACACTCTTTTGCCGACAGTGAGAATTGTAAAATTATTACCCCAAAAGGCTTTGCTTCACAATTTCCTTCCTCTTTTTGGCGTAGCTATTTTATGACAAAAGATATTGATATTCAAAATATTGACATCTTTCACGGATTGAGCGGCGAGTTGCCCATTTCTTCTTTAAAAATACCAAAAATAGTTACGGTTCACGATGTTATTTTTTTGCGATACCCTGAATATTATTCTACTTTTGACAGAATAATTTATGAAAAAAAGTTCCGTCATGCTTGTAAAATTGCTGATAAAATTATTACAGTAAGCAAACAAACGGCTGATGACTGTATTCATTTTTTAGATGCGGATGCAAAGAAGATTGAGATTGGGTATCAAAGTTGCGACCCGATGTTTTTTATGCCTGTTAAAGAGAATGATATAAAGAAAAAGCATAATTTACCGGAAAAATTTATTTTAAATGTAGGAACAATTGAAACAAGAAAAAATCTGTTGAATTTGGTTAAAGCAATGAAATACATAGATGAGGAGATTTCGTTGGTTGCCGTGGGAAGACGAACACCATATACGCTTCAGGTTGAGGCATTTATTAATGAAAAACATCTTTCGCACCGCGTAAAGTTGGTGCACAGTATTCCCTTTCAAGATTTTCCTGAATTGTATGCTGCGGCTTCCGTATTCGTATATCCATCTGTTTTTGAAGGCTTTGGTATTCCGGTTTTGGGGGCTTTGGCGATGGGAACTCCGGTAGCCACTTCCAACATCTCCTCCATGCCCGAAGTAGGCGGAGAGGCTGCCCTCTACTTCAACCCCTATAATGTTGAAGATATGGCGGCTCAAATCAATTTGTTACTGCAAGATACGATTGTTGTGGCAACTTTAAACAAGAACAGGGAAACACAGTTGAAGAAGTTTTCGATTAAGAATATTGCGGAAAAAGTAAATGATATTTATCATTCGATATAAACTCTTGCTAATCAGCCCTACTTATTTGAATTTACTTCAATTTCTGAATGTCTATCAAAAAACCGCTCATCAAAGTTCACCAAATACACTTTCTCGGTGGCGCGGGTTACTGCCGTATAAAGCCATCGTAAAAATTCCTTATCTATTTTATCATCCGTAAAATAACCGATGTCAATCAAAACTATTTTCCATTGACCGCCTTGTGTTTTATGGCAAGTTAGTGAATAAGAGTATTTTACTTGAACGGCATTTAGATACGGATTGTTTTTTATTTTTAAAAACCGCGTTCTTTTGTTCGGAATATCTTCGTAATCTTTGGCTATTTCGTGATACAACCGGCTGGTTTGTTCATTTGTTAATGAAGCGCCTTGGGTTTCCAAACTTTCTAAAATAATCTTAAAGTCCACATCGGGGTAATTGGGATAGTCGCACAGCCGCGCCTTAATATCCATAAAAGTAAATCCGTAAAGTTCCTGTGTTTTGTAAATAGACATTACTTCCATCAAATCACCGTTGGCAATAAAACCCACTTCCGAAAGTTCATCAATCCAATAGTAATTATTTTTTACCGCCATCAAAAAATCGCCTGCCGCCAATTTGTTTTCCCTACAAAAAATGCGGTTTCTTATTTCGTTATTAAAAACGTAAGCTCGTTTGTTAGAACGAGTTACCACCACAATCTCCTCTGAAGCATAACGGGCATACAAACGGTTTAATTCATCTTCCAATTCCAAACTGCCGATTTTTTTTATATCATCAAAAGCGGACAAAGAAAAGAAAGGGAGTTTGTACTTATTTTTGTTCATAATATTTCTCAACGATGTGGCATTAAACAAAATTCCGGAATCGTTTGCCTGTCGCACCACATCTGTTAATTGGCAGGTATTAATGGAAACATCGAAGTTTTTTGTTAAAAAATCTAAATTCAGTGCCGGCGATTCGTCGCTTTGCACCGGCGGAAGTTGGGCATCATCACCAATAAATATTAATTTGTTGTTTTCTTTTTCAAATACAAATTCCATTAAGTCGGTAAGCAACTCTCTGGCACTGAACAAGTCGCCCGAACCGCCTTCGCAAGAAATCATCGACGCTTCATCCACAATATATAATGTATTAGCAGATTCATTTGTTTTACGTTTCACTTTTACAAAACCATCTTTATGAGCAATCTTATAGATGTGTTTATGAATGGTATAGGCTTTAACACCGGAGTAGGAAGCAAAAACTTTTGCGGCTCTTCCGGTGGGCGCCAGCAACACAGTTCGTTTTTGCAAGTTCTCAAATAGTTTCACCAACGCACTAATCAAGGTTGTTTTGCCGGTGCCTGCATATCCTTTTAACACAAATAGTTGCTTCGGTTCTCTTTGATATAAAAAATCTGTCATTTTCAGCATCGCCGTTTCCTGCCCTGTTGTCGGCTCGTGAGGCATCTGCTCTTTTAGTAGTAACAAAAATTGTAATTTAGAAAGCATAGTTAATTCCAAGTTGTATTCCTTGTGCGCCGGTCCACCATTTATTAGTAAACCAATTTTTATTAATCCAATAATTATCAATGGGTTTAGAAGGGTCGTAAAGGGGAAGTCCATAATCTAAACGAATCAAAAAGAAATTAAAGTCCAACCGAAGTCCTGCGCCCACACACACCGCAATTTGCTTATAAAACTTACTAAAATCAAACTCTGCATTCGGCATATCTTCATATTTCGATAACAACCAAACATTTCCAATATCAGAAAACACGCCAAACTTAATGGCTTTATAAATAGGACCTCTGTATTCCAAATTAAGTTCTAACTTCATATCCCCGACCCGTTCCACAGTTTTTTCATTTGAATAATAACCGCCGGGACCTAACTGCCGGAATGTCCAGCCACGCATACTGTTAGCTCCACCGGCAAAAAAACTTCTTTCAAATGGAATTACCGCCCCTTTTTTAAACGGAATAGCCATTCCAAAAATAAAACGCATGGCAAAAGCATTGTTTTTATTAATAACTCTGGTATAAGCGAGATTAAAGTCAAATTTTTCATAAGTACCATAATTATAATTATTTAAAACGACCCATGCTTCTTTTTTATTCTCTACCGAATTTACAGAAAAGAGCAAAAGCCCCACTGTTTCAAAAGAAAAATTTATTCTAAGGATATGGTGTTCCGATTTTTTGGGCATTACATAAGTCAGCGTATATTTTGCGGAGGGGAGGAAAAATTTGTTTAGTTTACGCAAATAGCTTTCGGGATAATATCGAAACG
>Ga0209628_10004493_pt1 | contig 10100 bp, 9 predicted proteins | sample TergutCu122P4_FD_187285 | JGI IMG/M metagenome (GOLD analysis project Ga0209628, IMG submission 187285) | Cubitermes ugandensis P4 segment gut microbial communities from Kakamega Forest, Kenya - Cu122 P4 (SPAdes) (version 2) | ecosystem: Host-associated > Arthropoda: Insects > Digestive system >... | reverse complement strand
GCAGAGTAATTTAAAAGCCTATCCTAATCCAGTGCCGCAGGGCAGCAAACTCACTATTGAGGGCACTGCGCAAGGTGCTATAATTGAGGTGTTTAACTATATGGGTTTATGCGTATGCAGAACCACCGCCACCGACTTTACTACAAAACTAACCCTCGCTCTTTCTGCTGGCGTTTATATTGTGCGCTCCAATAACGAAGCGGTGAAAGTAATTATCAATTAAAAATTACGAATTACGAATTACGAAAATTAAAGATTATGAAAAAACATTTACTGTACAGACGCTCAATTGTGCGTCTCAACGATAACCTCGATTTAACTACTCCGAAAACTTCGAGATTCCTCACTACGTTTGGAATGACGAAGGGGAATTTATTCCCCCATCTTACGCTCTTACGGTCTTACGCTCTTACGGTCTTACGCTCTTACGGTCTTACGGTCTTATGGTCTTACGGTCTTACGGTCTTACGGTCTTACGGTCTTATGGTCTTCTTCCTGCTCCCTTTTTTGGCATCGTCGCAAGTTTCCCACGAAATTTCCCTCTCCGGCGGGGGCGGTTTGTCCGCAATTAACTACAAATTGTCATCGGGAAAGAAAAACCTTGGCTTTGGCGGAGAGTTTGGATTGGGATATTCCTGCATCTTTATTGAGAAAGTGGGCTTCTATATTGGTGCCGACTTGAGTTTTTACAACACAAATGCCAAACTTGACAATATAAAAGTGGTTACACCAAACCTCATCGATAATGAAAAAGACCGTTTTGATATGCACACCACGCTCAACAAATACAAAGAATCTCTTAACGCCATGTTTTTGAATATTCCCATAATGTTTCATTTTCAAACAGGAGCAAAACACAAGTTTTATGCCATGGCGGGCGTTAAGGTAGGGATTCCGATAAGTGGTAAGTTTAAAGTTTCCGATGCCACAATTACCAACGAAGCCTATTATCCCGATTACGATAATTGGCTTAAAAATCAAGAAATTGCAGGCTATGGAACATATAAAAACATGACCTCAAAGAGAAAACAAGAGTTTAATATTTCGGCGGCCATTGCCCTTGAAGTTGGTGGAAAATGGAAACTCAGCGAAAAATTTGCACTCTACACCGGCGCTTATTTCGACTACGGACTAAATAATATTGCCAAAAACAATGGGTTTGTAAAAGTAACCTACATTGAATCAAAACCGGCAGAAATTAAGACAAACAGTGCTTTGGCAGCAGGTAAGATAAATTTGGTGGCGGCAGGTGTTAAAGTGAGGCTGGCATTCCTTCCGAATGGAAATAAAGAACTTGCAGAAAAGCAGAAAGGAGTGAAAAATAATACCTTAAACCCTGATTCTAAAAAGGCCCCCTTAGTAGCAGAAAAGGTGAAAGTAGAGAAGAAAAAGAAAAACAAAGCAGAAGTTGTTGAAATTCAGGAAGAGGTTGTTGAAACCGCTAAGGTTGTAGTAGTAGAAACGCCTGCTTTGCCTGTGGAGATGGCTTTAACAACTGCCTCCGAGTTTGCGTTGGGTCGTCCGGCGCGTGCCGGATTTCCTGCCACCGCCATGGGAATTTCCTGGATTTCCAATATTGATGCCGTTACCGCGAAATTTACGACCGCTCCAAACGCACTCGTTGTTCTGCCCGACCAAGCGGCCTATCAAGCCATCACAACACAGGAGAAGTTGAAGGAGGCTTTTGAAGCCGGTAAAAAAAACAGCGAATTTATAGCAAAGGTATCCTCAAATTTCAAACCACTCTATTTTATTGTACAAGACGGAGAAACATTACGTTTAGTAGAGATGAACAATCTAATCATTAAGTCGGGAGAAAGCAAGGCGATATTTACGGAAAAGCACTGAGTACTTTATCAACAACAACCCTTGCGTGCCCAACTCTGCATCGAATGTTTGCCTCTTAACGATACGCACTACTTCGACCGAAGTAAAGAAAGTGACGAATAGTAAAAAACGCGGCATGTAGCCGCGTTTTTTTTTGTAAAAATTTCTGTGAAGAAGAACTTTATTTCGTTCTCCCCGGATACACTTTCACTGCTTCCGCCAAACATTCCATCGCTTCTTTTAAATCGCTCACTTTTAGTACATAACTGATACGCACTTCGTTTCTAATGGGGGCAGGGTAGGAGTAGAACCCCGGCAACGGCGCCAGCATTACAGTTTTGCCGTTATGGTTAAACGACTCTAACAGCCATTGGCAGAATTTATCGGCATCATCAATAGGGAGGCTGGCTACGGCGTAAAATGCGCCTTTCGGATTTGGGCAAAAACAGCCGGGCATCTTGTTGATGGCCTCTACTACACAGTTTCTGCGGGCAATATAGTCAGTAACCACTTCATCGAAATAGGATTGTGGGGTATCACAGGCGGCTTCTCCGAGAATTTGTCCGTAGGAGGGCGGACTTAAACGGGCTTGCGCAAACTTCATGGCTGTTGCCATTACCTCTTTGTTTTTGGAAATGAAGGCACCCACGCGCACGCCACACGCACTGTAACGTTTTGAAACAGAGTCCATCAAAACTACATGCTGCTCTATGTGTTTGAGTTCCATTACGGAGAAATGTTTCTCGCCATCGTAGCAAAATTCTCTGTAAACCTCATCGGCAAAAAGAAAAAGGTCATATTTTTCCGCTAAATGTCCTAACTTTTCAATCTCTGCTTTTGAGTACAAATATCCGGTGGGATTGTTGGGGTTACAAATCATAATCGCTTTTGTTTTAGGGGTAATGATTTTTTCAAACTCTTCAATTTCCGGAAGTGCAAATCCGTTGTGAATTTTTGAAACGATGGGTTTTACTTTCACGCCGCAAGAGATGGCGAAACCGTTGTAGTTTGCATAAAACGGTTCGGGAATAATTACCTCATCGTCAGGGTTTAAGCAAGTGTTGAATGCAAAAAGTATCGCCTCGGATCCGCCGTTGGTGATGATAATCTCATCGGGGGTAAGGTCAATTCCTACTTTTTTGTAGTATTCTGCTAACTTTTTGCGATAGCTTAAATTTCCGGCTGAGTGACTGTACTCAATTACCTTTAAGTTGTTGTTTTTGATGGCATCTAAAGCGCATTTCGGGGTTTCCACATCGGGTTGTCCGATATTGAGGTGAAACACTTTCACGCCGCGTTGTTTGGCCGCATCAGCATAGGGAACTAATTTACGAATGGGGGAGGCGGGCATATCCGCCCCTTTTTTTGAAATGGTTGGCATTTTTTTAGTGATTAGTGGTTAATTATTAATGATAAATATAATTCAAGGTTCAAGGTTCAAGGTTCAAAATTCTTACGGTCTTACGGTCTTACGGTCTTACGGTCTTACGGTCTTATACTTCATCTATCTCATCCCTCAGTCCTTCCATGATAAACTGGCGGCGGTCTTCGTCGTTGTCTCCCATGTAAAACTCGAGCATGTCGTTTACTTTTGTTTTTTTGTCCAATACAACAGGTTCGGCACGCATGTTAGGACCTATAAAAGTCTTGAACTCCGGCGGACTGATTTCTCCTAAACCTTTAAAACGGGTAATTTCCGGTTTTCCTCCTAACTTATTTATGGCATTTTGTTTTTCTTCATCCGAATAACAATAGAGGGTTTCTTGTTTGTTTCTTACTCTAAATAAAGGGGTTTGAAGAATGTAAACATGACCGGCTTTTACCAGATCGGGAAAATATTTTAAGAAAAACGTGAGTAGAAGTAGCCGGATGTGCATTCCGTCGTTGTCGGCATCGGAGGCAATAATGATGTTGTTGTAACGCAAACCGTCCATTCCGTCTTCAATATTCAGCGCGGCTTGCAGCAGACTCAGTTCGGCATTTTCGTAAATGTCTTTTTTCGATTTTTTCAACGTATTCAGTGGTTTTCCGCGTAAACTGAAAACGGCTTGAATATTGGCATCTCTGGAAGAAGTGATGGAGTTAGATGCCGAATCTCCCTCTGTAATAAAGATTTGGGTTTCATTTCCACGGGCGTCGTTGGTATTAAAGTGGTAGCGGCAGTCGCGCAGTTTGCTATTGTGCAAACTCACTTTTTTTTGCACCTCCTTATAACTTTTTTTGATGCCGGCAATCTCTTTACGTTCTTTTTCCGATTCCAAAATTTTCTTTAAAATGGCATCGGCAACCTCAGGATTCATGTGTAGATATTTGTCCAACAATCTGCCCACCATATCATTCACATAATTGCGAATGGTTTGCCCGCCGGGTTCCATATATTGCGAACCCAATTTGGTTTTGGTTTGCGCTTCAAAAGTAGCATTCTTAACGCGAATGGAAAGTGCCGCCACGATGGAGTTTCTAACATCGTTCGGGTCGAAATCTTTCTTGAAAAACTCACGAATAGTTTTTACAATGGCTTCGCGGAATGCCTGTTGGTGCGTACCGCCATAAATCGTGTATTGACTGTTTACAAACGTGTAATACTCTTCCCCGTAATTCCGGTTCGTGTGCACCAAAGCACATTCAAAACCATTATCTTTCAAGTGAATGGGTTGATACAGCAGGTCGGTGGTAACGTTGTTGTTTATTAAATCCAACAGTCCGTTTTTAGAAACAAACTTTTGTCCGTTAAAATTTATGGTTAACCCTCTGTTCAGATACACATAATTCCACATCATCTTTTCTATATACTCATTATACCAATGGAAATTAACGAACAGTGACCTGTCGGGCACAAAAGTGATGCAGGTTCCGTTTGCCTCTTTGGTGGGTTCAATATTATTTTCTATCAATTTGACGCCCTCAGAAAACTCGGCACTTTTCTGTTTGCCGTCCACGAAGCAATGCACTCTAAAAAAAGTAGATAGCGCATTCACGGCTTTCACGCCCACGCCGTTCATACCTATAGAGGTATCATAAGCCGCGCTGTCGTCGAACTTGCCGCCGGTATTAATTTTGGAGACACAATCTACCATTTTTTTTAACGGGATTCCGCGTCCGTAGTCGCGCACGGTAACTTTCTCTTCCTTAATAGAGACTTCGATAGTTTTTCCGTGTCCCCGCATAAATTCATCTATGCAGTTATCCAACACTTCTTTAAGAAGAACATAGATGCCATCGTCGTGTGAGGAGCCATCCCCCAATTTACCGATATACATTCCGGGACGTTCGCGAATATGAACATTCCAATCCAATGATTTTATGCTATCTTCCGAATAATTAGACATATAGAGATATGAATTAGTGAAGCGCAAATATATATTAGATTTTCAAATCACAGGTAGTATTTATATTTTTTACAGAATTGGAATACAACAAAACAAAACTTTGAAAATGGGCAAATATTTAAATGAAAAAGTCAAATATTTTAAAATTTTACTAAAAAAAAGATTTTTTTTTATTTTTGCGACAATTTTTTAAAAAAAGAATTCAAAAATGATATATGTTTCACTTTTAAAAAAATAAAAAAATATGAAATTAGTTTACAAGGGTAAAACCAAAGATGTTTATGACAATGGGGATGGAAATTATTTATTACAATTTAAAGACGATGTAACCGGAACAGATGGCAAGTTTGATCCGGGCGCAAATACTGTAGGATTGACCATTGAAGGCGTAAGTAAGTCGTGCGTAAGACTTACCGATTTCTTTTACAAAAAAATAGAAGAAGCCGGCATTCCCACACACTACGTATCATCGGATGTTGAAAAAGCGCAAATGATTGTTAAACCGGCAACCGTTTTCGGTAAAGGTTTGGAAGTGATTTGCAGACTTAAAGCAGTGGGAAGCTTTTTTAGAAGATTCGGTGACTATTGCCAGGAAGGGCAAAATTTAGACTTTTTAGTAGAAACAACATTAAAAGATGATGAACGCGGCGACCCGCCCATTACCAAAGACCAACTTGACATGCTGGGTATTTTAACAGCTGATGAATATGAAGTTCTTAAAGATCTAACCAAAAGAATTGCGAACATTATCAAAAACGAACTTGCCAAAAAAGGTATGGTACTATACGATATGAAGTTTGAATTTGGCAGAGTGGATGGGAGAATAACCCTAATAGACGAAATTTCCGGTGGATGTATGCGCGTTTACAAAGACGGCAAATCGGTTGACCCGTTAGAAATACCGGTTTTGTTATTCAGTTAAGAAAATAAAAAAGATTCTAATATCTTCGAGAATTATATCCGCCGCCGCCGCCCCTGCGATTGTTGTTATTGTTGAAGCCTCTTTTTTCCGGTTTCGGTTTAGCAGCATTAACCGTTATGGTTTTACCATCATACTCAACCCCGTTCAATTCTTTGATAGCTTTTAGCGCCTCTGCATCATTGGGCATCTCAACAAAAGCAAACCCTCTTGATCTTTCGGTTTCCCTGTCTTTAATAACATGGGCAGAAGATACTTCTCCATACTCCTGAAATAATTCTTGTAAGTCAGCATCTTTCACGCCATAACTTAAATTTGCAATGTAAATGTTCATTTAATTTGTTAAAATTTGTAAATAAATAATTTATAGATTGAGGGGGAAAAGTAAAGAAAGGCTATTTATAAAAAAGGCACAAACGATAAAAATTCAACAACTCTAATCTGCTGGCAAAGATATATTAATTACTTTTACTTCGAATATTTTTTTTTGAATATATTTGTTTTTTAAGCAAAATTTCTTAACTTTTTAATAAAAAAGTTTTTTTTTCGTTTAAAAATTATACTTTTGCGAAAACTTATGGTCTTAAATAAAAATTAAATAAAATAATTATGAAAACTGAAAAAATTATCCCAATTTTAATCTCTTTTTTATTAGCCGTTTCTTGTCAAACCGGCTCTTTTGTTTATTATGATGATATTTACACGAAATCAACGGATTCGCAATATCAAGTTCAAAAAATACAACCTGTTCAAAATCAAATGAATAATAATTATAAGTATGATTTTGATGATGAATATACTGTAAACGATGAAGTTTATCCGGAGCAAACTAAGGAAGTGTATTCGGATGAAACCGGAAACACATATATCACCAACAATTATTTTTATGATGAAAGTGACCTCTATGATTATTACTATTCATCAAGAATAAAACGTTTTCATACAAATACTTACTATGGATTTGGATATTACGATCCTTATTATACAAATTTATATTGGTATAATTATTCTCCGGCAAGTTGGGGCGTGAGTATTTATTTGGGCTACAATTGGTGGTGGCCTTCATATTATTATCGTCCGTGGTATTACGATTGGGGATGGTATAATTATGGCTTTAACTATGGTTGGGGCTGGGGATGTCATCGTCCCTGGCATCATGGTGGCTATTGGAATGGCTACTACGACGGCTATTATGCCGGATATTGGGCCGGATATTACCATAATAATTATGACAAGAATATTTCTTATTATTACGGACATCGAAATAGCATAGGGGGCCCATCGAACGGAAGAACCGGAACCCGTGATATGATTAGTAAAAAAGAAGATGAAAACCCTACGGCTCGTTTTACTACACGTTCCTCTCCGGAAAGTTTTAACCAACGGTTTGAAAATATTGCCAGAAATATGCCCACTACAACTCGTTCAACTGAAACGACAAGACCCACTACTACAACTATCCGTTCTGAAGAAACTTCAAGACCCACTACTATAACCACTCGCCCGCAGGTTGAAACCCGTCCGCAAACGGATACGCGCACTCAATATCCGCAAACCACCACTCGCCCGCAGTTTGAAACTCGTCCGCAGACAGAAACCCGTCCACAAACCCCGCAATCAACAACGCGCCCACAGTTTGAAACCCGTCCGCAGACAGAAACCCGTTCACAAATCCCGCAATCAAATCCATCACAAAATAATTATAATAGCGGTTATCGACCGGATAATTCAAGAAGTACACCAACCTATACCCCACCATCCAATAGCAATTCTGAAAGAAATAGTTATTCCACTCCTCCTTCTAATAATTCTCCAAGCAGAAGTTATTCGTCTCCAAGTTACTCTTCACCAAGTAGTTCGGGTGGCGGCTCATCATCAGGTAGCGGTTCAAGTAATTCAAGAAATAGCGGTTCAAGTGGTGGAAGACGTTAATTATTAATAATTTAGACTTTATCAATGACTTGTATTTCACACAGGGTATCTGTAATTTACCTCTATTTATTACCTATTTTCATTTGTTTATCATTTTTCGTTTCCTGTAAAAAACACGAAAATAATGATGTGCTGCTTAAATTTTCAACACCTATTGTAAAATTTGATACGGTTTTTACTACTGTAAGTTCGGTTACAAAACTTTTTACGGTTCATAATCGTTCAAACAGCGAAGTTTCTACCACTATTTATTTAGCAGGAAATAATAAATCTTATTTTAGTATTAATGTTGATGGAGAATCGGGTACCTATTTTAAAAATGTTAAAATTCCAAAAAAAGACAGCATTTTTGTTTTTGTTAAAGTGAATATTAATCCGAAAGATGAAAATAATCCCTATTTAATAACTGATTCAATCGTTTTTATAACAGGCACAAATACTCAAGATGTAAAATTGTTAGCGTATGGACAAGATGCACATTTTATTGTGGCTGATCCAAGTAAAGGGTTTAAAGTAGTTGCCGGTTTGCCGATAGATCAGGAAACGGGATTGCCCACCGGATACAAACAGCATGTTACCTGGACAAAAGAGCGGCCATACGTGATATATGGCTGGGCGGTTATCGATTCTGCCTGCTCGCTCACTATTGAACCCGGTACAAAAGTTTATTTTCACCACAATTCAGGGCTGTGGGCGTATCGGTATAGTGAACTTAATGTAGGTTTTACTGACTTGAATCCTGAGGGAATTAAAGAAGAACCGGTGTTATTTAGAGGAGACCGGTTGGAACCCTGGTATGACAAAGATTATGCCCAATGGAATGGAATTTGGATTAACGAAGGTGCTGAGGTTGAGATAACTAATGCAATTATTACCCATGCGAGAACCGGCGTGCAAATTAATCCATACGTTACGGATGTAAATATTAATATTACAGTTAATAGTTTAGTAACCATTAACAATACAATTATAAAAAACACGGAAAAATGTGGTGTTTGGGCAATGTTTTTGAACGTAGAAATGACTAACTGCGTGATTGCCAACAATGGAGCATGCAGTTTGCAATTAGAGGGCGGAAAATACAAAATGAAACACTTAACTATTGTAAACCAATTTATGCAAGCAGAAAGAAAAGTACCGGCTTGTTATGTAAGCAATGTTGTTTCGGCATACAAAGACCTGTCATATGAAATTAAAGCCGAGTTTATTAATTGTATCATTACCGGTAGAAATGAGTCGGAAGTTGAAGTAATAAAGAAAGGTGCTGAAAATCTAACTGCCTCATTTCAAAACTGTTTGTTAAAAACAAAAAACAATTCTGATTATTTCGTTGATTGTTTGCGAAATGAAGATCCCAAATTTGAGGCACAAGATAAACTTGATTTTCGGCTAAAGTCAGGTTCTCCTGTTATTGGAAAGGGAAAACCGACTGAGGTAAAAGAAGATATTCTCTACAAAACCCGCAAAAACCCGCCGGATATCGGGGCGTATGAATCTCAGTGATGGGTGGGGGCTTAATTATTTTTTCGTGTCATTACCGATCTTCCCCCCACGTTATTTTCGTACTAAAATGTAGATAAAGTACGGTGCGCCAATGAGTGCGGTGATGCTGCCTACCGGCAACTCGGAGTGGGTTACCAAAATTCGCGCCAAATTGTCGGCAACAAGCATAAAACCTGCCCCCAAAAGTATGGAAAATGCAAATAAATGTCGGGTATTGTTGCCCCAAATAAGTCTGGTAAGATGCGGAATGATTAACCCGATAAATCCAATTACCCCACAAATAGAAACCGTTGCCGCTATTAGTATCGAGGAAATGAGCAACATAGTGTAGGTAATTTTTTGTGTGTCCACGCCGAGCGATTGCGCTTGTGTGTCTCCCAATTGCATGATATTCAAATCTTTCGAAAATAAAAAAGTGAAAAACGTGCAAATGATAAATAGGGGGATAAAAAAGTACAAATCGGGGTAAGAGACGGTTGCAAAACTGCCCATCGTCCAAAAGAGTATTTTTTGCATCTCTTGATGGTTCAAAACGATGAGTAATGTAAGCACGGAAGCCATGAGAAAGTTGAGCGAAATGCCCGCCAACA
>Ga0209628_10004492_pt1 | contig 10100 bp, 4 predicted proteins | sample TergutCu122P4_FD_187285 | JGI IMG/M metagenome (GOLD analysis project Ga0209628, IMG submission 187285) | Cubitermes ugandensis P4 segment gut microbial communities from Kakamega Forest, Kenya - Cu122 P4 (SPAdes) (version 2) | ecosystem: Host-associated > Arthropoda: Insects > Digestive system >... | reverse complement strand
TCCACATCGCTGGCAACGGGTTGTACACAATGCTGGTGACTACATTGAAGGACAGTAAAACTTCGAAACATGTATCTGTTTTGTATCAGTTGTAAATAAATAGTTGCCACTATTAAAGTTCCAACCTTCGTATGTTAGTTGTTCTGTCAGTATAGTGTAAGGTTATTTTATGTGACAACAGCCAGTTGCCACTTCCTGTTGGTTTACTTACTGTGGTAGCATAACCTACAGGCTGGGGGAGTGGGGGTTAGTGGGAGGAAGTGACAAGCAGTAGTTGTCAGATAAAATATGTCCTGAATACAACTGACATTGGCACTATAATATATAAAGAACCAACAAGATGCAACTTTGTGCTGTATTGTTTATTAACAACTGCAAGAACATTCTACATGTTTTGGATGCTTTCTGTGCCCATCATCAGGAGTACTAAAAACTGTAGTAACAGCCACTGGTGTGTGTCATGAGTCGGGATGATGTATATCCAGTAAAGACGTCCAAGGTTGGTTGTTTATTACGCTACGCCATAGTACCGACTTTGGACGTCTTTACTGGATGTACATCATCCCGACTCATGACACACACCAGTGGCTGTTGCTACAGTTTTTAGTACTCCTGATGATGGGCGCAGAAAGCATCTGAAACGTGTAGAGTGTTCTTGCAGTTGTTAATAAACAATACTGCACAAAGTTGCATCTCGTTGGTTCTTTATATATTATAGACTTATGATGCATGGAAACTCAAATATAAAATGACATTGGCACTTCTGTTGATGTTTAGTGTGTAACAACATGGCTTTCTTTTCTCTTTTCATGTTTGTGCTGTGCCTGCACATCGATTGCCACTTGGGGGTAACTACATTATTATTTTAAATGCCAATATGGAAGGTAAGATGATGAGGGTAGTGGGCACGAAAGTGTTGTCCCAATACTGCAGAGCCCATGTGTGAATGTTTTGTGTGATACTGAAATGGAAAGTTTGGGGAAGAATGTGGATCAATTAATGATCAGAGATAGTGTCCTTGATGCTGCTGAAGTACCTCGCAGTGCTCAGCTAGGGCAAAACTTGGACAGTGTGTCAAAAACACAGTTAAATGAGGACAGTGATACTGCTTGTGAGGATATTTCCAGTTCTGCATGCCCCAGTACAGCAATGTTAGGAGCTGGTCCTTCAATAGAGGTTGTTTGTAGTAGCAGTAGGTGTAGGGGCCAGTTGGATGAACACAGCTGTGTGGTTCAAGCAACTTCTCCTGAATCAATATCATGTAAGCCTAAGCAAACAGAAAGTAGATCATCCATCACACTGAACATTCCGAGACTGAAAATGAAAGTAAGAAACGATTCAGAGAAGGAGAATGATGCAGATGGATACAATTGTGTCTCTTCTTTACAGTGTCTGAAATTTAAAAATCAAGTTACAATGCATGAATGTGACTTCCAATATGACAGGGCATCTGATGAATGTAAGAGTCCTTTATCATTGGCTGTAGATGCAGAAAAGCAGGGATCTAGAATCTTTGAACCACAAGCTTTGCAGGCAAGTAGCCAGTTCTCATCACTGGCCCAGTTGGCAAATAAGCATTCATCAGAAGCAGTGAAACTGAAACTGTCAGAGCGCAGCTGTTTATCACCATTAACCCAGTGTGCAAATAAACATGTAACCAAACTGCATGATCAGTCATTGCAAGAAAATAATTTCTCTTCACTTGCTCAACTTGCTGAGAGACATAATACAGTGACCAAACTGCAGGTGTCAGATGAGGGCAACAATTTGCCATCACTGTCTAAGCTTGCGAATAGACAGAAGTTGGAAGTACAAGCAGAAGAACGTGTCATGACACTACACGAAATGGCATCGCAACATCAACAAGTGCAGGGCAAAGTCTCTGTGTCCTGTTTAGCTGATCTAGCATCCCAGCATTTGAAAGTACATGAGGAAATGAGGGCCAGTGACCACACACATGTACAGGAAGCTGAGAGGTTACTGAATTTAAAACCAGCATCTTGTTCGGCAAATGAATACGTAGACTTGAAAGCGTGTTCGACATTGTCACCTGGAAATAAACTATCAGAGTCAAGTGGGCATGAATTAGTTTTGTCAGTAGATCAGAAATTTGACTACAACTTGGCAGGAGGTTCACAGACTGGAAGTGAAGGGAAAGTGGCAGAGCTGTCTGTAATCTCAAAGAAGATGGGTGAGCTGATGATAGATTGTGAGATGTTAGAAACAGGTTCAGATGTAACTGCTGTTAAACAGAACCCAGTGGTAAGACCTCAAAGTGACGAAGAAAGTGAAGTTAACTGGGAAATTGATTTGACATGTGCACTTATGTCCCCAGGTTCTAAAAGTACAGAGTCATTTTCAAATTTGAAACCCACAGTTACAGACTTACAGCACAATGATGCAGATCAGACAGTGCCTGGCGATGTTGTCTCTTGTGAGGCTCCTGAAGTCGGGTTGGATTTTGATGCTAGTGTTAAGATTATAAACCTGCAATTACCACTTATTAAAAGAAAATCATATTTTGGAAGAACTCTGTGTAGGAAATGGAAAAAATTATCCACACCTTATACTGTGCCCAGAAAAGAAAGCTTGGGTAAAGTAGTAGTATTCACTTTCGATACAGTTTCACCAGATGATAAGATTTTGGCATGTCGAAGAAGAAAGTGAATTGTGAGGGAAACCATTGTAGCTCGGTAAATATTGTATCAAGCCTGTTGATACAGAAGGAGTATGTAAATGAGTGTGATTGTTTAGGTGTTCAGAGCATTGCTTATGAGGATGCAAGTCTTCTGGGATATGGCACTGTGTTGCTGGGTGAATGGTTTCTGACATTTTAAAGGAATGGGTGCCTTTGTGGTCCTCTTGGTGCCCTAATCAAATGAGCAGAAATGTGTTGGTATCCACTGACAACCAAGATGATAGTAGATTGCCATGAAAACCAGAGATCTTTCTGCTGATGACTTTTATCACTTTGTAGGTGTCGGTTGGACAGATGTTTGAACTTATGTATGGGTTGATAATTGAACTTATAAAATAGTTTGATAAAAGTTGCTTTAAGCCAGATGAGCTTTGCCCTTTATTCCATCTTGATGTACAGTGGCACATGTCAGGAAATGTGTAGCACTGCGTGGGTAGTGAATGAGGTGACTGGTACAACAGCTGGTCAAGATGTCAGCTTAGCTGAGTGAAGGTGATGCGTGACTGTCCCTGCAGTGAGTTTTAATGTGCTGCTGTGTAGTTTGGTAGAAGGGTATGAATGTTTCAGAGGGGTCTTTGGGATTTGCTGAAGATGATGGTGATAGTTTCCACTAGACATTTATGCCAATATGTCAGATTACATGACATCACATATCAGGTGCCGCCAACATTTCCACTGTTACATGGGTCATCTAGCAACTAGGCCTCGCTGTGTGTCTGTGTTTTCCCGAGGCTCCTCATCATTGTACTCCCTTGCCATGTGAGTTTTGAGGCTTTCACGGTGGTGTGCTCGAGGATTCTGGTTGTTCCCATGAAGTGTTGGGAACAATTACCCAGTGATGCGGTGTCATATCCCAGAAAAATGGAGCCTTCCACTTCCATGTTCCTTCCTTGTGCAGAACATCATTTCTGACCAGTTTTTCCCATCTTGATCTTGACCGTCCTTTCTATTTTCATGTTAAAAACAGATTGTAGAAGTCTGTTTTGTTCATCCTTAAACCAGCCTCATACCATTTCCTTGTGTGATTTATTCATTAATGTTCTGATGACAGCTTGAAGTAGCTGATTTTAACTAAGTTTAGATGTAAAATTTATATTATGATGTGTTATAAATACATTTACCGGTAACACAAATAGGTTAAAACTATGAAGTTTATTGTTGCTTTAACTTTTAAAGTACCAGGCATTTGAAGACTTGTGTGCCATGATGGCCTGATTTAAATGCCAATTTTTTGCTACACTGTGTCTTTTAGTCCACAGTGGACCAGTTAGGGGTAACACTGCGGTGACTTAGAAGACACAGTGGTCCTAGAAAGGTTAACTTTATGAGAGAGACCCGATGGACTGATATTGATCTACACACTGTCATATAATAGACAGACCATATGGACTGATATTGATCCACACATCATCATATAATAGACAGACCATATGGACTGATATTGATCCACACATCATCATATAATAGACTGACCATATAGACTGATATTGATCCACACACTGTCATATAATAGATAGCTGTAAGCTGAAATGAAACTTATTCTAGCTGAAAGAAGCATTTTGTCACAACCATACAGACATTCACATAAAGGAATGTGAAACTGAGTTTTCCTGAACATTATGACACCACTTGGAGACCTGTTGTTTGGACTTGCTCATATCGCTGCAGAGCATCACATGAAGTTGCTCCATCCATCTGTTTGTATTTTGGTTAAAATGTGATGACTGTAGTGGACATTTTACCTGAAGACTTGCTGTATTTCAGCTGTAATCTTGAGTGTTTTTTTATTCATCTTATGGTTTTCAAAAAAAAAAATTAAACAAAGGTGAATGAATGCACCTGATTTGTTATGATGGACATATATTTCCAAACTTGTTTTAATGGCTTGAACATTGATGTTCTCACAGCAGTGTTTTTAAGTGTGCACGTCTTCTGGATATGACACTGTGTCATTGGGTGAGTGGTTTCTGATCCTTGAAGATGAGGGCAGTACATTGTTTTGAAACATCAGGAGCCAGTCATGCAGTGACGCAGCTTCACATCTCAGAAGGTTGTGTGTATCCAGGCATGGTGTTCACACGGAGCAGAGAGTGCTGCCTTTCCCTTAGAGAATAAATGCTACTGGTACTGTGTACTGCCGCATAGTGACAGAGGAAGAGCCTTGTACAGGTTATTTTGAAATTACCAGTCATTAGTTGTCATTTGATTTTATTCATAAATCACAAAACAGTATTTGGGCATGGTTTTGTAGCTGTAAGTTATGTGAAGTTGGTATTTTTTACAGCCTGTATGTATGGGACCATTTTCAATTTGGCGTTTTAAAATCCATTGTAATTATATGAGTATAATGTCTTAGTTAGTTATAAAAATGTGCACCCCTTTCAAAGTCATGAATGCCATGAGAGTCGACATTAATGTCCATCTGCTGTCATGGATAATGACAGTTTAATTTGTCAAAATGTTTTGCAGGTATGGGAGCTTTTAGCCAGAATGTTTGTGACTCATTTTTCTAGAGGGGGGGGGGCTCTTTCAGTATGGTGGAGAACTATGCTCAGAATCTGCTAAAACACATATAAGAGTCACAGAAAAGTAAATAGTTATTCTGCTTTTAGAATGATCATATGTTGTGTTCATTAACGTTATTTGCAAGGTATCATCTTAGGAGAGAGAATCGGGAACGTCCAAAGAAGATGGGAGAGATACTGGAATTACTAGGCACTAATTTTAAATGTATTTGTTCTGGAACATAGCCTGATAAAGGATCCCATACCTGAATTGGTGTAGTTATTTAAGAGTTGATTCGTAGCAGTGGTACACGTTCACGGGTATTTGAAGTCCACATTCAATCGTGTATTTGTTTTGTTCTGTCAGCACATTTTAATATCCAGTAAGTATAGTAATAAGTGTACATATATAATTAATTTGGAATTTATTTTTACTTAATGTAATGTATACAAGTTGCTGAAGCCAGGCATATTTTACAGCCTTGAGAAGTACAACATATACAATTAATTTGGAATTTATTTTTACTTAATGTAATGTATAAAAGTTGCTGAAGCCAGGCATATTTTACGGTCTTGAGAAATACAACATATGTATTAATTTGGAATTTATTTCTACTTAATGTAATGTATACAAGTTGCTGAAGCCAGGCATATTTTACAGCCTTGAGAAGTACAACATATACAATTAATTTGGAATTTATTTTTACTTAATGTAATGTATAAAAGTTGCTGAAGCCAGGTATATTTTACGGTCTTGGGAAGTGATTGTTGTGCCTAACTGGAAGCAATAAATTTATGAATGTGTGTACCATATTGTATAATGTGAGCCTTGCAGCACCAGATTTATCTTTTCAGAGATTCAAGTTGCATTTGACAAGGATAAAGGTCAGTTTTATGTATTCTTCTTAATGTGGGTTGTCTAGCAGTCAGTCTTCTTCATCTGTCTCTATTCCCCAAAATCATCATCATCATTTTCCTCTCATGTTTTTCTTTTCTCTCGTGTGATGTCATTCACAGCTCGTTGTGTTTTTGACCATAGTCTTCCTCCTGAGAATTTTCATTTTTGTTTCATGTTTCAGAAATCGTAGGCGCTCTTTTCAGTCTTGTAACATAGCCATATCATGTTGGTCTGTTGTTTGTCAGTGTATCTTCCCATGCATATAGGACTCTGGAAGTGTGTGAACTTTGAGGTTTGGGGTTTCAGACTTTTTTGTCACCCATTTTAAAAGCATTGTTGCAGTACGAGACCACATGACTGGTTAGTCAGCTACCACTATTGTGGTATTGTGCTATTGTGCAGAACGCTTCTAGCCTAGTCAAGCTCTGTCTTTCGTTAACCAAGACTGATTGATTGCATTTTTTATGGAATGAAACTCCCCTTCGAAAATTTAGTCCATTTTATGCTTCCAGAAAGTGTTTTCATGTTTTATTAAAAATGAAAGTTTATGTATTTTGTACTTTCAAAGGTGCCGTTGAAAATGAATCGTGATGATTGTGATAGGGAAGTTTGTGACGGTTTTATCAGTCCAAAATAATCACAAACAGTGGGAGGATACTGTTTATGTGTGTTATCAGTCCAAAGTTATCACAGACTTTAAGAGGTTACTGTTTGTGTATTTTATCAGTCTAAAATAATCATGGGGGAAGCTACTGTTTATGTGTTTTATCAGTCCAACATAATTGTGAACAGTGGGAGGTTACTATTTATGTGTGTTATCAGTCCAACATAATCATGAACAGTGGTAGGTTACTGTTTATGCATGTTATCAGTCCAACATAATCATGAACAGTGGTAGGTTACTGTTTATGTGTGTTATCAGTCCAAAATAATCACAAACATTGTGAGGTTACTGTTATGTGTTTTATCAGTCCAACATAATCACAAACAGTGGGAGGTTGCTGTTTATGTGTGTTATCAGTCCAAAATAATCACAAACATCGAGAGGTTAATGTTTATGTGTTTTATCAGTCCACAGTTATCACAGACATCGAAAGGTTACTGTTTATGTGTTTTATCAGTCCAACATAGTCTTGAACAGTGGGGGTTACTGTTTATGCATGTTATCATTCCAAAATAACCACAAACATCAAAAGGTTACTGTTTATGTGTTTTATCAGTCCACAGTTATCACATTAAACTTTAAACTTTATGTTTTCCATACCGTTGCGCTTGGATAAATTAGATATATATATATATATACACAACCGTCAACGCAACAATTTGTTCGTTGCTAGTAGCAACAGTCCCTAGATGTAAACTTTTAACATGGACGACATGTTTCGGTCATGAAGACCATCTTCAAGTCCATATAGAGTTATCACAGACATTGAGAGGTTACTGTTTATGTGTTTTATCAGTCCAACATAATCATGAACAGTGGGTGGTTACTGTTTATGTGTTTTATCAGTCCACAGTTATCACAGACATTGAGAGGTTACTGTTTATGTGTTTTATCAGTCCAACATAATCATGAACAGTGGGGGTTACTGTTTATGCATGTTATCATTCCAAAATAACCACAAACATAAAAAATTTACTGTTTATTTTTTTTTATCAGTCCAACATAATCATGAACAGTGGTAGGTTACTGTTTATGTGTGTTATCAGTCCAAAATAACCACAGACATTGAGAGGTTACTGTTTATGTGTTTTATCAGTCCAAGATAATCATGAACAGTGGGGGTTACTGTTTATGCATGTTATCATTCCAAAATAACCACGAACATCGAAAGGTTACTGTTTATGTGTTTTATCAGTCCACAGTTATCACAGACATTGAGAGGTTACTGTTTATGTGTTTTATCAGTCCACAGTTATCACAGACATTTAGAGGTTACATTTTATGTGTTTTATCAGTCCAACATAGTCATGAACAGTGGGGGTTACTGTTTATGCATGTTATCATTCCAAAATAACCACAAATATCAAAAGGTTACTGTTTATGTTTTTTATCAGTCCACAGTTATCACAGGCATTGAGAGGTTACTGTTTATGTGTTTTATGAGTCCAACATAATCATGAACAGTGGTAGGTTACTGTTTGTGCGTGTTATCATTCCAAAATAACCACAAACATCGAAAGGTTACTGTTTATGTGTTTTAGCAGTCCAACATAATCATGAACAGTGGGAGGTTACTGTTTATGTTTTTTATCAGTCCAACATAATTATGAACAGTGGGGGTTACTGTTTATGCATGTTATCATTCCAAAATAACCACAAACATAGAAAGGTTACTGTTTATGTGTTTTATCAGTCCAACATAATCATGAACAGTGGGGGTTACTGTTTATGCGTGTTATCATTCCAAAATAACCACAAACATGGAAAGGTTACTGTTTATGTGTTTTAGCAGTCCAACATAATCATGAACAGTGGGAGATTACTGTTTATGTGTGTTACTGGTCCAAAATAATCACAAACATTGAGAGGGTAATGTTTATGTGTTTTATCAGTCCAAAATAATAACAGGCTTTAAAGGTCCACTGTTTACGTGTTTTACGCTTTCCATTATACTTATTTTTGTCCTTGTTCTTAGATTTGTGCTTCTCATAAGCCTAATCTCCTTAGTTTGTTTTTGTAATGATTCTGTTGCCATCAGCTGATGCTGGTAGGGTGCTTGATTCATGTCCATTTCTTAGTGTTAGTACTGTTATGCAACATTTTGATTTGCATATCTTCTAAATGCCATTCATTTGACTCCATTCCTGCAGCTGATTGTTGTGGGACCTGCTGGTGCATTATCGCATGCCCTCCACTGGTCTTTGTCCTGAGACATATCTATCCAGCCCACATCATGTAATACCTTTTCTTTGAGATACATTTTAAGATTATTGCTGTAAAACTTCTGCTATTTAGATGAATGTCAGCTTATATACCGTACTCTCCCTTGCTAAGTATGTGGCAGTCATATGAATGTTTTTTAGTTTATTGGTATGTAATGATTTATGTTTAAATTGCTGTATACAAGTTAGGCACATTTCATGGAAAGAATGCCTTTCACAGAAATTGTGTGTGTCAGGTATGTGCATTTTTCTGCATGTTTCAACTCAAAGAGCCACTTTATGATGAAATTTGGCATTGCAGATGTTTAGGAAAATATTAATTCCCTTCAGAAAAGCAGGAGCTGCTGTTCTTCTCCAATACAGTTGGTTTCCATGTCAATATCACAGTGTAGCTGAAACATACAATATGGAATGACAGATTAAAAAATGAAAGTTTCCTTGCATAATTAAATAATAAGGATTTGGTATGAAGATTTAAACGTAATCCAAAAACTGTTCCACAGTCCTTGCATACTGCTTTATCAGCTTTAGCCACAATACATATTGGTCAGAGTATTCTGTCAATTTTATGGTAACTTTGGACATTGTTGGTAGCGTGACACGTGTACAGATTATAACGCCGTTCAGTACTTTGTAAGAAATTGTTATGTATAATGAACAGGAAATTCTCATTTAATGTTGCTCCAGACATTGTTTCACTCTGAACTAGATAAACATTCGTGACCTTACATCCAATGACTGTTGTCTGGAGGTGGGTTAACATTGTCTTCCCCGGCAGCTGACAGGATCTCCAAAGGCCAGACTGTTGGGTATTGTGATTAAGGCTGTTATTTTCAGCAGAGCAGCCCTAGCATAAAGTGAGGGTTACTGTATGGAAAATAAAGATGAAAAGTGGTTGCAGTCTGTTTCAATAATGCATGCAGATTTTTTGCCTTTTAATGACTGAAGGGAATGAATACCCAGTATGTGGGACAGAACTGATAATGTTAACCCTTAGGCTACTAATGTCATATATATATATATATATATATATATGGAGCTCCTAGTAAAGCCAGAAATGCTAACGTATATATATGGACCTACGTTTGGCAACGCTGAAACAGTCTCTTTCTAT
>Ga0209628_10004491_pt1 | contig 10103 bp, 9 predicted proteins | sample TergutCu122P4_FD_187285 | JGI IMG/M metagenome (GOLD analysis project Ga0209628, IMG submission 187285) | Cubitermes ugandensis P4 segment gut microbial communities from Kakamega Forest, Kenya - Cu122 P4 (SPAdes) (version 2) | ecosystem: Host-associated > Arthropoda: Insects > Digestive system >... | reverse complement strand
GTTTTAGGAGTTGGGCAGTGGTGTCATTGCACTTGAAGGCTATTTTTATGTTGGTATGTGTGAAAAGGTTTGTAATTCTTCTGATCTGTGGTGATGTGTATGTAAATGTTGTCCATTTTGTGTCATGTCTGGAAGTGGTGGGGGTTGTTGGTTGGGTTAGTTTTTTCTTTATTCTTTGTTTTAGATTGGTGATTAGGCATTTGGGAAAATTATTCCTGTGTGCAATGTGTAATATGTTTTGCCATTCTTCATGGCGTTGTTCATTTATGGATGGGGAGGGTGAGCATTCTTCTGATGAGGAATCAGTATGCTGCTAGTTTGTGCTGAGGTGTGTGGTTGGACAGAAAATACCACAAACAGATACCACAATAAATTTTCGTTCCAACTACCCACCTGAGCACAAACTAGCAGCACATGTCAGCAAGCCTATGTGGGTCAAACCAGCCGGAGCCTCAAGCTCCATCACCAAGAGCATACAAGATCCAACAGAAACAATAACCCAACTTCAGCATATGCCTTGCATATCCTCCAAAACAGACACGAATACAGACCAAGGAACATCACCAAGAACCTCCTCAAACCCCTCAGCACCCCCTCCCTATTAACCCCACACAAACTTTTCTTCATACAGTCCTTCCACAAAGAAGGGAAGCTCATTTCCGAACAGAACTCCCACTTGAAAAGCCAGTCAGGCAACATTCTCCACACAGTGCACACATCTTGCCACCTGACTCTCCCGCATTACAACAGCTACAACAGGTATGTGCAATCTCAATCTTCCCCTCCCTTCAACTTACCAGCCTCCCCACACAACACCTGCCCAAACAGCTTTACAAACTGTACCTTATCCCCATTTTCAAAGACCCAGCACCTCTAAACACCACCTCCCCCCACAATGACACAACCCCCAAACTGACCCAAACTCCTGATCACACCACCCCACCCCACACTGCTCCTATCTCTAATTCACTTCCCCACCATGAAGACACTATACACATATACACTTATAGCGATTACACCACATAACTCCGCCCTTCATAACACTACACTTCATACGAATTTCCTTTCACAGGACAGTCAACTGTAGGCAGTGGAATGCAGTTGGATCTCCTGGTGATGGGCATAAAGATGCCCGAAACTGTTGAGATACTACTGATTACCAATAAATCACTATTTGTTGTATCTAGTTGGTCTCTCGTTACTTATTTATCAAAGATGCACGGTCATTCGAACATAAAGTTTTTAAAACAAGGTTTGAAATTCAGGTGTAGTTTTGAAGATTTTGTTTCACTATGATAATGTGCTGGGAACTACCAAACACTGTAGATCTACACAATCAAAGCCCTGAGGTACAGCGTGCAATTGAGGTAAATCAAGGATGTGCACCTGTACAAATGATAACTTAGGATGCACATATTTTAAGTCTTCCATTATCATCTGCATATCTTGGACTTTTCTTTAACATTAGGGCAGCTGTACATCCAAGTTGCCATCCTAGAACAGTAATCACTTCCCCAACCATATTTTGCCAAGCACACTTCTAACTATACATTTTTAAATAAATAAATTAGTTAATTAAATATATATATATATATATATATATATATGGGGAGAAAATCTGCTTAATGCCAAAAAATTTAAATATATGCTCACACAAGTGCCGGGTTACTGCTTCAACCACTGCAAAAGCTATCACCAGCTACCCAGGCACTGTGGAAATGTTTAACATCCAATAATGTACCGGTATGTACCGTAAGTGACAGGAGGTGACATGGTTTTTCCCAACATACCATGATCAGTCCCACAAATCCCCACAATGGATGAGAGATCACTGTATACAGTTATCTGTATAACTGAAATATTATGAAATAATGGACTGGAATCAAAACACAAAAACTGGTCCAACTATGAAACTAACTTTTAAATTTTTTTTTCCTTGGTCTGCAAAAAACTTACTATCCAGAAAATACAGTAACTGTTTTCCAGGGTTGAATTGTGGGTTGGTTGACTGCTAGATATGTCCAGATTTTTTGGACTATTATTTTTTCTGTAGATTAATCAAGGGTTCACTGCTGCTTGCTTTTTTAGGCATAATGGAGTCTGCAGCCTTACTACAGCAGCATGAGACTTACCAACAATTATAAAACAGAAACTGATGACCACAGCCATGAATATCTTTACAAATGCCAGATGAATAAGACAAGTGAAATGTACTATGGAATACAAACAACTGTACTATTGCATCATTACTTTCAACAAACAGGAAGTTATCTATAGTTATTAACACTGTGTACTCAGTTGCTGGAACGAAACTTGCATGTGTATACACAGGTCAAATAGACACCAGTACTGTCCATTACAGCACATAATGATAACCATCACATAAGTCATGCATCCAATATTCTTATGAAATATACTAAGAAACATCAATGCATTACACAGTATAAAACATTTATCTTGCCAAAGAACATTTGGTGAACAAATTGCTAAATGTTTAAGCAGCAGTCTCCACTACAGCAGAATTACTTCATACCTCCTCCAGACCTGAATGTCTGTCTCCAATGAGAATAACACATCTGAAAGCAGGCGCTGGTGGATGTACGACCACTTGAATTCAGGAATACGAAATGGGGGTCTTGTTGGGCCAGGACTGAACATGGGGCGTGATGAGCTCTGCACCATCTGACAGGACTTTGAGCGTTTTGATTCTGAAACACAATATAACTTCATTTTTCTTCATGTGTTCTGACATAGTGTTCTTTGATCTTCTGAAAGATATAATGCAAACAGCATCAGAAATCAGATTGGGAGATGGGGAGCAGGTGAGTAAAAAGGGCCTCAAAACGTTCATGAACTTAAAGAACATTGTTGAATTACAATAACATTTTAAAGGCATGAAATGACAGCTATTCAGATTCTTATATAACATACACAGCATTGTGTTGTTTACCTCCCCCAAATGATAGTTCCATAACAAACAAACACACAGTGAATTTCTGTACATGACATCCCATTGTGTTATAGAATTGAAAGACAACAACAAATTTGTTTCAGTCTAAAAAAAACAACATTTTATTTACCTTATTGGCTACTAGTTTCAGTCATTAGACTATCATCAGGCCACCTACACATAAAATTTAAAATAGGTTACATGTAGTGCACATTAAATTCAATCCCATATGACACTGAATTTATTTTTGTCTTTCAAACACAGTGAACTTTTAACCTTCATATATTCCACCCTCTTGAATCAGTGACACCAAATGAAGCCAAATACAACTTACCAAAGTGAAGAGGATCAACCTGAGTAGAGGTGGATGCACTGTGTGGTCTCTTCTGTGGAGAGTTTCTGGTGTGAGATCGCAGAAATACCGGTTCTCCATCTACTTCTTCTGGGATCAGCTTTGACTCCACATTCACATCTTCATCCAACGTGCTGGATGTCACATCATGCAGAGCAAGTTCAGTTCTGTTTGGATCACAGTTTATGGCAGTTTCAGTAAAACCAGTACTAACAACATTTGGCACTTGAAAGGAATTGGTAGATTCTGGTTCACTGTTTGGACGAATGTCTGTCACCCTATCACACAGCTTTGCATCACCAGTATCCACAAAGCTGTTGTTATTTTCATTTGATTCCACTACTTTTTCAGCACCATCTTCTGTCACATGCACCACTTCTTCCTGATGTCTGACTCTATTAGTAACACTTTCAGGACCCTTACTCTGACACTGACTATCACTCCTATCCCCTCTGCCACCACCATCTGACAGTTTCACATTCATGGCTTCAGGCTCCCCAGCAAGTCCTCCCTGACTCCTAGTTTCTGTTGCTTCAACACTAGTTGATCCATTCTCCCCACCGTCTCTGGCCAAGATCAGCACAGCTTCCATTCCACTGGCCTTTTCTTCTATGGAACTATCCTCACTGCACTTCACAACATCTCTGTCTGCCTCTGAAACAAGAAGTTTGCTTTCTTCAGGTTCCTTTTTTTCGGTGCTTGTTTCAGCAGTGTCTGTTGGTGTCAAGTACGCTTCTGAAGTGTCACTGTCCCCAACTTCACGTTCAATTTGAACTGTTACTTCATGGCTGACTAATGCCAATGTCGTTACATCTTTGTTTGTCGTTTGGTCACCTTGCAGTTCAACAGCTTTATTACAATTTTCAACAAGGATTTCATCTGTCTCTGCAGGATTATCAGCTTCAGATGCTGAACCAGCCATTGGAGCAATGGTTTCAGCTTTATCCTTCAGGTGTTCATCTGCTGAACCATTAATTGAAGAATATGCAGTGCTGCTCTTTTCCTTCTCTTTGACAGCTGAATCATCATCATCATCGTCAGTTGGACACTCCTGCTCTGTGTCATCCTGTTTACCAGGTTCTTCCAATGATGTTTCCGGCGAATTATTTTCAATTTCAACATAATTTTCATTTTCATTTTCATTGGCTGTCTCTGAAGACGCAGATTCGGCCTTCTCAATCTCAAGACCAGCACCTTCTTTGGATGGCATTTCTTCTGAAAGACTGTTGTAATAGTTTTCTTTAAGTATTTGCTTATTAGGTTCACTTATTGGTGTTTCTGGATAACCCTGTCCCTGGTCACTATCAGGAACAATTTGGTCCTCAGACACTAGCAGACCCTCCCCATGAACTTCTGCATCAGAGGTATGATCATCTTCAGGTGTAAGAGTTGAATCTGGTTTGCACACTTCACTGTACAGGTTACAAGTACTTGAACCTATGGACACGATATCACTGGGCACTTTTTCTTCATCTAGCCCCAGAAATCCATCTGCACTGCACTTGTCCCCCAGTCCACTGGGAGATCCTAAATCACAGCTGCATGTCACTGAGCCTATCAAACCTCCTTGGTCAGCCTGCTGCTGCGACCCGTGCACTGGGGGCCCACTGTCTTGGACACCAAGGCTGCAACTACAGACAGTGGGACCTGCTGTATTTGGAGGCTGTGAATCCTGTAGTGGCACTGCTGAACCTGTCCAAGATGTGATGGAAGGCCTCGTGTGGTAACCATTGGTATGCTGTTGATCCCAACCTGAAATAGTGCTGATTGGACGCTGCTGCCGGACTGCCGGATCTGTGATGTTATCTGATCGCTGTCGCTCGTAATGTTCATACATCTGAGCAAACTGCAACTTAAATTCCTCGTACGACACCTGCAAACATTTTCACTGTTTAAGACTTGGCCCAACACAACATTCAACTCAAACAGACATGCTGCTACTGAAACTGTACAGTACTAGAGGCCATCTTGCAATTGGTCACACAAGCTACCATCTTGCATGTGTCTGTTATGTGATTTTGTAACAGTGCTTTCTAGGCCATAACATGCACACGCAGATATGCAGCCAGACTGTATCGCGATGCATCTCATAAATGTGTGATGTACTGCTACAGGAGGCCAGTTTCAACATTCATTGCATACACAGTTCAATGCACATATACAACAATTACTAACTACCCAGAAATATATAAATTATGAGACAGAATTCTGTGTACTAAGCCAGTGAGGAAGGGCTCTACCAAAATTGGAGTAAATTATATTTTACAAGCCATGTTTAAATCTGACTAGTAGAAATCATGTGCGAAATTACTGGACAAAAAGGCAACACAGTGCAGAGGAGAGAATATTAACAGTTGTGGAAATATGCAGACATGAACAGAATGGGAGATAAGAGATGGTTGCAACAACTGCAGTGGTCACGATTACAAAATTTAGAACACAAAAATAAGAGCAGAATGAATGAGAAACATAGTCAGATTCTTTATCATTCTGCTATGTCTCATTCAGCAGCCATCTCATGACCACTTGTAGGTAACAAACTGGTTTGCTGAAGGAACAGATTTTGACTAATATTCTGCTTTGCCCTGCTACATACATTTTATTGGGCTGAAAGGGAGAAAACTGAATTAATGAGCACGAGATGGATATAAACATCGAACTACAATATAGAAAAATCACGTACAAATCTTTACAATTAATACACCTTAGAAGAAGATAATCCGTGCAATAATGTCTGGCTGATTCCAGGTTAAGAGTATCACACACAGATTAAAATAAAGGACACAGAAAAGTGTTGTGGTTTTCCAGAATGAAGTAAATGTGCTTTTGGTCTCATACTGCACTAACCAGTCTAAGAAACAACTGCTTGGGTTTCTGCCCCTCCGCATTCCAGACAGTAATGTGAACATAACTCATGCTCAGTCTCCCCAGAATATCTCAAACATAGTGGCAGAATTATGTAACAAATATTTCTAGGACTGAAATTTCAAGCAGAAACAAACAAATTTGAGGAGGATCACAAGCTGAGGTACATCAAAATAACTACAGTGTTTCAAAACTCTGGCCATGGGTAAATGAATTCATTGTTAATTATGTACTTTCCATTTGCACATTTTAGCTTAAAAATGTGTGAAGTATTTAACTTCCGCAAAAGCAGATGAGCATTTAAACTGAAAATGCCCTGTCCATAAGAAAGTAAGTTGAAATTTAAAAGGCTGCATGCTAAAGGTTAACAGTGCATCATCAAAATCCACTTGGTATATCTTGTACAGTTACTCATGCATACTGAATGCCTGGCTGTTAACTCTTCCACCATCATGAGTAGTTATAAGTCCTTTCTTAGATTTAACTTATGTCGATGCAGCCTCATGTCTTGTGGTAGGTGCAGTTTCTCTTTCTCACGGTTATGCAATAAACACAGAGTACTTTAACAGAAGGCTAACAGAGGGATTTGTGTTACCTGACCTGTTACTGGCACCAGCATTATGGTTTGTTAAAGAGAAGGTGAGGAGTTCAGTAAAACCATTTCTAAGAACAGGCTTGCTATTACTGTTATTTATACTGTCTGTCACCCAACATCAAGATCCAGTAAGATATCTCTTAGTTATCCTTAACAGTTACTGGTACACACCATGTCACAGTTCTTGTATTTATCCCTAAAGGTTAGGTAAACAGAAAGTAACAGGGCCAGGTGAAATGGTGTCATCACATGTAAGTAATTCCTGTAAGAGGTCAGGGGTAAAGTAAACAATTTCAACAAACAATGGGGCTGGTTGAAAATTTTCTTTCACCCCTTCCCTCAGTATAAAACATTCTGGGGCAGAAATGTTAACCAACTCATCACAGTCAAAGACTACACACTGCAGGGGTGTTATATTTGTGTGACCCCTTCATCTGCAGAAAAAATTACATGCCTATTTTGTCAAGTATATGAGACATCACTGCACGTACAAGGCCCCGGACTTGAGGGGTTGGAGAGGGTGTGGAAATCAGCTCTGTCTGCAGCTGGTGTTACTGAGGATGGGAAGGGAAGGGAATGTTGAGATACTCAAAACTGCAACAAGACTGAGTATGCAGGTGGTTTTATGAACTTCATGGAAGAATAGCATGTAGAGAGACATTTCCTGCATCCCTTTCCCAAACAAAGTTCTCACTTTTCACCAGAACGCAGAGTAGCATTATCTGCGCTAGTCAGCGAATGAGTATCAATGGTACAAGAGGTATCTGAGCACTGCCTTTGCATAGCATGTAAGGTAGTGAGTTGGTACACAGCAGGACTGTACCATTTCCAGATCTCAAAACTGGCAAATGATGTGCTAATCATAAATGATAATACAATCATATTCATACAATTGAAACTCATACATTCTTAGAGCCTCCAATTTTGGTCAGTGATATAAAGATATGAAGCCATACCAGGCTGACACAATCTATCATGTAAATATGCTTACAATTAAGAAAGGTAGTTTTGCACTTGTTCACGCAAGGGACAAATTTTGTGTGTCATATTGTGCATTAATTTTTGCTTTATGATTGTTAATGGTAGTAATTTGTATTCCACACATTTGTGTCTTTGATTGCACCACATAACGTCAGGCACGCTTCTACGAGCCCAAGCCAACGTAATCATCACGAGGTAAGTGGTCGTGTGACACGTCTGGAGCTCTCCAGACGCCAACTCGCAGGCGGGTGGATCCAGCATGATCCAGTTCACACCTTTGTTCTCAGCTTACACAGGCGAGTTAGCGTCCTAACGCAGTCAGTCCTCTCGGAGCGGCTCCACATCCAAGATGTGTAACTGCATGTGCTCTTCAGTGGGAGCAGCAGGCAATCAGCACCACAGTGCAACAATCAGCACCACAGTGCAACCCACAGCACCACAGTGCAACAATCAAAACCACAGTGTTACAAACAGCACCACTATGTGACAATCAGCACCACAGTGCAACAATTAGAACCACAGTGTTACAAACGGCACCACTGTGTACAGTCTACCGAAGACTGTTCCACATACAGTGACGTAAAACACTGCAAGCTGCAGTTCTAACAACAATAAGTATATTGTGATTACAACTTAGAAGAGTTAACAGTGATTTGTGAAGTGTATACTAAAATTCCCCTAAGGTATTATCATATTAATAAATTCAATCCTTGTTGTGAACCAGCAAATTTTTAATGAACAACTTAGTTCATATCCTTTATGTACCCTGAAAACCAGAGGCAGTGCGTATAGCACTGCTGTACTGTGTTCTGATTTATCAACAAAATTCCCTCACAACAGCTCATACTTACTTATGAAATCCCATACTGTTGTTAGTTACAGTGAGGTATTTGTAAAAGTAAATGTTTGATTCTGGATGCAATATTTACATTGCCACATGCAAATTTATCTGAAAAAACATTTGATTACAACAGACTTTCACTGTATATAGGTAACACAAACATGTCCTCTCTAACCTTTGAATGGACGATAGCTAGTGTATCAACCCACACTCGCCATCCACCATACTCATGCTTGATAGCGTGATGCAAAAGCATGCGGAACAGTGAGTACACCATGTCTGATATCTTCTGCTCCTCCGAGTTTTTTGGGTGGATGTATGCCATTGCTATTAACCACTCCTGCAGACATCACAAATATTCACACAATGAGTCAAATATACACAAAAAGTACAATTACGTATAATGAGTAATAAATATACAAATGCATTAATATACCAACAGAGCTGGAAACGTCTGGTCAGTACAGTAACTAGGTGGCAAGATACTTATCTCTTCACCAAAATATCCAGCCTGCTCTGGATCTCTTTGCCGAAACATCCAGCCTGCTCTGGGCCAACTCCACCTCCTTTCCTCAGGAATAAAGCAGGCAATGCATGACCCTAACAACTCAGCACCATCTACAGCCAAAGTTAAAAATGGGTGGAACTATACCACCACTCCCCCTATATGCCTTCATGATACACATAAGGAAACCTTCACTCGCACCTTTTAAATATACCAAAGCAAGCACATAACTCAAAAACTAATTCTTATGATCCAGTATAACCCAGTCAGGCACGTGGCTCACTAAAGGATCAATGATCCTCTAACTCTGGAACCTAGATGATCCACTAAAAGGGGTAAAGCACTCACAAAAAGAAACAGAAACACTAATGAAGTGCAAGCCAAACATTTTCAGACTGGCTGTGTGGAATGCTAACTGGATACAACGCAGTTGTACACCGCTTGGTACCACACCCTTGATTTATTGTGAAATAATGTGATGGGTGTTGCTGCAACAGCATGTTGCATTTTTGTGCAAATGGTATTTCTGTGCATTTGTACTGAGTGCACTCTTAAACAATGTAGCCTAGTGAAATGGTGGACCTGAACAAACAGAGAATTTGCATAAAATTTCATTTTAACTTTGGGAAAACAGCTACTAATACTTACAAAAAAATGCTTAAGAATATTTTCATGATGACATCGTAAGTAAAACACAAACCCGGAATGGTATACATGTTCCACGTGCAGCTGAGTGTCAATGGAGAATTTTGATATTCAGTTCACTCACTGACAAGTCAGAATGATGAAAATGTGGAAAAAGTGCATCCAGTCATCAACAGTGTCTACAGCATATGCTTAAGTATTCTGATGAATGTGCATTAACATTCTAGGCACTTAAGGGAGTACAAGACAATACATTTTAACTGAAAAATTAAACATAAGGATGATCCCTGTAAAATCTATAATCCATGCAGAAACAAAATCAGCTCTCCATCTACAAAGATATGCATAATTTTGCCCCCCCCCCCCCCC
>Ga0209628_10004489_pt1 | contig 10104 bp, 5 predicted proteins | sample TergutCu122P4_FD_187285 | JGI IMG/M metagenome (GOLD analysis project Ga0209628, IMG submission 187285) | Cubitermes ugandensis P4 segment gut microbial communities from Kakamega Forest, Kenya - Cu122 P4 (SPAdes) (version 2) | ecosystem: Host-associated > Arthropoda: Insects > Digestive system >... | reverse complement strand
AGAAAGACTGAGTAAAATCATGAAGCGACTCAACTATGACATCCTACAGCACCACCGGTTGCACCAGTTACAGTTATGTGGAGTGAACGGCAGCGGGGCGAGGTTTATTTATTGTAGTATATTTAACGATGGCTGATCCCAATAGCGGCGCCGTCTAAGGCGTGGGTATGCGGCCGTACTTTTGCTGAGATTGAGGGTTCGAACCTTGCCGGGGACTTGGAGGTCTTGTGAGTGTTGTGTGTTTTCAGGCAGAGGTCTCTTTATTGGGCTGATTCCTCGACCAGAGGAGTCCTACCGAGTGTGATCACGAAGCCTCGGTATTGAGGAAGCCCTGGCCCACTAGGGGCTGTTGCGCCACTGGGGAAGAGGGGTAGAAAATTTAACGATTCCCAGAATACACGCCCATGTATTCGAATTAATGGGTTACAGTGACTAATGAATTCCAAAGGAAATGGAAGGATTCGACGGGCGCCAGACTTAAGATACAGTTCCGGTATTTGTCTGGCGGTAGTGAAGAAATAAGGAAGACCTAGTTGTGTCAGCGTGGATTCGAACTGGATGCCTCCAAAAACAAGTAAGAAGCTTTACCGCCTGAGCAACTTTACCTGTGTGACAGAATAACTTAATTTAAACCAATAATATGCATTGAAATGAGTCACAGGATAACAAATCATATGACTCATTCTGGAGTGTTCTTTTTTATATTCCCAAAGCCGTAATGTAAACGCATGTCTGCGCAGCTTTCACTGTTGAATTTAATGACACTGAAACAGTAGGAAAACTAAATCTATCAATAAAAATAACTATGACGCCAGACGTCTGTTTCTCATTGACCAATTCCAAGGTAGAGCGTGTTTCTTGGATAGAATTGTTGCATGAAGGCCCTTCCCATTACAGTAGAGTCCAGTGAGACAACAACACAATATATTTATGCTTTCAGTTTAGTGCACTTCGGGTCAACAGTAACCCAAGCAAAGGATGGGCACTTCCAGTAGGATCGTTTAGGTCGGGGGGAAAGGACCTGTGTTGTAAAATAAAGAAAATTCTTACAGAATGTTCTTTTTGGGTTGTATTGCCTTCAAATCTTGTAGTCAGTTAGTTCAGACAATTTTCTTATTTATGACATATGATAATTTTACCTAGTGAGAAGCCATTTTTTTTTTGGTGGTGGACACAGACCAGAGGACATTAGATAGGAAAGAAGTAGTAAGTATAAAGGCAGAAGTATCCATTTCCGTCATCCAAACCCACCGTAGGTCTTCTTACGATGGCATAAAAATAGCTAATTCATGGCCAGATTTACAGGTATACACAACACGCTGTATTAAATTTGTAAAATAAAGTATTATAAAATGTAATAAAACCTACCAGTAAACATCTGAATGAAACAATTTTAATTTATGTTACTAACAACTTTCATATTTTAATATTTTTATTTTGAATTTGACTCTACTTTTTGGAGTTTATTCAATATGCATTCATTTAAACCTACGTTTCATGATAGTGCTTTGCAGAATAAAACATAGCCCTACATGATTCCTGAAGATGAGTTTGTCAATTGTGTGGGTGCAGCCTTATTGTCTCAAAAATGAATAAGTTCGTAGTAGCCTCCAAAATTTCCCTGAATTCGCTGGTATAATTTACGGGAATTCAATGCTATAATACTTTTGGTAAAATAAATGCGAGTAAAGGAGCGTGAATTTAAATAGTTCGTCGCCTTAAGGGTGTGGTCAGAAGAAAACGCCCCGAAAAATGCATAACTGGCAGTAAGTTTCTCCTTGATGACAATGCTCCAGCACACCGGTCGGTTTTGGTCAAGGATTTCTTACCAAAGAACAAGGTAACAACAATGGAGCATCTCCCCTGCCCTGACCTGGCTCCAGCTGATTTTACCAGATCTCTCGTCTGAAATCAGCATTAAAGGTAAGGCGCTTTTGTGATGCTACTAACACATTAAGAATACGACGGAAGAGCTAAAAAGACTCTAAAATAATGGATTCTAGGAATGTTTGCAACAATTTTATAGTCGCTGGAAGAAGTGTGTATTTGCACAAGGGGACTATTTTCAAGGAAGCGTTGCTTAAATGGTTGTATTGCTTTGTGTTTCTAAGAAATAAAGTGATTCTGGCAATATTTTGGAGATACCACGTATACATACAACATTTGTTGTTTTGTGCAGAAAATTGTGTGTGACTCATGCATATAAGGACAACTCACAGCATGACATTCAGAAGCTTATATACAAGTAACCAATTACCTACACTCCGTCGAGTTAAAGAACTTGTCACAATTCCTGGGGTTTGTGAAGGCATTGCATGTATTATTCTATTCTGTCAGAAACTGTCTAGTAGGTCTACATAAAATGCATTAAACACATACACGGGGTTTTCTGAAGGTCTCTGTATTAAGCAAATGTGTTTTGTATCAGTTTTAAATAAGAAAATTGGTAATGATCAACGTAAGTGTAGAATATCAGCTGAGGGAGAAGACGAAGTCAGTGCCATCTACGGAATGTTCGAGAGACTTTTACTGGTAAAACGAGATGGCATTTCCTATCACGTAAACCGTCAACCCACTGTTGGTGATAGGAGTAACAGGAATTAAACGTCATTGGAATTCATGCGATGGTGATGTTTCGAAAATACATGTCAAAATGTAATTAATGTTGTCTCTACCACAGAAGACAGATTATAAGACAGGAGAAGTAACAGGTGGAACTGCATGTGAGACGGCAGCCATGTTGTTGACCTTGGCATAGTTATGGCTCCTACAAATCTTGAAATTGAGCAATTAGACTTTACTTTTCTTGAAAAATCTCATTGACTTAAATGCAGTACAGCAGGATAGATCTGAAGTTGCAAGAACTCGCACAAGTGATGAAAACAATCAAGTTTCCTGTTGGTAAACGACGAAATCCTTCACAACTTGACGCGGCTGTCTCCCCGAGAACATTTCATTGATGAAAACCAAGTCTGATATCGACAAATGATGGCAGTGACCAAACCTACCTTTAAAATGATAACAACAACCAAGTGTACTGTAGATAGATAAGGAGAGTAACGAAGTTTACGTCTGATATTAACAACTGATGAAAATAACCAAAGTGCACTTTTAACTAACGACAACGGTAAAAAAAATCGCCCATTAAAATGAAAGCAGTAACCAAGGTTACTCTTGCACAGTGATGACAGTAACCAAGGTTACTCTTGCACAGTGATGACAGTAACCAAGGTTACTCTTGCACAGTGATGACAGTGACCAAAGTTACTCTTGCACAGTAACCACTTTACATTACTGTTACCGTGCACCGTAATAGACTTCTTTTTAAATAACCAACCAGACCCACTAATTATCCAAATTTATTGTTATAAAACTCTACATGTTTCGGGCATCCTCTCTACCATCATCAGGAGTTCTCTACTGTACATTCGGCACTGGTAAGTTTCATGCCGTTTCCAAGCAGAGTCAGAATGGAACTGACTTCCATCCTGACTCTGCTTGGAAACGGTCATCTAAAACCAGAACGAAACTTACCATTACCGAATGTACATTAGAGAACTCCTGATGATGGGCAGAGAGACTGTCCGAAACATGTAGAGTTTTATAACAGAATAAATTTGGATAATTAGTGCGTCTGGTTGATTATTTAAAACGACAGTAACCACGTTTACTGTTAAACATTAGTACAGATACCAAGTATGCTTTTGACAAATATCGCTCAGAAACTTTATTTCCAATCATAGTTTCATTTTCGACAGTAATTCGAAACGCACTTTCTAGTTTCATGTCCGTCTGTCCATAAATCAAAACACTCAAACTACAGAACCTTTTTCTGTTACACTACGTGTGGTACACCTGCTGAACTGGGACTGAGCAGGCGGTATAGTGGCTAACCTGGGCGATCCGGGTTTCGAATTTTGGCAGAGTCAAGAGATATTTTGAAAATGTCCAGACCGGCTCTGTTGCCCACAGAGCCTTCTCTGCAAAAATACTTTTTTTTTTCAGAGTAAAGCAGTCAGGCACTGAAGTAGAACACTCACCTCCATCTTAGAGTCCGGGTCAAGAATGCGTGGAGCTATACCTCGACTTGTCCTATACGCATTTTTGGCGTGGACAGGTACAAATATACCTTCGTACCTGTATGATGCATATGCAGCAAGTTTCGTATATAGATCTTATTATTTCTGGTCGATTTTATTTGCACTAAACGAACTAATGACACAAGCGCTACAAACACTGCTGCCGAAGACTTTTCTCGTCTAAGACGTGACATGTGTTGTGGTAGATAAGTACCAACCTCTGCTCAAACTAACAACTCAACCTAACAACTCACAATAACACTCTCCGGCACTAACCTATGCAGTTCATCAGGAATCCTCAATCTACTCACAGATTCTCAACTGGTCGCGTACTTTTTTTAAAAATCTATTTTATATAAAACCAACAGTGCATACATTACCCCAACATCCTTCAAACTATAATCGTCAACCAAGTAGCAATTTTTCTGAATATCACACCTCTCATCTAAATGCTACCTATAGTAAAGAATCCTAAGCTTAGTTGTGTTCAAAGACGACAACATAAGCTTTCTCGCATACACTCTTCACTTGCGAACTATTACGTCGATCGCAACGGTTAAAATGAACAGAGAGAGAGAGAGAAACTCTCAGAGAAAAAATATTCTCTCATCTGCTTCCTACAAAATACGCAATACAAACGACATATATACACATCCCAAACTACCCTTCAATAAGGCGACTGATAGTAAAAATGAGATCCAATTTATACACAAACCATTCAACACACAGTAACCTTTCTTAGTAATTTTGATATATGTTTTACCTGAAGATAGCGCCTTTGGACTGAAAAAATGTTTGAAAGAAATTTCCCACGTACATTACAAACAACTCTTAGTGGCGATAGACACCTCTGTCTCTCTCCCTTTTTATTAAATTGTTTGGTCCTGGCAACTTCGCCAAAGTTTGTCTGCATGCGGGAACATGAAGCGTAATGCAAGGAATGCAATAACAATAACAGTACATATAATTATATTATATTTATAATTTTATCTGTCCATTTTTCTACACAACATGTACAACGAACATATTGGATATCGATTTTATTAGAAAAAATATTATGAATAAATGCAATTTACAACATTGGCTAGGGTGTTGCTTTTTAGTAAATTTTTACAAATTCGATTATTAATGTAATATATGTACCCGTAAATTACTAACTTGTAAGTTTTCAGAATTTCTTGGATGTCTATCTGGGCTTTCCCAGCAAAGGGATGAAGAGTCGTTTTTGTCGTATCACATGTCATTCTGCGGACAACATAACACTGTCGCGTTTTGCCCGCGACGGGTACAGCCTGATGTACCTAAAAGAACCCCTTTTTCTCTATTTTCTACGCTGTACATAGGAACAGTGGGTTCCTCCAAAGAGCTGCACCCATCTAACAAACCACACGACGCCACATTACGCGAGGCAGTAATTAAACTTCATAGGCATCGTCCAGAAAACCTCAAACCAAAAGTACGGTCAATAATTATGGAAATTATGTTTTGGTGTCACTTCAAAACTGGAGGTATGCAGCCAACATTAGTGACATCCAGTGGACGCATCCAAAAAGAGAAAACGGTAAAATCTCTTTGAAATTCTCAATAAATAATAAACCAGCGGTGCGCAAACTCCGACCGTCTGAATTTTATATGCTGACGACTAATATTTGTGGGTCCTCAGAATGAAACTTGTTTCATGCCAACGTGCTGGCGCCCAGAATTTTGAGGGGGCTCCTAGATTGTTGGGAAAGGTGTACAGTGCCGTCATAAGCATTGAAGCAAATTGTTAAGGTAAGCAATGCAGCATAAAGGTGAACTTTTTCTCGTTCAGCACGACGTTGTGAGGTAAAGCCTCAGGTTCCTACGGACTTACCGTCGAAGAAAGGGTCTCCGATGTGACCTTAGAACGAAAACTGACGGACGCAAAGCCGACTTGGACGGAGGCGAGAAGAAGCCTTTGTTGAGACTCAGGTGGCCTAGTCGGCAGCAAGTCACGTTGCTGACTGAGAAATGACAGCTTATGCTTCATGATATACTGTTTTAAAATAACTTTACAAGTCGATTGTTTGCAGTATTATAGGTTTCAGTTCTACATATACGTACTCCTAAGATTACCGAATTCGCTTAACAGTTTTAGAATTCTAAACATTATGTTCTACAATATTCTGACTACATCAGTTCGCAAAGCCGCCATATATTTAAAATTGACTGCTCTTAGACGAACTGAACTGGTAGGGTAAGACCCTAAGATCTGTGAAATTCAATGCATTCTGCTATAGGGCGTGGAGGAGATATTATTTGCAGCTTAAGCATCTTTACTTTCAGTTTTAAAAACATTCTTTGTAAAGTTAAAGCGCTCCTTATTAAGAAAGTTAGAATATTGTTGAATTTAATGTATTGTTTAAAAATACGAGATATTTATACATGTATGATATAGCAGCTATATTCGTACTGTGCTGACTGACTGATGTCGGGATGTATTTGCATTTCACTTTCTTTACGCTGGAATCAATTTTGTAACCTTTCTGATGTGCTATTTATCTTGGATTAAAAAATTAAAATTATATTCAACATACATATCTCACTAATATAAGTAAACTCCAGGCATTCGTACTTGCTGTAAGCTTCGCACCTCCTCTGTTTTTTTATCCCAATAGAATAATGGTTTCGGAAGTCGGTCGTTTAACCTGTAACTTAAAACGATATATCTCTCCAGAATGGTAACCTCAAACATATCGCTAACATAAAACTCGATATCAACCAGAATATTGTTTCTTCTGTGCCTAGCATATTGTTTCCTGTCTGTTATAATTAAATCTTCCGCTATGTTAAACTGCATTGCAGCACGCCTGCCAGTGAGTGGGGGTTTGGGATGAACGATGTATCGATGTGTTCTCGTCCAGTAGAAGTCCCATCATGATACTGCCATCTGTTGCAGAATTAGAGAACTGAAAGAACTTCGCGCAACTTCAGGCTTGACCAATTCACGCGTTTGGATGTGCTCAGTTTCCCCATATGTATAATCTGTGGTTTCCCCACGCACACAGTTGCATCCTCTATGGCAGGGCTGACGAACCTATGGCACGCGGAAAGATCTTCTTGGCACGCGGCATTCACTGCTGTCCTAATTTTTTTTTTGTTTTGCCCGACCTGCTTCTCTGCGTAGAGATTGTTTATGAATTACAGTTGCTGCCAAATCATTCTGCGAGTGAAACAATTTTACAACATCTGTCCGTATTTCCAATCACAAGCAACACACATTTTATGAACAATTTTATTAAACAGCAACTAATTTCGACTCTGAACATGGGTCATCAACATGGCCCTGATACAAAAATATGAATGTATGCAGGCAATAATTATCATTAGTAGGAGATATCCTCCTTTTACAGAAAAAAATATACATTAAAAGCATATGTAGTACGCACAAGGGTAAAATAATCAATCACAAAAAGGCCAAGGACATTTAAAATATAACTAGTTTTGTTTTTAAAAGCTTCTTTTAAAAATATCAAGTACAAGATTTTATGAAGTAGAGGAGATGTGTCTAATTTGAAAAGAAAATGTAGTAAATTTCTACTGCTGAAAACTGAGGAGCAGATTTTACTGATTAGGAAAACACAGCTGATAGCTTTGCCTGTCACTTTGAATCCATTTATCATTAATCTCTTGCGGCATCCTACTTCTCATTGAAAACAACCCGAACTTGAGGGGAATTTTAACTACAAATGTGTTGTCTTAGGTGTTTTGTGAAAAGCACCTTCGGAATGTTGGCTGAGAATTAGCCACTGTCCTACAATCCATTTTAATTGACGGTGGAAACTGTCACATTAATTGTTGAAGTCTTGTGAGTAAGACACAACTGTTTAGGAAACAAGTCTTGCTATTTTGATTATTATTGTGTATACTATGAATTCCTGGAACTTTCAAAACTGGTTCCGCTTACTTTGACTAAAATGTACGTAAACTGAACAAAAAGGGAAAACCTATCGTGACTTATCACGTGATATAAACATTCATATTTCTCTTTCAATTGCCTGAATTGCAAAATGAAAAGAAATTAGTTGATTAATTGCTATATGTGATGAAAATATTTGTAATATCACTGATATAAGATTTATTATTACGCTTGCTTCCTTTTCTGTGGAGCATCAGCTCAAATCAGGCCAAGGCTGCCACATTGTTGAGGTTTCTAGAGCAGGCACAATATCAGGCTTACTGCCTACTTCTTATTTGTAGCTACTTTCATACCATAAAATGCCTTCATTCCTTTTTTTATAGCCTCTTTGTGTCATCTTAGAAATATGAAATGTCATTCTCTTATGTCAAAGATTTTGGAGGGAATTTATTAGCAACGGATTAAGTGTGTGTTGAAGAAATACACAAAAAAACACACACGCGAACAATTCAGTGTGCGGTACATGGAGTTAGGGTCAAAGGAACGCAAGAGAATGCTGTGTTACCTGTAGTATGGATATTACCGGTCTTATCGGTATCTATCGGCTGCTTCTGTTATTAAATGGGAGCACATACCTGATCCATGCATGTGATGTAAATCATCTCTTCGCTCAGCTTTGTTTGGCATATTCCATTTTTGGCGCATTGATGCAAGTGGTTTGCTAAAGATGTCTGTATATGTGTGTGTGTATCAGTGTGCAGGCTCAGGTAGATGATATGAACACAGGTGTGTATCAGTAAGTGCTCATCTGTTGGTGTTTGTTTAGTGGTTGAGTGCTTGCACAGTTTGCAGGTTTGTGCTTGTTAATATTCTTTCTGTCTGATAGAAAAAAAAAATGTAATGAAAACATGTAATGGCAAAGTTTTTTCTCAAACAGGAGAACAAGAGGACTCATAGTTCCCAAGGGTCAGTTACAGGGCCCTTATTTTTCATAAGACAGCCATTCTCTGACTTTTGAACAGCATAATTTTTGAATGCCTGGTCGTAAGTCAAATTGGTTGTAAGTCAAAAATCGGATATGAAGTTGAATATACACCCTCCAGCAGGTTGACAGGAGGATTTATATAAGTAGTTTTTCTGTTGTAAAATAATAAGAACAGAGTTTATTCAATAAAATATAAAGAAGTTAATATGATACTTGTTAAATACATTGCAGGAAAAATATTGTAGATTCACAAACAGGCAGAAAAGCAGAAATTTTCTTAATGGAACTGTGGTCATAACTTCAGTTGGTCATAAATGGGATGGTCATAAGTTGGGGAGTGACTGTATACATAAGTAACCTTTCTCCAAGAATAAATACTGTATCAGAACCTGCAATATTCGTCCAGCATACTGGTGTCATAATTTGTAGGAACATTTTTGAACATTCTTGTTCTGTTTTCAAACATATTTATGTGTCATGTCGGTAAATGGTTTACTGCCACTGAGTTGGCCCTACATCTGGGTAAAACAAATTTAATACAGTTTATAATTAATAAATATCTACAATCAGTATGCATGAATTACTGGTTAGAATGAAACATACACTGTATACAAGACACCATCAGCACAAAATTGCTTCATGTAGAAAATGATAACTAACAGATTTGGGAGAATCATATTGATCTATTGATTCCTAAGTAATGTGGAGCATGTTGTGTTAAGCTTCATGAACCTTGAAAGTCTGAAAATTAGTTTTGTCTTTTTAGGGTAACAAAATACAGAATAATTCTGCAAGTAATGTGCCGTGCAGTAAAAAGGTACTTGCTCTACATAGAAAACTGTTGGCATTGTGGTTGGTACCAAACATATAAATTCATGTAGTAGCAGTGGCGTACCCAGGAATTTTTTTGTGGGGGGGGTGTTCAACAAATTCAGTTGAGGACAGAGGACAGAGAGGACGGGGATCTGGGGGCGGTAGCCCCTTAGTCAGGGGTTCTGGAGGCAGCTGTAATTTGGTACAAGAAATTTAATTTCATATAGTAAAATTTTCTTAATTTTTGGTACTTCAGACTATTTATGTTGACAACCAATTTATTTGTCATTGTTAATGTAAAACAATTGTGAACCGGCGGTAGTTTTAGAATTTTACTGCCTTTTTTC
>Ga0209628_10004488_pt1 | contig 10105 bp, 7 predicted proteins | sample TergutCu122P4_FD_187285 | JGI IMG/M metagenome (GOLD analysis project Ga0209628, IMG submission 187285) | Cubitermes ugandensis P4 segment gut microbial communities from Kakamega Forest, Kenya - Cu122 P4 (SPAdes) (version 2) | ecosystem: Host-associated > Arthropoda: Insects > Digestive system >... | reverse complement strand
TGGCGAATCAGCCGCGCGCCCTGAGGGTATGCAGCCGACGTAAGATTGCCTGCCCTACCGATTATGTCGGAAATACGCTCTGTTTTTTTATTCAAAGCATAACCGCCAGGGAACAGAACTTCTCCTTCCAAAAGTATGATTTTTTGCGCTTGATAACCCGGGCTGCGTCGCACGTAAACCTGATCGTATGGCTCCAATACAAATCCTTTTTCACCATCGATAATCAAGCCGTCTTTGATTGATAACAGGATGGTTTCAGCCAAATCGTTCCTTTCAGTCATGCTCTTTGGGTCAACGATACGACGAATAATATCCACTCGCGCCGTAGAAGCCGAACGCAACAAACCGCCCGCCTGCACAAGCAAATCTTCCAAAGTGGTGTTTTCGGCATATTTGTAATTACCGGGGCGAGCAACCTCACCGCCAATGGTAAAATCGCCATATTCTTTCAAGTCATGGACTGAAGGAATATACAATATGTCGTTTTTACGCAAGGCGATGTCCTGCCCCGAACCAAACAGCAGTTTACCCAAATCTATCGATATAACCTCAGTCGAAAAATCGTCTTTTTCTCTTGTTAAAATCACCCTGCTCAAGAAAGCATCGCCGCGAAGGCTGTCTGCTGCAAAGACCAAATCTTTCACCGTGCGGATTTTCTGACCAAGTTCGTAATAACCCGGTCGAAAAACTGCTCCCAAAATTTCTACACGGTTTTCAAACAAATCCAAGCCCGAACTGATGGTAATAACGTCTTTATCTTTCAATATGAAAGATTTGAATTCATTTTCAGGAACGGTAAATATCTGATTTTCGCCATTCGTATTCCGCGTTACCCGCAGATTTTTCGTATAGGCATCACCCGTGAATCCTCCGGCATAGTTGATTAAATCGGTAAGCGTTTCATTTTCTTTTAATTCATACGACATTGGACGTTTTATACCTCCGGAAATATCGACCACAGAAATATAGGGCGGAACAACAATTATATCATTGTCCATCAACCGAATGTCTTCTTTCAACTTTCCATTCAAAACAATATCATAAATGTCTAAAGTAGATAACAGTTGATTATTCCTGTACAGTCTGACCGAGCGCAACGAACCGATGCGATTAACACCACGAGCCCTGTACAGTGCATGAAACACCGACGATAAAGAAGAAATCGAATAGGTTCCGGGAGCCGATACCTCGCCCATAATAATGATTTGAATGGTTCGTATCTGTCCCAAAGTCAATTGAATTTGAGATACGCCTTCTCCCAGACCGGCATACACTTCCGTAAATTTTCGTTGCACGTATTCGTTTGCCTCTTTCACGGTCATGCCGTTCAGATAGATAGGTCCCACCCTATCGACCATGATGCGTCCTTCGGGCGATATGGTCTGCCTGACCGTGTTTTGAGAAGCCCCCCAAATATTGATTATGACTTCATCGCCGGGTCCCAGGCGATAATCGAGCGGAGTGGGAATATTGGTATTGGGATTAAATGTATTTCTAAAAATGTTCCGGCCAAAAACGCCCGAAGTTATTTCGCTGCTGACAATATCCAAATCCCCGGAAGATACTTCTTCATCCGGATTCCCTCTTGTTCTTTCCCTGTTGATAGCGGCGCTACTCATTTCGCTCGTAGCGCTCGGCAATTGCTTGCTGGTTAACATATCTTTTATCCGCATGATTTGCGCTTGGGAAACTCCTCTGCCTGTTAAGTCGATGGCAATTTGTTCTTGAGAAGTCCCTTTAGCCGTTTCCTGTTCCCAATAACTAATTACCTGTTGATCCGACATTTGCGCCAACAGGGTATTGGCGAATAAAAGTGAAACAAAAACCGTGAAAATTATTTTCTTCATAAATTCATTTATTTTTAAATGATTACTTGTAAAATCTTAACACAGTTAGCTTTATGGTTTCTTGTACCGCATTTTCCTACATGCTGCTCAGGTACAACCTTGTCTTGTGACTTTTTGGTTTCAAGTCACCCATATAAATTAGAAATTCAATTTCAACACCTTAAACAGGGTTATCTATTGAATTAATTCGACCCTTGCTTCGTTTTTATTTTCGATGAACGATGAGTCAATGTGTTAAAAATAACGCTATACACGATACTTTTATGAATGGTTTTTCAAAACCCGCTTGTTTGCATAATTCGCCCGCAAAATTAAGCAGGGTTTTTGAAAAAAGCAAATAAAACCGGCACTTTTTTTTGATTTGACTGCTAATAGTTATATTACATATAACGAACTTATCGATTCATTATTGCAAACTCGTGATATTGCAGTGGCAAAGATGCCTGCAACCGAAACTATTTTCACCTTTTCGCTTTTCTTGGAATACGGAATGCTATCCGTGAAAATGATTTCCGAAAGGAAAGACTTATCGACAAGCGCCGATGCCGGATCGGACATCACCGCATGAGACGCTATGGCTCGAACCGAAACAGCCCCTTCGGCTTTCATCAAATCGGCTGCTTTGGTTATCGTGCCTGCGGTATCCACAATATCATCGACCAATATCACATTCATTCCTTTAACATCGCCGATAATTTTCATTTCCGAAATTTCATTGGCTTTCTGACGGAGTTTGTAACAAATTACCATGGGAACTTTCAGGTATTTGGCATAGGTGTTCACCCGTTTCGTGCCTCCGACATCCGGCGTAGCGATTACTAAATCGGGCAAATTGCGATTTTTAATTTCATCAATAAAAACCGATGAGGCGTAGAGGTGGTCAACCGGAACATCGAAAAATCCCTGAATTTGATCGGCATGCAAATCCATAGTAATTAAACGGTTAATTCCGGCCACACTCAATAAGTCGGCTACCAATTTAGCTCCGATTGCCACACGCGGATTGTCTTTTCTGTCTTGACGCGCCCACCCGAAATAAGGAATTACTGCAATAATCGATTTTGCCGATGCCCGCTTGGCAGCATCAATCATCAACAATAATTCCATCAAATTGTCGGAATTTGGGAATGTGGACTGGATTAGAAAAACATGCTCTCCCCGAATGGATTCTTCGTATGCAACCGAAAATTCGCCATCGGCAAAGTATTGAATATTAATCTTTCCCAGAGGGCAATGCAAACTATCGCATATTTTTTCTGCCAAATAACGGGAGTTTGTTCCCGCAAAAACTTTAAAAGAAGTCATTATTGCTAAATTTTTTGACAAAAGTAATATAAACTTTAGAATAAGACAACATATACTTCCTATTTATATCATTTGATTTTTTAGGATAAATACATGATAATCCAAGAATAATAAACAGCCCGATACTGCCGATTAATAAATCAATCCAGCTTCAAAACAGCCAAAAATGCTTTTTGAGGCACTTCGACGCTGCCAATCTGCTTCATGCGCTTTTTGCCTTCCTTCTGTTTTTCAAGCAGTTTCCGCTTGCGAGAAATATCGCCTCCGTAACACTTGGCAGTTACGTCTTTGCGGACGGCTTTGACGGTTTCGCGAGCGATTATTTTTGCGCCGATAGCCGCCTGAACAGCTACGTCGAATTGCTGACGGGGAATGAGTTCTTTCAGTTTTTCGCACATCCGCCTGCCGAAAGTGACGGCATTATCCGCATGAGTGAGCGTAGATAAGGCATCCACCGGCTCTCCATTCAGAAGAATATCCAACTTTACCAATTTCGACGGGCGATAATCGTGCATGTGATAATCGAAAGAGGCATAGCCTTTGGATATGCTTTTCAGCTTGTCGTAGAAGTCAATCACAATTTCGCCCAGCGGTAAATCGTAAATAATTTCAATCCGGTCGCCGGAGATATAATCCTGCCTGACCAAAATTCCTCTTTTTCCCAGACAAAGCGTCATAATCGGGCCGATGTAAGCAGTGTTGGTGATAACCGATGCCCGGATGAAGGGTTCATCAATATGGTCGATTAAAGTCGGGTCGGGCAATCCTGCCGGATTGTGCACTTCTTTGCACTCGCCCTGTTTGTCATATACTTTATAGGAAACGTTTGGAACAGTTGTGATTACATCCATATTAAATTCTCTGTCGAGACGCTCCTGAATAATTTCCATGTGGAGCAAGCCCAAAAATCCGCATCGGAAACCAAAACCAAGCGCTACCGACGATTCGGGCTGAAAAGTCAGCGAAGCATCGTTCAACTGCAATTTTTCGAGCGAAGAACGCAGGTTTTCAAAATCTTCGCTGTCAATCGGATATAAACCGGCAAACACCATCGGCTTCACTTCTTCAAAGCCTGCGATTGCCCGGTCGCAGGGGCGTTTGATGTGGGTAATCGTGTCGCCAACCTTCACCTCTTTCGACGCTTTTATACCCGAAATGATGTAGCCCACATCGCCGCACCGGACTTCTTCTCGGGGCGACATCTCCAATTTCAGTATTCCCACTTCGTCGGCTTCATATTCTTTTCCTGTTGCAACGAATTTCACCTGGTCGCCTTTCCGAATCGAGCCGTTCACAATTTTGAAATAGGCAATAATTCCACGGAACGAATTGAAAACCGAATCGAAGATTAGCGCTTGCAAGGGAGCGTCGGGGTCGCCTTTCGGCGCCGGAATCCTCTCGATAATAGCGTCTAAGAGCGCATAAACTCCTTCGCCGGTTTTCCCGCTGGCGCGAAGGATGTCGGTCCGGTCGCAACCCAGCAACTCAACAATCTGGTCTTCCACCTCTTCGGTCATAGCCGCCGGCAAATCGATTTTATTCACCACCGGAATAATTTCCAAATCATGTTCCAAAGCCATGTATAAATTTGAAATGGTCTGTGCCTGAATCCCCTGCGCCGCATCGACAATCAGCAAGGCCCCTTCGCAGGCTGCAATGGAGCGGGATACTTCGTAGGAAAAATCGACATGCCCCGGCGTATCAATCAGGTTTAAAATGTATCCTTCTCCTTTATAATTATATTGCATTTGAATGGCATGGCTCTTAATCGTAATTCCGCGTTCGCGTTCCAGATCCATATTATCCAGAATCTGCGCCTGCATTTCTTTGCCTTCAATGGTTTGGGTATATTCCAATAAACGGTCGGCAAGGGTACTTTTGCCATGATCGATATGCGCTATGATACAAAAATTTCTAATATTATTCATTTCTATATAAACAGATTGAGATTCGGAGCGCAAAGATACTTATTTCTTTTAAAAATAAAAAAAAGGACCACTTTGCAATGGACCTTTCTATTTAGTTCTTTATAGCATTAGTCGATTAAGGCAAAAAGATTGTTTTAGGTTATCGGCTACAAAGGAATACTTTTTTTTTCACCTAACCAAAAAAAAAATATAGTTGTATAACATATTTTTAAAAATTTTTAGACTTTTTTTATGAATAATCTAACTAATCATTTGTTTCACATTATGATAGAAATTTCAATAAATGTGAAAAAAACACAATCATTTTACTAATTCGACTATTTTTTCTTTTATTACTTCCATATCCACGCTTCTTTCGATGATAATTCCTTCCGGATTGATTAAAACGGCTTGCGGAATCGATTGCACGGCATACAGCTTAGCGCCCTGTGAATTCCAAAAACCGCAATCGGAAAATTGAGGCCATGTAATATTCAGTGTTTCAATCCCTTTTATCCATGCGTCCCTGTCTTTATCAAGCGAATAACCAACCATTTCAAAATTTTTGTCTTTGTAGGCGGCATACAGTTCCACCAATGCCGGCATTTCTTTGCGGCAATCGGGGCACCACGACGCCCAGAAGTTCAACAGCACGTATTTCCCTTTTCCTGTGTAGTTTGCCAATTCCATCGCATTTCCTGCGGGGTCTTTGGAAACAATGTTGGTAAAAGGATTCCCCGGTTGCGAAATTTTCATCCGTTCCAACCGGTCTGCCGCATATTTATAGGCGTCGGTTTCTTTGAATGCCGCATCGGTAACCGCTTTGACAACCGATTCCAATTGCGTGGCATTCAAGCGGCGCGTCCAGCGGCTTTCGGAAAATATTTTCTGACCGAAAGCCGTATTGATGTTGTTTTTGTAGAAATCGGCAAAAATTGCCTTTGCATTTTCAAATAAGGAATCCGATCCTGCCGTATTATACGCTTCTTCCGCAACAACGCAGACTTGATATTCCTTTTCCGGATTTTTGGTTCCGCAGGCAGCACAAATCAAAAACAGCGCAAGCAGATACATTATCTTTTTCATACCTGCTGTTTTATTTTACTTTGTCAACGATGGCTTTGAATGCTTCGGGATGATTCATTGCCAAATCGGCAAGAACTTTCCGGTTGATTTCTATTCCTTTTTGGTGTAAGGCGCCCATTAAACGCGAGTAAGAAAACCCTTCCAGACGGGCGGCTGCATTGATGCGCTGTATCCACAATCCGCGGAAATTGCGCTTTTTGTTCCGGCGGTCGCGGAAAGCATAAGTTAAACCTTTTTCCCAAGTCATCTTGGCGACTGTCCACACATTCTTCCGTGCACCATAATATCCTCTCGTCAATTTGAGGATTTTTTTTCTTTTAGCTCTTGAAGCTACATGATTTACCGACCTTGGCATAATTAATTGAATTGTTTGTGAAAATTAGCGCCGCTCTTTACGGTCTTTTTTTTGCTAAGTTTCTGTTAATAAATCTTTTTTGAAAATCACTTAAATACATTCTTTAAAAGGAACTTCGATTATTTCATTCCCAACATTGCCTTCACGCTACCCACATTGGATTGGTCGAGGATTGAGAAATGCGTTAATCTCCGTTTTTGTTTTTTAGTCTTCTTCGTGAGAATGTGACTTTTGTAAGCGTGTTTTCGCTTGATTTTTCCTGTTCCGGTAAGAGCGAATCTTTTTTTGGCACCGGAATTAGTCTTCATTTTCGGCATCTTTACTTAAATTAATTGTTTAGTTTATAATAATATATAATTTACTCATTCGTATTCGCCGGTGCGGACGGCTTTTTTTGCACTGCATTACCCATTTTCTTGGGAGCAAACAGGATAATCATTTTTTTACCTTCCAATGCCGGCAATTGTTCCACTTTGGCATAATCTTCCAAATCGTTGGCAAATCGAAGCAATAATACTTCGCCCTGCTCTTTAAATAAAATTGAACGCCCTTTGAAAAACACGTATGCTTTCACTTTGGCTCCTTCTTCCAAGAAACTCTTGGCGTGTTTCAATTTGAAATTATAGTCGTGGTCGTCGGTCTGCGGACCGAAGCGAATTTCTTTGACAATAATTTTTACCGTTTTCGCCTTTTGCTCCTTCTGGCGTTTCTTCTGTTGGTAGATGAATTTTTGATAATCCAAAATTCTACAAACCGGGGGCGTTGCATTTGGTGAAATTTCAATCAAATCCAAACTCAAATCTCTGGCAATTTTTAGAGCTTCGACAATCGGATAAACGCCCTGTTCTACATTGTCGCCCACTAAGCGAACCTCACGTGTGCGGATTTTTTCGTTAATCCTGTACTGATCCTTAAGATTGTCTTTCTTCATTCAATATGTCCGAACTGTTTTTTTATATTTATTTTTTTATGATTATTGCCATTGATTCATTTGCTTTTCTGCTTCTTCATTTAAAAGCGCTGCAAAGTTAGCAATTTTCATTGAACCTGCATCACCTTCGCCCTGTTTTCTTACAGAAATTTCATTTTTTTCCTGTTCATTTTCTCCTACAATCAACAAATAAGGGATTTTTTTCAATTCATTGTCCCTGATTTTGCGTCCTATTTTTTCGTTCCGGTCGTCGATAATCACCCGAACGTCGTGCTTTTTTAATTCTGCGACTACGCCTTCGGCATATTCATTAAACTTTTCGCTGATTGGAAGAACGACTGCCTGATCGGGAACTAACCAGAGAGGAAATTTGCCTGCCGTATGTTCAATCAACACTGCGACAAAGCGTTCCATCGAACCGAAAGGCGCTCGGTGAATCATCACCGGACGGTGTCGTTGATTGTCGGCTCCAACATATTCCAGTTCAAAGCGTTCGGGCAGATTATAATCCACCTGAATCGTTCCAAGTTGCCAGCGGCGTCCCAAAGCGTCTTTGACCATGAAATCGAGTTTTGGACCGTAAAAAGCCGCTTCGCCCAATTCTACTTTCGCTTTGACGCCTTTTTCTTCACAAACTTCGATGATTGCCTGTTCGGCCTGTTGCCAATTTTCGTCCGACCCGATGTATTTTTCTTTATTATTGGGGTCGCGCAACGAAATTTGCGCTTCGTATTCGGTAAAATTCAAGGCACGGAAAAGGATATGAATTATTTCCATCACTTTGATAAATTCCGTTTTGACCTGTTCCGGCGTACAAAAAATATGGGCGTCGTCCTGCGTAAAGCCTCGCACGCGGGTTAATCCGTGAAGTTCCCCGCTTTGTTCGTAGCGATACACCGTGCCAAATTCAGCCAATCGGAGCGGTAAATCCTTGTATGAATGCGGATAGGCTTTATATATTTCGCAGTGATGCGGGCAATTCATCGGTTTCAGCAAAAATTCTTCGCCTTCTTCCGGCGTATGAATCGGCTGAAACGAATCCTTTCCGTACTTCTCGTAGTGTCCGGATGTTACATACAGGTTCTTACCTCCGATATGCGGAGTCATCACCTGCTGGTATCCGTATTCCCGTTGAATTTTTTTGAGAAAATCTTCCAATTTCAGGCGCAACTGCGTACCTTTCGGCAACCAGAGCGGCAATCCCTGCCCTACGTTTTGCGAAAAAGTGAACAGATCCATCTCCTTGCCAATTTTCCGGTGGTCGCGCTTTTTTGCTTCTTCCAGCAAGACTAAATAATCGTCTAACAGTTTCTTCTTCGGAAAAGTAATCCCGTAAATACGCGTTAATTGCGGACGTTTTTCATCGCCTCGCCAATAAGCGCCGGCAACCGACATCAGTTTGATTGCTTTGATTGGAGAGGTATCGGGCAAATGCGGACCTCGGCAAAGGTCGGTAAAGGCGCCTTGCGTATAAGTTGTGATGGTTCCATCTGCCAATTCGCTGATTAATTCCGTTTTATACGTTTCGTTCCGGTCGCCGAACAATTTCAAGGCATCGGCTTTAGAAATATCCTGACGCAAAAGCTGTTCTTTTTTAGCAGCCAACTCCTGCATTTTCTTTTCAATAATCAATAAATCAGCATCTTTGATAGTTACTCCTTTACCTGGATCCACATCGTAATAAAATCCGTTTTCAATAGCCGGACCAATACCGAATTGAATATCGGGATACAGTTCCTGCAAGGCTTCGGCTAATAAATGCGCCGAAGAATGCCAGAACGTGTGCTTGCCCTCTTCGTCTTCCCACTTATATAATTTTATGGCAGCATCATCCAAAATAGGGCGAGACAAATCGTAGGTTTCGCCGTTTATTCCCGCAGCCAGAACGTCTTGAGCCAAACGTGGACTGATGCTTTCCGCAATTTGCAGGGAGGTGGTTCCTTTTGCATATTCTCTCACGGAACCATCGGGAAAAGTTATTTTTATCATATTATTTAAGCAACTATACGCTGATTATTAATTTTTTGCAAAATTACTACTTTTTTTTTAATGTCGCAAATAATTTACCGGTACAATACAATTAAGATTGAAATGATTTAACTGTTTGCGCAACTTCCTCCATCAACCATTTAGGCGTGGAAGTTGCTCCGCAAATTCCAACGGATTCGACGTGGGCTAACCATTCCGGATTGATATTTTCAGGACTGGAGATTAATAAAGTATTGGGATTAGCTTTTTTACATTCGGATAATAAAACTTTTCCATTGGAACTTTTTTCTCCGGCTACAAACAGAATCAGATCGTGGCACGATGCAAATTCCTTGATATTGGGTATTCGGTTGGCTACCTGACGGCAAATTGTATCAAAATATTTAAAGTCAACTTCAGGATTGATGCGCATTTTAATTTCGTTAACGATTTCCTGAAAACCTTCTACCGACATTGTGGTTTGAGAAAACAGGCAGATTGGACGGTTATAATCCAACTGTTCCAAATCTGATTTATTCTCAATTACGATGGCTGTTCCCTCGGTTTGACCAACCAGTCCGTTCACTTCCGCATGTCCGTTTTTTCCGAAGATGACTATTTGTAAAGCGTTTTCATTTGATTCGCGATGATACTTTCTGATTTTTTTCTGCAATTGCAGCACCACAGGGCAGGTTGCGTCAATAAT
>Ga0209628_10004487_pt1 | contig 10105 bp, 8 predicted proteins | sample TergutCu122P4_FD_187285 | JGI IMG/M metagenome (GOLD analysis project Ga0209628, IMG submission 187285) | Cubitermes ugandensis P4 segment gut microbial communities from Kakamega Forest, Kenya - Cu122 P4 (SPAdes) (version 2) | ecosystem: Host-associated > Arthropoda: Insects > Digestive system >... | reverse complement strand
TTGACGAAGTGCAAGGGCTTATTAATGAAGGTGTTTCAACAGAACAACTCTATAAATACGGATTGGAATACCGTTATGTGATGTTGTATTTAACACAACAATTGGATTATAATACAATGTTTCAAAAACTAAATACTGCCATTCATCAATTTTCTAAACGCCAAATGACCTGGTTTAGAAAAATGGAACGCGCCGGTTTCATCATTCATTGGTTGGATTTGGCTTGGAACGAAGAGGAAAAAATGGGGTATATTTTACAAAATTTGTAATTTTTTTTCTATTTTCGCCATCTTAATTACATAGCGTTATGTTCAAAACTCCTATTTTGCTTGTTTTATACAATCGTGTGGAAGAAACACACAATTTGTTTCAAATCATTAGAAAAATAAAACCGGAAAAACTTTATGTAGCCGCAGACGGTGCCAACAGAGCCATTCCCATTGATTACCAGATGTGTTTGAGAGCGCGCTCTGTTATTATGCCGGAATGGAAATGTGAAACAAAATTCCTGTTTCATGATGAACATTTAGGAAAATCGAAAAACACCTATTCGGCAATATCCTGGTTGTTTGAACATGAAGAAGAAGGGATTATTTTATTTGATGATACCGTGCCCAACCTCGATTTCTTCCATTACTGTGAAGAACTGTTGGAAAAATATCGCAATGTTCCCGAAATTATGCATATTGGTGCTAATTACTTGGAACGGAAAAAGAAATATTTAACACACTCTTATCATTTTTCGGCATATTCGTTCATTTGGGGGTTTGCCACCTGGCGCAAAACCTGGGAAGGATTTAGATTAGAGTTTAGAAAAGAACCCGAAGAGGTGTTGAAAGTTATTGATAACTATGTAAATAATCCTATAGAAAAAATATACTGTCAAAGAGTTTACCACGATTTGCGTAAGTACAATTTAGATTATTGGGAATATCAATACAATTTTCATATTTGGCTGAACAACGGGTTGTGTATCTCTCCCAACGTGAACTTAGTTACTAACGTAGGATTCAAGAAAAGAAAACGCCGCATTAGAAAGTTAATGAAAAAAACGGCACCTATTCTCCCTATTCAACATCCGCATACAATTGAAAGAAACAAAAGAGCTGATGCTTACACATTTAGAAAAGTGTATCGAAGAAGATTGGCAAGAATTTTTTCAGATTGGTTTAATGAATTGGTTTTAGGGCACGACAAAAAATTGTAACAGATGGCTAATTTTGGGTTTCAAATCAATCAAGGACGCACTATTAATTTAGATGTTGACCGTTCTCCTGTGAAGCAATTGGAAGAAGCGGTGAACTCTTTCAGAAGTTGTATTCGCTGCGGCTCCTGCACTGCCACTTGTTCTGCATCCCAATTTACCGATTTTAATATTCGTAAAATTCACACCACGTTTCACTCCGGTGCCTACAGCGATTTGGCTGAGGCTCTTACATCTTGTATGCTTTGCGGAAAATGCACCTTGGTTTGCCCCAGAAGCATAAATCTCCGTTCGCTCATCGTAAATCTTCGTAAAATATTAAAAGAAAACGAGTTATAAACTTATGCTGCTATACTTCAATCCGTTTATTGTTCCGTTTTGCATAGGTGTACTCCTGTTATTTGCTATCTGTATCTTCAAGTGGATAAGATGGGTTCGGCAATTCGACCGTTTGCAACGCGCCATTTTGCTTAAAAACATTGTTTCATGGAAGTTTATTCCGGCAATTTGGGAAGTGATTACGGAAGTGCTATTACATCGTAAAGTTTTTAAACACAGATTTGTATTGGGGTATATGCACACCGCCATTGCCTTTGGGTGGTTTCTGCTTATTATTGCAGGTGCTATTGAGGCAACTATGGCTATTGAAGGAAGACATCCGCTTTGGGTGCCCATTTTTTTTAGATATTTTGGTAAAGAACTTCCGCACTTTAAAGGAGAAATGTTTTTCAATCACCTCATGGATGCGTTGCTCTGTATTGTCCTATCCGGCTTATTGTTAGCGATGTGCAAACGGTTTTATTCGCGCATTACCGGCATGAAAAAAGCAACCAAACATGTTGTTTTTGATAAATTTACCATGATTTCGCTTTGGCTTATTTTTCCCTTACGACTTTTTGCGGAGAGTGTTACGGCAAACCGCTACCACAATGGCGGGTTTCTCACGGAAAACTTTGGAAAACTGATTAATTACACGTTTCCATCGGTAAGCAATGATACTTTTTGGTATTTAGAAACCACCTGGTGGCTTTTCTATTCCTTGGCACTCAGCATTTTCTTTGTTTCGCTGCCCTTTTCGCGCTATATGCACATTCTCACCGAGCCTTTTTTAATCTATTTTAGAAAATTAGGATTGCACGAAGATGATAAACCCACAGGGTTCACTAAATTTGAACTTAGTGCCTGCTCCCGTTGCGGCATTTGCATTGACAACTGTCCGTTACACAAAGAACTCAAACTTCCTGATGTTCAATCTGTTTATTTGCTTCGAGAAATACGTTATAAACGACTTAAAGAGGAGATTGCCGATAATTGTTTGATGTGCGACCGGTGTGTAATGGATTGCCCTGTGGATTTGGAATTAACCAAAATTCGCCGGCAATATCGCTACAAAAAAGAGTTGGATACCCAAAACAACTATAGATATTTGGATAATATTCAACCTTTTAACGCAATTGGAAGGGTGGCTTACTACTCCGGCTGCATGTCGCATTTAACCCCCGGAATTACCGCTGCCATGAAGAATATTTTTGAAGCAGTGGGGCAAAAATATTGGCATATTGATGAAGAGAAAACCATCTGTTGCGGGCGACCGTTGCTACAGCAAGGATTTGAGCAGCAAGCCAAAGAACTTCGAAGGAAAAATACCGCATTAATTCGAGAGTCGAATGCGATACTTTTGATAACCTCGTGTCCCATTTGCTATCAGTCGTTTAAAAAAGAGTACAAACTTCAAATTCCGGTGCTTCACCACACCGAATATATTGAAATGTGCATAAAAAACAGACTGCTTACTTTAAAAAAACAGGAACTAAAAGTAGCCTATCATGACCCTTGCGAGTTGGGCAGAGGTTGCGGAGTATATCACGCCCCAAGAAATGTGCTGAAAAAAACAGTTTCATTAGCGGCTTGTAAAAACAACAAGGAGAAAAGTTTTTGCTGTGGGTTTAACTTGGGCAATCTTGCTATTGACAATGAAGCGCAAAAAAAGATACGGGATGCAGCATTGCAGAATTTGCTAAAAAGCAAGCCCGACCTCATCGCTACTGCCTGCCCGATGTGCAAAAAAGCCTTCATGCACGGCAGCGATTTTCCGGTAAAAGATGTAGCGGAGATTGTGAGCGGGAGTTTATGATGGGATTAACTACTAAAACAAACTTTCATAAATTTTTTCATGCACCAACAACCTGATTTTGCTTTTGGAGAGCAAGTTGGGTTCGGCATTTGGATATACGCGGTTTGAAATGAAGATGTAAATCAGATTCTCTTTGGGATCGCACCAAAATACGGTTCCGGTAAATCCTTGATGCCCAAAAGTATTGGCACTTGATTGTTGGGGCAAAATCTCCGATGGTTTTTCAGCACTCGGCACGTCAAATCCTAACCCGCGCCGCTTGCTTCCGTTGCAAGAATAGGAAGAGGTGAAAAGTTGCACCGTTTTTTCGCTGATATACCGCTTCCCGTGGTAAGTCCCTTTGTTCATCAACATTTCAAGAATTACAAACAGGTCTTGCGCCGTGGAAAACAATCCGGCATTTCCGGCAAATCCGCCATACAAGGCAGCTGTTTGGTCGTGAACATAGCCATGAACCAATTGCTTGCGAAACGCCGTGTCTAACTCTGTGGGTGCAATTTTTTCTAAATCAACCCCTTGTAATGCCGGATGAAAACAGGTGTTCTCTAAATTCAAAGGTTTATAAAACTCTGCAATGACATACTCCTCACAGGGTTTTTTGATGATATTTTCTATCATTTCTTTCAGTAAAACAAAAGTTAAATCACTGTATAGGTATTTCTTAGGTTTTAACGGAACATCGCGGATAATTCTTTTAATCGTATCATGGTATTCTTGATGCAAGAATAGATTTTTTGCAACCGGAATGTTAAAAGTTTCTGTTTTAGCATCATGCAAATAGATTTCACGAATCGAATCGTTTGTCAATCTTTTATGAAACGGGATAAAGGCGGGCAAACCGGCTGTGTGCGTTAGCAGTTCTTCAATGCGCAACCCACTTTTGTCGCTGCCTTTCAACCATGTAACATATTGCCCGATAGTATCTTTTAGCGAAAACTTTTTCTCATCATACAACTTCATCAACGCCAAAGTAGTAGCAAGCGGCTTGGTGATGGAAGCCATATCGTATATCGTGGTTGCAGTTACCGGATTTTGTTTTTGGTAATTCGTTGTTCCATAATTCTTTACAAACACCGGTTTTCCATTTTTTGCTACAAAAATTTGACATCCCGGGAATATATTCTCTTTAATTCCGGTTTCAATCATTTCATCAATTGCAATGCGGTTCTCTTTTTTTAGTCCGTCAGTTAAAACTGACGGCAATGGAGTTAAAACAGATACCGGTAATGCGCCCTCAAAAGGAATCTCGCCGAAAATGGCTTGCAAGGCAGCGCGAACGCTGTTTTCGGTGCGTTGGTAGCCCGCAATTACTGCATCAAATTTGTCGATGGGTTTGAGATGAGCTAATGCGTATGGATTTCCAAAAAGTGCGAGAATCAGTTTGCTGTTTTTAGTCAACTCCTCTAAAAAAGCGACAGATTCTTGCGTAATGCCATAGTTTTTAGAAACGATTTGATTTGTACTGAGATAGGCAACAATTACTTGATTGTATTTAGAAAACTTTGCTACCGTTGCCGCGATTTCATCTTTAGTTATTGTTTTTGCTATTTTAACAAATGGCAAATCAAACTCCTGACTTGTTTTTTTTGCAAAAGATTCATTTTCTGCGTCTCCAATAAACAGGAAGCAGGTTTTCTCTTTTCCGGCTAACGGAACTATTTTATTGACATTTCGGAGTAATGTGAGTGCTTTTGTTTCTAATTGTGTGATTAATTGATTTATTTTTTCGTTGTTTAATTGAGCAAAAATATGTGTTGGGGTTAAGGGTTGAAAATTGGGTACTCCCCATTTTTCCTTCATCTGCAACACTCTTAAACACTTTTCATCAATGCTTTTTTCGGAGATTTCTCCGTTTTCCACGGCTTTTTTGAGGAGCGGAATAATCACGCTCAGTTCGTTAGGCAGGAGCAGTACGTCAACTCCGGCTTGCAGACATTTAATTTCGGCATCCGCACCTTTGGAATAGGTTTTGCGCAAGCCCTCCATTTCCATACCATCGGTAATAATTATCCCGTTGAATTTCATTTCATTACGAAGCAAATCGGTAACAATTTTTGATGAGGTAGTGGCAATTGAGCCGGTGGTATTATCTAATGCGGGGATATTCAAATGGGAAACCATAATCATTTCACAACCATTTTCAATCATTTGTTGAAATGGGTAAAGTTCTGTATCCCAAAGTTGTTGTTTTGTTTTTTTGATGACCGGCAGTCCGTAGTGGGAGTCGGTTCCGGTGTCGCCATGCCCCGGAAAATGTTTGGCACAGGCAATTACGCCGTTTTCTTGCATTCCGTTCATGTATTGCAACCCTTTTGCAACGACTTTTTCGCGGTTTTCGCCAAAAGCGCGGCTGTTGATGACCGGATTTTTCGCGTTATTATTAACATCTACCACAGGGGCAAAGTTGATGTGAATGCCCAGCAGTTTGCATTGATTTGCCACTTCACGCCCCATTTCGTAAATCAGCCTGTCGTTTTCAGGAGAGAGTGCGCCTAAGGTCATTTGCCGCGGAAAAGCAGGTACACTATCCAAGCGCATCGCCACGCCCCACTCCGCATCCATAGAAACGAACAGCGGAATTTTACTCACGGCTTGAATTTGGTTGGTTAAGTTGATTTCCCGCACAGGTCCCCCCTGAAAAAAACAAACCCCGCCGGGTTGATACTTTTCTATCTCTTTTATTTTTTGAGTATTATATTGCGCCTCTTTGTTGGAATGAATACGAATGAAAATAAGTTGCGCTATTTTTTCATCCAACGTCATTTTTTTTAATTGCTCTTTTGCCCAACTTGTTGTTTCATTTGTAGAAACAGACTGACATTCAACGGTTTTATTAAAAAAAATAAAGAAAAAAAGAAGTAAGGGTAAGATTTTTTTACACAACTGCGACACAAAACACATAAGATTTACACAAATTTCATCTACATAACGACAACCGGCAAAATTAATTTTACAAAAAAAACCTGCTTAATTAAAAAAAGCAGGTTTTCCACGTAAATCAAAATTAATTTCTTAAAAATAAAAAATCATGTATAGTGCAGCACCAAGGTTGTTGGTGTTAAAGGTATGCGACCATTGTGCAGGCGTTTGAATTTTCTTTACTTTTTCCACTTTATGTGTTAATGTACTATAACCTTCTGCTTCGCAATGTGTTTTGGTGTTATACATAAAAACATAAGAGAGGTTTACTTGTCCGCCCAACGCAATTTTGGGAGCAATAAAAACTTCAATTCCTGCGGTTACTTGCGCTCCTAAAGCATAAGTACCTTCATTTTTTTCATATAACTTTCTGGCTTGATTAAGTGAAGGGTAATCAGCGTCTGCAAAAGCAACATTGGGCGCGCCGGTGGTTGGTACTTGATTCTCTTCGGTAATTTTATTTCCAAAAGTATTTTTCACGGTTCTTCCGTAGAAACCAAACAGCAGGTCTCCACCAAAAACACCCACAACTCTTTTCTTCCCTAGCCTGTATTCAGAACCTAATGCCAAACTAAAACCATAGGTATTTGTTCTTTGGCGGTCGGTTACATTAGCTAAGGACGTAGGATCATCCAAACGAGCTTTATCATTGGGGATAGTAAAGTTTCTTGTCGTTGACATAATATTTACTCCAACATTAGCTCTAATGGCGCAATTCTCTAATATCATATATTTTGCCATAATTGAGATATTGGGGTTAGGTCTTTCATCAAACATAACAGGCGTGCCTTGGAAACCGGAATTGGGTTTTGAATCTCCCCAAAAAATATTGCCTAAGGTACGGAGAATAGGAACAACATCAACGCCAATTGCCCAATCGCCTTGTTCGGGTAAAAGATTTCTTTCAACTTTATCTTTTTTATTTTTGGTTTGATTATCAGTGCTTTCTGTATTATTTTGTGCGATTACTGAAAGTCCAATTACCATCAAACCCATCCATATTATTACTATTTTTTTCATAATTACTATTTTTTAGTTAAACTTTGAATAATTTTGATAGTTTTAATCGGTTACCTGGAACTGAAGCATAATATTGTGATTATTAATTTTGGAAGGTTCAAGATAAGTGTAGGTGCCGTTATAATAATAAATAACATTTTTTGCTTTATACTTCCATTGAGATGAACTTTCATCATACACCGGTACCCAATGTGGTTGATTTACATCGTTTTTAAAGGAGGCAACATTAATTTCAGCAGTGCCCTCTTTTGCTCTAACAGGAATGGTGATTTCAAATTTTCCGCTTTCATTTGTAGTAGTCGAAAAACGTTTAAACCCCTCATTATCACCACGATAATAAGAATAATCTACATCAATAAAAATGGTTCTTCCTGCAGCAGGTTTAATGGCTTGGTAGTCGTCCTCAGGGGAATGTCCGGCAGGATAATATAAAGTCCCCATAATAGTGGTTGAATACTTACAGTCACTGATTTTCAATTCAGTCTGTTCCACTTTTTTACAACCGGCTAAACCGATTAAGATTGCTGTAAAACCTAAAAGATAAAGGCTAATTTTTCTTTTCATAATTTAAAAATTTGGTTAATAATTATTTCGCTTCTCTTTCCAAAGAAAGATTGTGGCGAAAATATACTTTTTTTTAAAATAACAAAAAACAAACTTTTTTATACAGTTTTCACAAATATTAACGTTATTGTTTATCATTTTAATTTGCAATATGAAAAAGAATACCAATTCCAACAATGTTCAAACCCTTAGTCGTTTCAAAAGACGAGCAGTTTTTATTGTTTTTTGCTTTACAATTTTATTAATGTCAACAACTTCCTGTTACACTACCCAAAAGTGCCCCGCCTACGGTTATACTTCTCAGAGTGGGAATAGTGAAAGAGCGTAAGAGCGTAAGAGCGTAAGACCATAAGAGCATAAGAGCATAAGACCATAAGAGCATAAGACCATAAGACCATAAGAGCGTAAGAACGTAAGAAATTAATAATTAAAAGAAGTCACGAATGTCACGATTGTCACTTAAAACCTTGAACCTTGAACCTTGAACTCTTGAACCCATAAACCTATAACCCAAAATATTATGCCCCAATTAAAATTAGGAGATACTTACTCCGAAAAAGTGAAGTTTTCTCAAGCAAATGTAGAAATATTTGCGCAAATTACGGGAGACAACAATCCCATTCATTTAGATGCTGATTATGCCGCGAAAACACCGTTTGGAAAACCGATTGTACACGGTTTTTACGCCGGCTCCATTTTTTCAAAAGTGTTTGGTACCACGTGGCCCGGAGAAGGCACCATCTATCTTTATCAGGATATGTCTTTCCGTGCGCCCGTTTTTGTTGAACAAGAATATGTGGCAACTTTTGAAATCATTGAATTAGATACGGAAAAACACAGAGCCACCGTACGTTGTCAATTAGAAGACAATCAAGGGAAACCCGTAATCATCGGCAGTGCCAAACTGCTTCATCCTGAAAAATTTTAACATATAATCATATAAAAATTAACAACATGAGTAGATTAGAAAACAAAATTGCCATCGTAACCGGTGGCGCTGCCGGAATTGGAGCAGCAACCGCAGTGAAATTTGCCGCTGAAGGTGCCAAAGTAGTGATTTGGGATTTAGATGAAGAAAAAGGAAAATCTTTAGCCTCAAAATTAAAAGCAGATTTTGATAAAGTAAACACTGCCAACTATTTAGAAGTTGAAAATGCTGCTAAAAAAGTCTTTGAAAAATATGGTCGTATTGATATTCTTATCAACAACGCCGGAATTACCCGCGACAGCAGCCTCAAAAAAATGACACCGGAACTTTGGCAACAAGTAATTGATGTGAATTTGACCGGCGTTTTTTATTGCACTAAAATCATTAGCGAATATATGCTGATGAACAATTACGGAAGAATTGTGAATGCTTCCTCTGTAGTAGGACTTTACGGCAACTTTGGACAAACCAACTATGTGGCTACAAAAGCCGGCTTAATTGGGATGACCAAAACGTTAGCCCGCGAATTGGGACGCAAGGGAATCACCGTGAATTGCGTTGCCCCCGGATTCATTGCCACAGAGATGGTTGCCGCCATGCCCGAAAATGTGCTGGACGGCATGAAAGCAAAAGTTCCGATTGGCAGACTTGGTCAACCCGAAGAGATTGCCAACTGCTACGCATTTTTAGCCTCAGACGAAGCATCTTACATAAACGGAGCCACGATTAGCGTGGATGGGGGGATGACGGTGTAATGTTACTAAAAGAAAAAACCGCCTATATTACCGGCGCAGCGCGGGGAATAGGCAAGCAAATTGCACTCACTTTTGCCCAACAGGGCGCAAATGTCGTTTTTACGGATTTACAGGAAAACGAAACGGTTCTTGAAACCATTAAAGAAATTGAAAATCACGGGGTTAAAGCACTGTTTCTGGCATACAACGTTGCCGATTATCAGGCAACAGAAATTGCAGTTAAAAAAGCATTTGAAACATTTGAGACCATTGATATTTTGGTTAATAATGCCGGAATTACCCGCGACACCCTGCTTATGCGTATGCAGGAAACTGATTGGGATTTGGTAATGGGTGTGAATGTAAAATCGGTTTTCAATCATGTAAAAGCGATACAACCCTATTTATTAAAGCAACGAAAAGGTTCCATTATCAATATGGGTTCGGTGGTGGGCATTTCGGGCAATGCGGGACAGGCGAACTATTCCGCATCGAAAGCCGCAATCATTGGGCTTAGTAAGTCGGTGGCTAAAGAGCTGGGTAGCAGAAATATCCGATGTAATGTGATTGCCCCCGGCTTTATAGAAACCGAAATGACAAAT
>Ga0209628_10004485_pt1 | contig 10106 bp, 4 predicted proteins | sample TergutCu122P4_FD_187285 | JGI IMG/M metagenome (GOLD analysis project Ga0209628, IMG submission 187285) | Cubitermes ugandensis P4 segment gut microbial communities from Kakamega Forest, Kenya - Cu122 P4 (SPAdes) (version 2) | ecosystem: Host-associated > Arthropoda: Insects > Digestive system >... | reverse complement strand
GGGATCGATTCCCGGTGGTGTCACTGGGGATTTTTTCCGTGGTACCCCCGACAGAACCATGTGCCCTGAGGTCGACTCAGCCTCTAAAACTGAGTACCAGGGGTAAAGGCGGCCGGTGCGTTTGGCTGACGACCTGCCGAAACGTCAAGAAAATCCGGGGCCTTAACCCTTATCCTGCTAACGTGGAGAATATGGTGAGCTCATAATAATGCCTCCAAATGGCAGATGGGATTTAACTCGGCATTTAAAGGGTTAATCTACCCGGAACCTCTTGGGCCTCGGCCCGTCGCGGGACACCTTTACTTTTTTTTACTTTACTTTACACGTATATCTAGATGTAGTGACAAATTCAACTTTAACATACTTTAAATTTTGTATTGTATATTTATATTATAAGCTGTGTTGTAAATTGTAATCTGTAACTGACGTGTCCAATGTTACATATGTGACTGAATTGATGAACAAATAAACCAAACCAACCCAAATGAAACGTAGTCATGTTTCTTAAATCCACATCCCATAACTCCTCTTTACACGTTTGTCTGATATTCAATTCAGGTGAGAGATTATCAAATAAGCAACGCCCGGTTCGAGTGCTGACGAACTGTAAAGTTTTTTATGTGGTTCTCACAATCTTCTAGGCGAAAGAGAGGGCGGAAAAATCGACGGTTTCAAGAGCAGACGTGCACACTTCCTGCTGGGGTGGGGTGTGACATTTTACGCGTGTTGCGGTAATCCGAGTCCACAATATTTCACGGCAAGTTCCCGGCAGAAAACAAATACGAGGTGTCTATTACGGCACTATCATTATTCAGATTATATACCAGGGGTGGCAAGCCGGACCGGCTTCGATCGTCACTATTTATGTGGCAACGTAATTTAAAAAAATATATATATTTTCCTGATTTGATGACTTTCTATTTCTCTTCATCCCATTACGATAGATTAGTTTCGGTTAGTTATAAGTCTCTTTTCTTGAGAAAGTCTTTGAAAACGCAGTTGACGTTCCGCCTCCTGTACTGTACATTAAAATCAACTCGATATTTTTTACAAGCAACTCACGTGCGCCGCAACGGGCGCAAACCCCCTTATGGCACTCTGATACATAGTATCGATATCGAATGATTGGTGAGTTGTGAAGTGAAAGAATTTGAAAGGAAGCAGTCATGTCGCAATCAGCGTACTATTCTGACCTCTTCATGGAACTGAGCAGACCCAGAAAGAACTTTAGGACAGTCGAGATTTAAACCACTCACCTCCCGAATACAAGTGCAGAGCGCCGTGTCTGCACCAAACCGTTTGGTCGATGGTAACGCAAACCCAGATGAAATAAATAACAAATTGACGTCCTACATGGTAATTAAAAAAATAACCTCCATTCTGCATTATATTCTTCAGGGAATTAAAATTGGATAAATTTGGTTTATGCCAAAACTTTATATTTAATTGCAACCTTGACCTTTCAAGTATGCTTACATCAGGACACTCATCATGCTTTGTACCTTGCATAGTATGTACCTTCTCCTGGCAGTAATTGACACTACACTCCTAATTTAGACAATAAAACCATAATTTTGTGTGGGACAGGAATTTGTGTGTCTGTATCTTATGGTATGAAGTGTAAAGAAAGGTATCTTCAGGTCCAAACAATTTAATGTTCATGACTTTAAAGTGATTTTATTTGTTACTAATGAAGAACGAATATATCATACTTTTCACACATAGTGACATTTATTGACAGTACAATATTCATATGTATTTATAAACTGATAACAATAAGTCATACACAAATAACTTTGAACTATCTATTAAGGATGTGGTTACAATGTGTGAATTTGTACTCAGTTTCCTATTTTTATAATTAAATGAGGATAAGTTCTTCCACCGGTAAATATCACAACCAAAAGCGTGGTTACAAGAAGGTTCATTTTTGAAGTTCTACATACATTACTACCTTACACAAACCATAATTCCTAGACTGAAAGATTTCATTGCCAAAAACTATGATACAATATCAAAAACTGCCACTAGCTTTCTGAAAAATGCCTTTATGGTTCATCTTTGTAGAGGATATTTGAATTATCATGCTCTGTTTTTCTTGATACTTGTGGTTTTGTAGATGTTCACCAATCTGATTGCTAATTGTTCTATTCTGGGATTTAACTCTCTGTAGCTTAGTAAATAGATACCAACCACATAGCATCACATTCCAGAAAAGAGTTTATCGTAGTTCTGTTATTGTGACTGCAAGTTGACCAGTAATAGTCAACAGCAAGCATGCAGAAACCCAAGGTTTTATGTCCCCAGAAGCAAACTTTGCCAAAACAAACTTTTAGTTTCAGTCCCTGTCATCCAAAACTATGCCACAGGCACACACCCAGAATTTTTTGTTGGGGGGTGGTGGTGGTCCCAAGGCTATATATAATTCCTGTTTCCTTTTTTAAAAACTGACGTTATAAAAATCATATCATGAATATAACTCTTACATAAGATTTGTTTCCAACTGTATTTAGACACATATAAATAAGTATATGTTCCATGACTCACTCACGTAATTTAGACCAGAAAGTTCAACTCTTCGCGCAACATATATATATTTTTTTATTTTGATTGGTTGGAGTTGGTGTGGGGGGACGGGGGCTGCAGCCCAGCAGCCTCCCTTTGGGTGTGTGCCTGATGTCTCATGGAGTCTCAATATCTTCGTGATCTCCCAGACTCCATAAGTGACAACTATCATAATATAAACTATTTTATGAGACCTGAACACTACCTTCATACATGGAGAAATAATTGTACTATACACATTTACACTAGGACATTTAATATCACTTCTGATTTATTTTTTTAACACATTAACCAGTCTGTAATTTTTCATTTATGTTGTCTCACAGCTGGAGAAAATCAAGCTGTGTATTGTGCTTTTATAAACGATATATTGAATTCCTGCCATTATGTTACTGACACCTGCTCTTGTTCATTACAGCGCACATTTTCGTTAGATTTGTGGTTATCATGGTAATGACTGTAACTTATAGCATGTGAGATAATGTAGTCCCCTAGACACACACCTAGTAGATCACGTATCTTCTCATCCTAAAGACAGTTCTTTTATACTGTTTAACTTACGGACATGACTAAGTTTTCAGCTATATCCATCAACCCACACATGGATCAAACACTCCAAACAACTGTTTTCTCTGAAGGGGCCTTAACTGGAACCCGTGCTTCAATCTCTCTCACTTCTGGGGTAGAAGAGAGATTGTAGTTATTGCAAAATGAAAGCTTTAAATGTCTGGAGAACAAGTTATACGTAACCATATATGAATTTGTATTAATGGCCAATACAAGAAGCCATATTGTGAAAGTAGGTTTGTGATTTTTCTATTACATTCAGGTGTTCATGAATCCCAATATGATACACAATTCTGTGACTTTCTTATTGTACAGTATGTAACTCATTGAGTTTATCATAGGAGTTTCTACAATAACATGTTTTTCACTGTTGTCTGTCAACCATTGTGACCACCATAACCAATCACTGTCACCATATATCTCATCAGGAGACAAATAATGTTGCAATTCATCGTTAGCTGGTTCCAGAGTGTTTTAATTTTCTGTACACCATCAGTTTTCTTTTAAATAAGAATGCTTCATACTTTTGTATTGCAGTGTTATTTCATGAACAGGATCTTTAAAATATATGATCTCCTGTCTTAATTTTTTGCTGTATGTTTCAGTCATATACAACAATATTTTCTGAACATTTCTACTCTTTCATGTCCTTCAGTCTGGTGGATAAAAATTAAAAATTGACAAATGCTTACAAAATGTTTTTGTGTATGTCAGAAAGATGGCATAAAATTCACACAAGAAAACATGACACTAAAATATACAGTTCCCATGTTATGTGAAGTTACTGTAACATGCATTATGCATCGGTCCCTATATTTGCTGATTGTTCCCTAGAAGCTTATTATGAGCACTGGTCCAAGAATCCTAAATTTATGTTTGTTTAGTGGAAAAATACTGTATGCTTGTCAAAAACTTCTTGTTCATGTTTATTGTTTCCTTGATGTGTTAATATGTTTTCAGCATGCTCTTTTAAAATGTATTTGCCATTATTTCAGATTTATTATTGCACATAAACACATGGAAAGTAAGCCATCTAGGAAGTGAGAGCTGTAATTATGTTTATTGTTGTATCATATTCTACATAAACAATTTCAGTTCCCTTTCAATTTCTTCTTGCAGCTCCAAAAAAGTTATTGAGGTGTACGTAACTGCAACATTACAACGTTAAACTCACTGTAACAGACCCATTTTCATAAAAATTATTGTATTATTTGCTTCATTATTTTAAAAGTTCTAATTACATTGTACTTGCAAATAATGTTGGCACCCATGCTGGTAGCATTCCAGCAGGAATCTAATATCATGCAAAAGATTCTATGACGTATAAAAGTTTAAGATTTTACAATATGTCATATACTCAAATTATGAGCAAATATCTATGAATAACCAAAACAAAATAATGCTACTGCAATGAAATAATAATTAAGCAATTAAGGGAATGTATAGTACAGAAATAAATTATCAAGTATGGTGTATATGTTATTAATGTAATATTATATTAATATGTATCATATTTGAATAAAATATACTCTTCTTTTACAAGTAAAATTTAACCCTTGCGACCTTAAGTAACTGAATTGCCAGGTACATAAGCAACAAATATAAATTTGAACTAACACAGACCAGAATCTTTTTAAGGCAAGGATATGGTATGACTAATGTAGAAAAACAAGTATCTGAAAATAAGAGTTTAGTGAAGTTGTCCCTTGGACTAAGATGTAAAAAAGGTAGTTAGCCCTGTCCATGCCATGAAGGCATAAAGGGGCTGTAGAAATATAGCTTCATTTGGCCACAGATGTATAAGATGCATAAAAGTTAAGATTGCTGCATTCTTGCTACTGGCGCTACATGGAGGTGAGTGGTAAGCTTCTTGCTCTTGACCACTAGTTTGCTTAGGTGAAACAGACCCACTATCAATTGGACAGGTATGACCCCAGAGTCATTCTTCATGTGGTGACAAGAAGAAAAATTTCTTTGTCAGCCACTAATCAAACCCTGTGCGTACAGTCCAGAGCCATTAATTTTGTTGGATGATTTTCCCAGCCCACAAAGGTAATACTATATCTGCATGTTACAGTCCCCATGAAGGTGTTGTTTACATTGTTCTGCTTATAATTTTTAAGGACCTAACTTCTTCAGAAAATATTTATTTTTATATATTATTATTATTATTATTATTATTATTATTATTATTATTATTATTATTATTATTATTATTATTTTGTAACTACAAAAATACATGTTTTAAAATCCCTATAATGAATATGGTTTGATGTTAGTTCTGACACTCACAGACATATTAAAAATAAAATGAGAAGCATGTATACAGTTTAAATCTTGCTTGCCCCACTTGTGACCACAAGTATTACCCTTTAAAATAAAATTTGTAAATGAAATTGAACTAAATAATGAATACCATAATTGCAACAAACAATCATTAGTATGGACTGGGTTCATACTATTCTAATGCTGAAAATAATTTGGATACCTTAGTTTAAGGGTACTTTATTATTTTACATTACAATATTTTCATGTATTGGAATGCTGTCATCCTGGTAATTTTTACTACAAAAACTGCAAAATGCTACAAGCAACCTGTGGAGTATTTTTTGATCTGGTTCTGCAATTTCTAAATACCACAATTCAGCATTCAGTGTATCACTTGAGTAAGTATTACAATCTAAAGCAACGCATTTGAATATTTCATTAGAGAAATTGCCTGAATTTCATATTATATTACAGAAGGGTAGAAACAGCATGAAATTTTATGATTCAGAATGAATTATTTGAAAGCCAGTCAAAGTAAACATGGTATTTTCCTCAGAGGAATTCTTAATCAGAATATATTAAACTAACAAAACGTGGAAGTATATAACTTTTTGTACTCTCCATTTAAGTACAATGAGTGGAATTTTAAATATAGCTGATATAGTACATGAGGATGTTATGCACATTCACTTATGTAGGCTAAATATTATCAAATTTAATTTCAGTAAATAGAATATAAATTCCTTAAGGGCATAATTCAGAGTAGCAACATCAAACAAATAAAAATCAGTTTCTTGAATTAATAGAAATGTCACTTACAGCAGAGAAATTTGACATCATGAATTTATGGAACGTACTGAAAATAGTACAAACTATTAACAGGGTATAGTATTGAATGCTTATGTAAACAAACACTCCCCTTTCAGCATCATTAATTGCAGTGATTACAAAATATATAGGCAGATACTGAATGAAAAGATACATACTGCCATAGGCCACCTGTATCAGTATTTTTTAAATTTTGCTTTTGTCTATTCCAAGAGTGAAACAGTCAACACAACTGTTTGTTCAAAACTGATCTTTCACACATTTGCGCCTGCTGATGACCTTTGGCGTTGCAACATGTCATAATTATATGTCAAACAAATATTGTTTGTGTAATAAACAGCTCTCTTAAGTCTTGGTATTTAATTTACGAAACACAGTGGGATCTCCTCTGTTAAGATTTCTTTTTGTTTCTTCATTGCTCTGAAAGTAATGCTTCAAACACACAAAGTAGATCCCTTGTTACTGTCTATATCTGTGACTGAATATACTCTGTCACGGTGAGTTCAGAAGCCCAACTGAATAGTTCCTGTTCTTCCACATCCTGATGGTCCATCTCCATAAGTCATTGCAGCTACACCAACAAAGGAAGTCCTTTCCATTCTTACCCAGTTTTGGAAATACCCTAATGTCTCAACATGGACCAAAATAATGAGAATGAAATGTTGAATAATGTTATAGTAACTTCTTCTGCAGCAGTGTTTGAAATACAAGTTCAACTAAAATGCCTCAAATTTTTGTAGCTCTTTTTAAGAAAATCCTCACACAAATAGTTGAGTGTCATAAGTGATGACAAAAACTATGTGAGCAGAAATCACACCACTGAAAAAATAATTGAAAATGGTTCCTTCCATCAGAATAGAACAGAACATAATGAAAATAATTCACATTTCATAGACTCCATTTCACACTATCCAACAGGCTGTGTAAATTCATTACATATTTAAACAAATATTGTTGTAGTATAGTAAAATTCGACACTGAATAAAATACCACCACTGGTACAAAAGAACTCCTGTAGTGTTTGTAAAGAGCTGTAGAGTTTCAAAATGTTTATTCAGAGCATTATTTGCATCAACATGGATTTCATTCTTTACTAATTCCATATTTATAATGTTCTATCCTTCCCATGGCTTACTATGAAGGTACAGTTTCTACAGACAAGCAGGACACTTGCACTCTGTATTAATAGTCTACTGAAGAAAGTGTTTTGTTAAATGAAACCGGGCACCTTTTTGCTGCTTGAAAGAAAATGGCTCTTAATAAAAAAAAATATTCTTGCCAGCTGATTGAATTTTTCATTCTTTCAGTCAAATCTATCACATTAACCACTATGGTCTTAACTAAGAAGACCTAAGTTTCCATAACAGTGTTACTTTTAAAATAGGCCTATCTCGATATGGGGGCGAATGTTAAAATTTCCTTACATCTGAAAATAATTGTGCACCTTTTGTAATAATTTTAACCATATTATTCATGTTGTTTACTACATTACTATTCCAATATTAATAACATATAATTTCTGCAAAGAACACTTAAATTGTAATCTTCACTCTTACCACTTCAAAATCTTCACAGACTTGCCCTGCTTTAAAACACATGAAATGAATGTGACTTGAAGAATAGCTTAAAACTTTTTATGGTACACTATGAATTTTACTGTATAAGCTTAACCATTTTTGTATATGAAAAATGCATGATGAATTCTTAAATAACAATTACAATACCACACTGTTAATTTTTAATCCTTTCTCTTGGAATGGTTTATTTAGTGACAATGTCAGTATGTGCACTAAATATGATCGATGATAAAAGAATGACTATAAATAAGGAACATTACTGGTGTTTTTTAAACATTCACAATTCTAAAGCTTGTTTATGGAACTAAGTATAAGAAATGATGGATGTATCCTATACATATTGCTATCAAAGGGATGAAATAAACTGAAACTTGAAACTCGAAACATATACACCAAAACTTTGTCACTTGAAAGTAAAATGCTGAATTCAGATTGAAGTGTTACATAAACAGAACTTTTTGTCATAAAGCCCAGAAGTAAGAAAGGAATCAATTGTGGAGAGTTTTCAGAATTTCCAATATCAACAATAATTATGTAACAACATGCCTACATGCAGTACATATGTATATACAGGCACATACATATATATATACATACCTACTTACGTATAGTACTGGTGCATAACACATCAGCATAGATTGTACAGAAGAACTGTGTATTTATAACCTACAAGTTCTTTCTAAGGAATTAAGGAAGATGGTCACTGTTGCCAAACAACAATTGGGCTGTGGCATTTTGCAGTCTAATATACCACACACCGTTGTCCTCTTAGCACCTAATGGGATTCTTGGGACCATAACCCAAATTTTAATTGTCACAGTACCAATGCGCAGCCACATTACTCATGCTCTGTGTCCAGTTACCACATCCCGATCAATGTACACATTTCCATGTCCCCCTTCTTCTTCTGTTTGCTGTTTACGAGCTGAAAAATAAAAGAGTTACATTTTACCATAAGCAAAAAATTGTAATGCTATAAATTCTTATTTTGCAGTATTTTATATTAGCTACTATAAGAGTACTTACATAAATGCTTTATCACAGTAAACTGAAGCTCACTTTTAGCGAAAATTTCTCTCACACATTACTTTGATGAAATAGAGATACCAAATGTTCAGTAGCTTACAAATATTAATCATGGTTTACCAATAATTTTTTCTAATTATTGAGATAGGAATATTAATAAATTCCATCCTCTAGAATATAATTATAGTTGTCTTACATAAGAGTAGGTAATGTTAATGAGGGTTCAAGATAATAAGTGTGAGAAAAACTTAAATTTTTTTTTATATTTTGGAATGAATGCTGCCAGTCTGTGAGGTCGCACTATATACAGTAGAGACTGAGTAACTGTTGGCACACTTTGAACTTCCACATACAACCCCTATGTTATTTCAAATTATTGATCACTCTACACTTATGAGCAAGAACCAGGCAGTATGTCTACTATGTCCATGAAAATGTAAAGTGTATTAGATATTCAAACTAGCTGTAAATGAACTTAGTTCTTAAGTGGTTTGGTAGAGCAAATTGACAACATAATGTTCTAGTTTTAAGTTAAAAGTAACTTGAGATACTGCTAAGTCTTATGCAAAACTATAAGGTAATATGTACAAGTCTAAACATTGTGGAAAGTATGCTTCTTAAATTATCTAATGTTGGTGATTCTCACAGCACTCTGTATTTCATGAAGACTACTTTTTTGACACATTAAGCACCAAAATTCCTCTCCAACAAATATATATATATATATATATATATATATATATATATTTATTTTAATTTTATACAGTTTTACCTGAAACTCTTTTGTTATGTGCCCTAAAATATATTACTGTATTCTGGTCGTATTAGTGTTCAGTAAAAGTACAACACAAAGTCTATGTAAACAGTTCAAACACCATATTCTCTGTGTTCAAATGCTAATGTCTGAGCTACCTGTATTAACGCTTTTTAAACAGATTCCATGTATGTCATAGAACAAAACCACTCAAGGCAGACGACAAATTTGTTGTTGTTCATTCTGTGCACTGATAATGATGAATTGATAATAATTCACCAAAAAATGCACTCATGTGTTTACACAGTTATGTTTATATAATGTAACTGTGAAAATACAATTGTAAATACAATTTGCTGGTGAATAACTGTAATGAATTTCTTGTTCCCTAATAGGATTCCCTATAGTGTGATATGAGACTGATTCTTAGCCTCCAAGTTCATTAATAATAATAATAATAATAATGTAACTGCTAAAAATTAGTCTTGAAGCAGTTATGAAACAAGTCAATTCTACTGTAA
>Ga0209628_10004483_pt1 | contig 10109 bp, 6 predicted proteins | sample TergutCu122P4_FD_187285 | JGI IMG/M metagenome (GOLD analysis project Ga0209628, IMG submission 187285) | Cubitermes ugandensis P4 segment gut microbial communities from Kakamega Forest, Kenya - Cu122 P4 (SPAdes) (version 2) | ecosystem: Host-associated > Arthropoda: Insects > Digestive system >... | reverse complement strand
GGGGGGGGGGGGAGACTATGAGTGAGATCAAGAGATAGATAATTATTTAACAACGTTATTTGCAAAGAGTGTATATCATCGGTGGTAGATGAAGGAAGTACGGATACGGACAACTGGTGAGATGGTGCTGGCCAGGAAAACAAATTTACTCTGAGAAAATCCTGTGCAGGTGATACCTTGTCCACCACATACGCCATATGACTGGGCTGGGATTGAGCCCAGGCCTCCGCGGTGAGAAGGCAGTGACTAACCTCCTGAGCCATGGCACTTTCCACTTCCTTCAAATCGTAATTGTTTTAGTCGTTATTCTTTATCTGTATTACAGTTCGGCCACCAGTAAATAGTTGCTTGTGGATGCAACTCTTTTCACTACCTAACAGGGCAGAGTTCATCGTAGTGTTTAATTATGCTGCGTAGTGTAGATCTATACATCCACTGATCACCTAACAGTGAAAAAGGTTTGACTGTCACAGAATATTTTGTGTGCCTGTGTATGAAAACAGACCTAACTGAATTTGAATTTGGGCTTCAATCGAGAGAGGCCAGTCGATGAAAGCCATGACACCGCCACGATGCAGAATATCAGAATGTAATTTTCCTTGCCCACAATAGTTACATTTACTTTGCTTCTAAGTAATTTGAAGAGAATGTCATTCTTAATTTCCTCTGTCGAACGGGCTTGTTAAGTGTGTTTCCTTTTACAGGGTTCCTCTCATTCTACAATTTTTGGAACATATCGTGCTACTGTAAGTCTTCACCAAACTAAAGCTATCTTGACCACTTCTAAGTCTTGAAGAAATCACGTGGTTAGTCATACGATTGCAGCCGTTTCGTTGCAAAATTACGTCAAACTAGACATACCAACCTTCACACAATAGAATGCCTAGTTTTTAAAAATATATTTTTAAAACTTTGGACAGCTGATTTTTCTAACACTGGAAGGTATTACTAGAAAGAGAATTTCAAAACCGACTTAAGTCGCAGAAAGATAACTAGGCCTAATTCCAAAATATATGAGTCTGTTGTATGATAAAAGCACTGTTTCTTGTTATTAAGTTATCATCAAAGCTTAAAAAAAAAAACAAGAATGACTGAAATAACGTTAGTATGATTTGTAAATAACTACTTTGAATATCTGCCTGACATATCGTAAGATGAACTCGCACCAGGTTTCTTAATGGTACCGATCACAAACAGAGCATAGGAAGATGTGTTTACAGTCAAGGCAACGAGAGCTTGGAAGGATGAGAAATGGGCCACGACACCATTACTGCGTGTACTAGTTAAGAAGACGTGTTTTCCGATGCTATCCGGTGTGTAGAGAGGTCGTTAACTGTCATAATAATTGTTTCTACAATTTTTGTTCGTTATTCGCTTGTAGCTTTATTCATCTGGAGCTAGTTGTTAAAATCCATCTATCTCTATGCCAAACTGCAGCGTGCTAAATGTCCAGAACAACGCTGGGAACGGTGGTTGGGACTTGACTGCATGTGGCGTAATGTGATGTAGGTAGTCCCCGTGGTTGTGATTTTTTTTTTAATCGTATCCCTTAGTTCTGTGCAGGTGTTCAGTTGTCGTTCGGGAAGCAATCCAAAGAGACGAATGTAATCACGGTACGGAAAGTAGCCATGTAACTTTTCTTCACTGGACTATATCTCATTTTTTACTAGGTTTAATGAAACTACCTCAAGCTCTTGCAGTGAACGATTACTTTATTATGAAGAATAACAAGTTAATGTGATATTTTCTGATAAGTAGTGTTACACCAACTCAACGAAACCGTGTAAGGTGAAGGTTAGTGATAGTGAATTTTGCACAGAGCTTCTACGTTCTTCCAGCACCAAATGTACGGGAATTTTGTGACGGTTTTAAGTGTAACTATCATTAGTGCTACACGCAGTGATCCTGATTCACGTCAACATCCGAAGGTAAGTCGTAATGAAACCTCGGCAGTAAGTTATGCTGTTTTCAGACAACCTCCTTTTATTATTAGTGTCTGTTCTCCCACCCACTATTACAGGTTGCGGATGGATGACGGAATGTTTCAGTGTTAATGTAATATCCGTGTAGTAATTATCCAAGCTAGAGCACTTTAACGTTGATGACTTTAGGCGTATATTATTTTTTCTGATCCATATGGATTTTACTTATTCTAACTAACGAAGTACAAGGTGCAAAGTCCTTCCTGAGAAGCCAACAGTTCTACATCTGGACAAGAACTTCCCTGCAGCTTATGGAACCCGAAGCTTCGTTGCCATGTTTACAACTGCCCGCCACTTTTCCCCATCCTGAACTAAAGAAATCCAGTCCACACCTTCCTGTCTTAGGCTATTTCTTTAAGAACGATTTTACTACGTGTTAAACGGTGAGCAGCTCTACAAACCATGTTATAAGAACTGCTCTTAATTGCAAGAACCATTTTTGTAGCATCCTATCAACGTCTAGGTTTTCCAAGTTGTTCTTTCTTTCAGGTTTCCCCACCAAAATCCTGTATGCATTTACCTTCTCCATCATACATACTACAGCCCAATGCCCCTCATTATTCTTGATTTGATCACCCAAATAATGTTACTTTAAATGTACTAACATTTTTAATTTTTTTTATATTAAACTGTAAGTTTAAATATTTAAGTTAGTTCATTATACTGTAATTAGTGTCTGAATCAGCAAGTCAGTATTTCTGTTTATGTTTAATTGTGGCCCTACAAATTTTATATGTATTAGTAAATAAAAGGCAATGGACAAAGAGTTAGGACATACATACATACATAACAAATCACAGGAAGCTATTGTGTATATAACTACACTAAATTCTTGGGATTTGTGTGTGTGTGTGTGTGTATGTCCATGGTAACTATCTTAGCACTGAAACATGGTGTATTCATCTGAGAAATTCTATAAAGATTTAATAGTTATTGAATAATAACCCAGTGGTATGAATTCAAATATTACAATAGTTTACAGTTTAAGACTGTTTAAGAATTTAGGGCTACTGAGTTTGTGGACTTTGGCCATCATCTTATAGTTGACGAAAAAGAACACAAAGTTGCATCCAAAGTAGAGGTCTAAAAGAACAGTCTGTTTCGTTTTGGATGTTTTCTCCTGAAGACATGGACAGTTCTCAAAACATTGTTTTGTTCTTTTTAATATGAGATGGTGGAAGAAGTCCAGAATTGCAGTAATGCTGAGTGTAATATGTGAGCATGAGAAATTTTAGGATTGAAATGTGCTGAAGGAATCAGACTGATCTAAACTACAGGCAGACCTCATTTAATGTTGGGGTTGTGTTCCTGAAAATTGAAATAAAGGGGAAAGCAATGTGGAAGGGAACAACATCAAACAATTGCTGAGCTACTGAAGATTCTACCAGCAGCTAGTGAAAATAAGGTTAATCTGAGTCTGGCAACATTCAACAAATATTTTGTCACTGAAATTTGTTAGTGTTAAAAAAAAAAAAAACAAAAAAAAACCATTATTTGTGGCAACATTTAACAAGGGCTGCCTTTATGTTCATTTTTGCTACCAGCTGTCAGGAACAGAAATGTGTTATATCATAAAACACTGAAATCAGACAATACTTATTTATATAGTCTAATTCTTAATTTTACTTTAGTTTCTGTGATTCAGGCTTTGGGCTTTACTTGTGCAAATAAACCTGTCCCCCATTATACGTAAATCTTGGTTACAAAGTAAGACAAATCATGGAAGAAAGTTACTGCATTCTTCTTGCTCAAAGAGTTGAGCCAATGATTAACCAACAATCAGGTTGCTTATTATGGTGGTTCTGATGCAAATTATGTTATACAGTTTTCAACTTCACTTTGAACAAAGTGAACCATAAATCCCATGTTTTATATTAATCTGACAGTGAACTATAACTATTTTTGTGACATACTATATTTATATCAATTTATTTAATTACTAGCGCTGTGTCATTAACCAGTAAAAGTATAATAATGCCGGACATTGACTGACATGAATGCTAGCCCTGGTGAATAGCTGTCTGTGCATTTTACAAAACCTTTTGCAGTGTATCAGCAATGAAATATGTTTAGTCACAGATATTTTAATCATAGTTTTGTTATTAATGCCAGACCCACCTGCAGCAGGATGACATTTCCTGAATAAATTTCTCAGGCCTTCTTTACAAAGTAAAAGAAAAAATGCCTTGGATGGAGACCATGTCCATCTGTCTTTCCATGAACTAGTATCAGCAACTAAAGAATTAGATGGATCTGAGTCACATCTTGTTCTTCATCAAAATTGTCAAGCAAGTGTGTGTTCTATGAAAATCAGCTTATGACAATCTTATTTTCCATAGGGGAACAAGTGAATTTCTATGCATACTTTCCATATTTTGTGGCAGATTGTGATGAAACTCAGTGTAAAAATTCCCACCTAATATCATTCAGGAGTTCTGCAATTTGTGAAAATCAGTGCAGTGACAGCCATATTAAACAAAACTTTGTCCTATTGTCTACACTATTTTGTCCAGTGTTATACAAAATTTGTCTCACAACATGGCCACAGTTTATTGAGTGATTGTGAGTTTTGTGACAATCGGTACAGTGAAAACGATTCTTTCCTGAAGGGGCGTAATTAAACTTTTGCCCTAGCCTTCCATATTTGTTGTCTTATGTGGGTGATATTTGGTATAAGAGATGTGTGGCTAATGCTGTAGAGCATTTGTGTGTTTTGTTTTTTTGGCCCCAGAAAGCCATCCTTTTTTTTTATGGGTGTAATTGTAATTGAATTGATACATGTGCCATAAAACTATATGGAATACCGAACATAAAGCATGCCTTGGTAATGTCTTTGTTCTGTGTCATGGAATACACTATTTTCAGTCTTGTTACAGTGAAAATGACAGTGACATCTTACATACAAACACTTATGGACATAATTTTCTGTTTTCAGAATTCTGTACACATAACAACAGAATTTTAAAACACTTTCTCATACATTTGTTTATTTTTAAGTGAATTAAAATGATTCATAATATGAATACAAAAATCCTCTTCTAAACAACTGTACAAAATTGGTATTCGTAATGAGTAAAGGATGCATTTCATTCACTGTGTTTTACTTAGTTTTCTATGCAACAGTTAGTAGACTGAAGAATGGGATACAGTAGGTCATCACAGCAACAGAAGTCACTGAATTATGGCTATATTTCATTACAAGTTTTTCATCCAGGAGACGCTTGATATTTCGACTGGGGTAATTAATTAAGCATTGAATGTATTTGTGTACTTAAAAAATGTTGTTAACTTCAAGCAGAGGTGACTGTACAACTTCATACTCCTTGACGTTAGTGCTTTATAAGATCTTGTAGCATGCTGAACAGCTTAACAGTCAAACATGTGTGTAACATGCATCAATGTCAAACTAACAGCACGTATGAGTAGTATATTTCAATAATATATTGTCAAGGGTAATGTAAGAGACTGGAATGACAGTTACAGATCTAAAAAGACATCACAAAAATACATTGTATTGATATTCAAATATCACATTTTGCAACCACCACAAAAATGCATTTCTTTATGTATGTCAGTGAAGTGAGTATGATTTTTCTTTTATGTTCCTACATAACAGAAATTTTCTTTTTTTTCCCCGGCAAGAACATGCATAGTGGTTTAAAACTTTTCATTTTTTAATGTCTGTAGCATTCAGTTGAGAATGAGTGCAGCCAATTCTTGGAGGACACTATAAGTTTCATTACAAAGATGGACTTGTGTTTCTATAGAAATTAAATTGTACTTACAAAGAAGCATGCAACATGCCAGCAATTAGAACAGTGTTTTCTAAATGGCCATGTGTAATGAATTCTGGCACCAACTTAGAAATCTTTTTGTGGTAACAGAAAGACACATATTTTGCATTTCTCTTCTTCTATCTTTTCTCTGCACAAATATTGAATTTTGACTATAACTCTGTGGTATTTCAGAGCTTCACACAGCATATTAATTACCATTGTTATTTTTCTTGTTATTAATATCTAGTTTGTATCTGCCTTTGGTACCTTTTAGTTATGTCTGGGAATATTTTCAGTTTGATTCCACTGTTATGCATGACAATATTTAAATGCAGTTAAAGTAGTGGTCACAGTTTTAGAATATCTGTCTGACAATATCTGATGCCAATAATATCTTTAAGCCAGCTTAGCTGACAACTGAGCCCATGGTTAGTTAATGAATGTGTGACTGGCCAGCACAGTAATTGTATGTACTGAAATTACAGACATGTGACGATTCATAATACTGGGTACAACGCAACTGATATAATGTTTTACTCTATAACTGGCAGGGCTGTTCAGTCTTTAAGTCTTGCAGCAAGTCCATTGTGGGGAGATGACGTGGCCCATCGTAGTTCTGACACATGTGCAATAACAACTCTTTCCATTAATATCGAGACCAAGAACCATAAGGGAGCGTATTCAAATGTTATGAGTCCTCGAACATTATAATTAAACTCAGAGTAGTCCCATGGGCATGCATTAAATTGCTTCAATAATAAACCTGTGGAAAACTCCCATGTATACACCCATAGTAAGTAACACACCCCACGAAGGAGAAGGGGTACTCTCAACTTCTTGCAAGCTGCATATATGTGTTCCATGACAGTGCCTGATATGCCGTAGATGGCCAGTGACCACACACTTGTGTAACCTGTAACAGTAATGATGGTTATACAACACATTTGCTTAATACATCTGGGACTGCTCATTCCATGTAGATGAATGCACAGCTCCTATTTACTTGTGTGTATTCTTCAGGCTGACACTTCTACTGTAACCCTATTTTGCTCTTTTTTGTTTGTGTGCAGTAACAAGTGGTGTGACTTCAAAAGCTTGCAGGCTTTCTGTGTTCCTGCAATACAGTGGAAATCACTCTAATATTTGTTTATTAATCTTGTTTTTTTACTCTAGCTTCTAAGTTTTTTACTGATCTTTTTTTTTACTCTAAGTAAATGTAATCTGAATGAGTTGACTCAGTAGGAAATGTTGGTTGGGAATAATTATAGAAGTGAAACAGACCAGGTTAATTGGTTATCCCAGAACATCTTAATTTAGTAGTCAGTATTTAAAATTGGTATGTAGGAGCTTCTGGGTTTGTAACTCAGCCCAGTAATAAAGCTAACCTGACTGAATATTTTCGTGGTTTTGCTCCCTTCCACCATTGGAGTGCTACGATATTCCTTGAAATAATCACAGGTCATGGCTACTCTCTTCTCTTTTCTATGTCATTTCCAATTCAAAATATAAAATCGTCCTGCCATTCATTGCTACATAACATAATCAACTGAAAGAACTTTGTTTACTAATACACTAATCAATTCATCAATTAATCAGAAGCTTTTCAGCATGAGGCATAAGTATGAATTCTAATGTCAGCACAAATTTTCAAGCACTGTTCTCACAGCTTGTCTTTTAAGTGTGATGCCTACTAATGTTGGAAATTGCTAGGATTATGTAGTCACTGAAAGATTATGGTGTGGGAACCTGGGTAGTGTACCAGTATAGTGGCCAGGGTCTGGGCTGGGAATATGTCCTCTGAATCCCAACAGGGGTAAGGGATTTTTCTCTCCTCCAAAACATCCAGACTAGCACTGAAGCCCAACCAGTCTCCTATTCACTGCATACTGGGTTCACTTTCAGTGAGGGTGAAGCAGCCAAGGCACAAAGCTGACCATTAACCTCCATCTAGCACCACAGTTATAGCTCCACTCCTGCCATATGCCTTCATGGCACGCTCAGGGACAACTTGGCCTTCACCATTGTGGGTATAGAGCATTGGTGAAATAATGACAGGGAGAAACCAAAGTGCAGTTGAACCCAGTTGTAATGACATCTGTTTAAGTGCCACCTTGTCTGTAATGTCAAATGTTCTGTGGCACCAATTAATTTCTCTCTGTTATCTATAACATATTACTCCTCAGTCAGAATAACACACGTTTATAATGACACAAAGTATTCAGCCCCCTTCAAGACGTTATAAATGAGTTTGACTGCATCTGGATAATAATCTGTCCCTTTGCCACTCTTTCCACCACAAGTGCCACACAGACTGGTCTTGTATTGAACTGAGGTATATGCAGCGTGAGGCCAGCGACTAATCACTACAGCCATGTCGCAGTTCTAGAAATGTGTCAAATGATAAATTAAAGAAAAATAAGAGAAGATCTAAATAATGATAACCATTATTTAGATCAGAACATTCTCTCGAGCTTGAACATGAATTAAACAATACAACATTTATCATCAGTAATTTTGCATGAATTCTGCAGCTGTTTGTCATGATGTGGACACATTCAAGTCATAATATTTTCAATTGATTATGAAGTTATTTAACAACCCTGTAGCAACAATGCTGTCAGATGTAGTTTAAGTGTGCTGTTTAATTACAGGGGCTTTATTTAATGTTACATTTGATTTAAAACCACTACAACATTAACAGTTACAGTTGGAATGTTACAAATGAAATTGTTGCCATCAATATTTGCAATAATAAATGAATGTTCCTATATAGTAGTAGGATGTGTGTTTGCAAAAGATAATGGAATTTTAACTTGGTTATTGCCATTTGATTTTGATTCCATTTCATGTTTATCAAAATTTTTGAAGTTTTAGATGTCTTACCAACATTTTGACAATACGGAACCATTTTTTGCATTGTTTCAGAAGCTACTATAAAGGGCTAAATACAGGTATTCTGAGCTAGTGAGCATTCTTCAGTTCAGAAAATTTACTGAAATTGAAAATTTAAATAAGAATTATTATGTGTAGTCTTCTTCCACATAATGCGTGGATGTACAGTTAAGACATATGAGGAAACATTAACTTATGGTTACCTGGAAGTTTCCAGTTGCCACTGACAGTGAATTCCCAACCTGCAGTGAAAAGGATTTCAGTAAAGAAGCCATGAAGTCCATAGATGTACAGTCTGAGCCACAGTGCCAGATTTGAGTTGCCATGTTGGGTTCGTGATGCCTGAAGCATCTCACCTCCTAGATATAAACATCATAATCAGTTGTCATCAATAACAACAACAGCAGCAGCAACAGTACTAGGCCTGCTGAACTTATGGTTATTAAAGAATATAATCTTATAAATTTTTAAGTTTCTTAACCACTTGTTTCCTTTTTGTCAACATTCTAAATGTTATGTGCAGTGACAGTATTAATGGGCACTGAAAGTACTAATGAATGCAAATCTGTGTTAAGTCTTGTAGCTAATTGTATTTAGAAAATTTCGTTTATATTGGACAGGAGTTTGACATAATTAGTGGTACAGTGAATTCTCAGAGAATCAGCCTCACTAAATTACTGTACTACAAGTCTTGCAACTTCAGAAGAAAATTGGTTGTGGGCCCAGCAAGGAAGTGTTCTGTGTACTAGTTATGAAATTACTTGAGCACTTACATGATCTGGGGTCCTTGGTTACCACATTTTGTTATCAAAATCACACAAACAGTTATTCCCTCTGTATTATTATTATTATTATTATTATTATTATTATTATTATTTCTTTTTTGCAAAATTTAAGACATGAGTGAGACACCTAACTAAGTGCAGTCGATGGACCTTACTTGATAGGAAGAGTATCAGACTCTGCCATCTGAGTGTAGCTGAGAAAGAGCTCACTGTTCTAAGTAACAGAATAATAAGTATCTGCTGTGGTGCAGGTGAGAATTGTTCTATACATCATGCTGATGAGAATAATTTGCAGCTCCCATATGCACAAGAGATTAAATAAGCGTATTAGTGATAAATGAGAGATTAGTACAAGTGAGGTTTGAGGTTTTCGTGGTAGTGAGTTGGAATATTCCTGTCTTCTGGGATGTAACACCATATAGTTTGGTAGAAGTGTCGGAGGTACATGCTGCTTCCATCTGAAAGACAGAAGAGTAAGCTTCTCTTCTGTCTTCTGTTTTCCGCTTCTGCTCTGAAGATGGAGGCAGTGCTTCCGTCTGAAACGTCGGTCAGTTCCTGTAAAACTATAGGGTGGCACAATCCAGGAGGCTGGAGTCCACATAAATACATACGAGGGTTGGAACTTTAATAGTGGCAACTATTTATTTACAACTGATACAAAATAGATACATGTT
>Ga0209628_10004482_pt1 | contig 10111 bp, 5 predicted proteins | sample TergutCu122P4_FD_187285 | JGI IMG/M metagenome (GOLD analysis project Ga0209628, IMG submission 187285) | Cubitermes ugandensis P4 segment gut microbial communities from Kakamega Forest, Kenya - Cu122 P4 (SPAdes) (version 2) | ecosystem: Host-associated > Arthropoda: Insects > Digestive system >... | reverse complement strand
GTGTGTGTGTGTGTGTGTGTGTGTGCGCGCGCGCGCGCGTGCGTGCGTGCGTGCGTGAGAGAGAGAGAATATTGACCATACTTTTGTGTCACTGAAGTGTGTTGCATGATTTTTGTCAACTTACTGAGGGAGTTGGATTCAGGGTGCCCACACAGTTTCTGTTACTCTGTACTGTTGCTTTGTTGTGACAAGAATGAATTCTTTTGTGATACTCTGCAAAAGAAGGCTTTTCCTGTATATGTATGATTTAAATATGGGGACTCAAGCCATTTGTAATGTGATCTGTGTCACTGTATGATAGTTTCCAACATTTTGAAGGATCATAGTGCCTTCATCTTCAAAAGACTGCTTGACCCTCAAGATGAAGTTAACCACTGTCCATTCAAATATTAGGAATGCTTCATCCAACAACCCAGCATCATATCCCAGGAGACTTGAATCCTCAGTGATGTGAGAACCTCAAATATCAATTTAAATGTGTATTACATAACATTACACATGCTTATTCACTGTTGATTCTGCCCACTTTATTCTGAGATGAAATATTAGAATGTAATTAAGAATATAACATAGAGAGATGTGTTTAGCCTGTCATTTTTTATTTTAATTTTCTACATGTTTGTGCATGCTGTCATCTACTTCATATTTAGAATGAAATTTAAATTGCCACCTTTCAGATATTTTCTCTAAGAATTTTACCAGATCCATATCCATTCCAGTTGCTTCCTAGCTACCAGTGTCTAGAGGATTCAGATCTTCTGGAATGTGATGCTGTGTCAGTGGGTGAGTGGTTCCTGTCATTTCAAAGGAATGTAGTGCCTTCATCTGCATTGGGAACAGTTCACAAAACAACACAGTATCACATCCCAAAAGAACTGAATGCTTACAACACTGACGTATAAAACTCACCTAATATATGTTTGGTGTTCTGTTTGCTGTTATCCCATCACAGCCATAGAGTTGTACACAGCAACAGACAATGATATTAAAGTCCAGCTTGTAATTACGTGTGATTAAAGGAAGTGTGGGATTCCATTCCTCTGTTTTATGGCACTCTGTCATTGGATCATTGATTCCTGACCCTTCAAAAACACTACATTCCTTTGATATGTTGGAAGTCCATTACACAGTAAAAGTATCATATCTCAAAAGATAAGAATCTGGAACCACACTGCTATGACAAGCTTAAAACTTGCACTAAGTTTTAGGATTTCAAAACCACACCACCAGTTTTGTAAACCTATACTCTTTCAAATAATGACTTCAAGCGCCTGAGGTGACTAAATGTGCTGTTATATTTCACAAATCACAAAAACTAGCAAATTTAACTGAATACTGTGATGGTTAATAGCACTCGTGTTGCAAATTTGGGCAGACTCAATCATGTCTGCAGGATTAGAGAACTTGAAGATGCAAGTCTTCTGGAATATAACGCCATGTTCATGAGAATATAGTTCCCATCATCCCAGAAGACTTGAATGTTCAACATCAATGTATGAACCTCAGACCTCCCATCAGAAAACTTGTTATACATCACCTGGATCCAACTCCTATCCACGGATATTAACTGTTTACAAACAATTTAAAATAAAAGCACATGTTTTTTTTTTCTTGTTACATGTTGATATATAATTATTTATTTGATTAATGTTATAAAAGTTGTCCCCTTTAGAGGTAATGGATTGGGTTTGTAATATATCATCTGTGTTTCAGTGTCAAAAACTAAGTTTGTCCATGTGTATGGCATATTAATTTTAAAAAAAGACAGTTTGTGCTTCAAAATTATTTTCCAGTTGAAAACTGTAGGGATTTCAAAAGTATTCAGGAGGAAAATAATGAAAATAACAAGGATGAAATATGGTTATGTTAGTAATAAAAACATTGATACATTTAATCGTGACTGTAGAAATATTTCCAAAACTAAAATACAGACAGTGGTATTGGTTGATATCAGTAATGATTGCATGGACAAACTTCACTATGATATAAATGCTGTAATATGAACAGTGGAAACTGAATTGTTAAAATATATGGGGAAGTCACATGTTCATTTTATTATAATTTAGATTGTACTGACAAGCCAAAGAAAACAGAACTGTAGTGCCTATTGTTAAATGTCTGTGTGTTACTATATTTAAATGAAACTGTAATGTGATCAGTCTCAAATTAACATGTGAAAAACTTCTACAGAAAGTAGCAGTAATAATCAGCTGTGTCAGTAGTGTTCACAAGTCCTAGATATGATGCTTCATCAACTGGAATGGTGACGCTCTTTGTTTGTTGCTATTCTATATTTCAACATTTTTTGTTGTTTTTCGCAGTCTGTATAACGTTGCAATTACCATCTTCATACAACACAGTTCTGTTGACACCATATAACCAAGCAACTCCACACAACACAATTCTGTTGCCACCATATAACCAAGCAACTCCACACAACACAGTTCTGTTGACACCATATAACCAAGCAACTCCACACAACACAGTTCTGTTGACACCATATAACCAAGTAACTCCACACAACACAGTTCTATTGACACCATATAACCAAGTAACTCCACACAACACAGTTCTGTTGACACCATATAACCAAGCAACTTCACACAACACAGTTCTGTTGACACCATATAACCAAGCAACTCCACACAACACAGTTCTGTTGACACCATATAACCAAGCAACTCCACAGATCTCAGTCCTTCTTGAGAAACCAATATTTCCTCACCTAATCCAAAAATTCCCTGCATATTATGGAACCAAAAGTTCATTACTGCCACTTGTCCCTCTCCTAAGCCAGATCAGTCCAGTACATGTCTCCCACCCTAGTTCTTGAAGATACATTTATATTATTATCCTCCCATCTCTGTGTAGGTCTTCCAGTTAACCTCTTTCTCTCAAGTTTCCCCACCAAACTCCTGTAGGCACCTCTTCCCTCCACATATATGCCACATGCCCTGTCCAGCTCATTCTTCTTGATTTGATCACCTGAATTTTATTTGGTGAGCAGTGTGAGTCATGAAACTCCTCATTGTGCAGTTTCCTCCACTGCCCGGTAATTCCTCCTCCTTTGGCCCAAATATGTTTCAGCATCCTGTTCTTGAACACCTTCAGCCTCTGTTTGTCCTTCCATGTGACAGCAAGTTTAACGACCATATGAAACAACAAACAAAATTATAGTTGTGTATATTTTAATCTTTATACTTTTGAATGACAAACTGGAAGAGAAAAGATTCTGGACCAAAGGATAGTAGGCATTCCCTGTCCATGCCTAACAGCAATTTGTCATGCACATCTTGGTGACATGTTCTGACACACTAAAACCTCTTCATAGCCACTTCAAATTTCAGTTAGATTCCACATTCATGTATTGTCATGTGTTCTTACACTCATTTCTAGTTGGCAGTTGCAGACACAGCTACCTGTGTTTATCCAAATGGTATTGACTCATGAAAAATTATATTTGTGTAACATGTATTTTGTTATTTAGTGGAACTGTTAGAACTATTTTTGTCACACACAAGTTTTAAGTTTATTTATTCCTTTTGGGTTCCCTCATTGTACATGTAATATTAGGACTGCAGTTATTGTCTTTGGTTGTGTTTACCAACTCCAAAATATAGGACTGCTTAAAGAAAGGGAAACCGCCAATTATTAGTAGACATTTTGATGTACATGAATGGACTTTAAATTATATATATATGAAGTAAGGAAGTCAAGGCACACAATTTTGACAACAAGCAGCAATTGTAATGATGTAAGCTAAATGTAAAGGAAACAAATATGTTCATAATTTAAACCATCAAATACAATTCAAGGGAGTGCAATTAAGAATACCTGTAACTGTCAATTTGTGTTAAGTAATAATACCTGCTGCCATTCATTCCAGAATGTTCTGTCTTCCCATTTGCTGGCTAAGAATATATGGATTAAAATCAATACAAATAATTTTGCCTGTTTTTTTGTATGGGTATAAATCTTGGTTTTTCATGTTATAAGAAGAACATAGGCTGAGAGTTTTTGAGTATAGTATAGTGTGCTGAGGAAGATATTGGGCCCTAAGAATGAGGAAGTAACAGGAGACTGGAGAAAATAGCATAATGACGAGCTTAATGATTTGTACTCCTCACCAAGTATTATTTGGGCCATCAGATTCAAATAAAGCAGGATGAGATGGGCGGGACATGTAGCATGTATGGAAGGAGTACAGGTGCATGCAGGGTTTTGTGGGAAACCTGAAGGAAAAAGATCATTTGGAGGACACAGGTGCAGTTTGAAGAATAATATTTAAATGGATGTTCAAGAAACGGTATGGGATGGTGTGGACGGGTTTAATTTGGTTCAGGACAGGGACAAGTGCAGGCTGCTGTGAGTGTGGTAATGAACCTTCAGGTTCTACATAATTTGTGGAATTACATATCAAACTGAGAAACTGCTTTACAAGGAGTACTCTGCCCCATGGACTTGGTTAGTCAGTAATACCCATAATGCTACTTAGGTGTAGAAACCAACTAAACTTTAAACAGCTATGAAGGTGAACCAGTGGGCCCAAGCATATCACCCATATTTGGAGTGAATGAAAACTGCATATTTGTAGAAAGTCATAATATTACCTATAGTACGATCTGCATGTGAAACACAAATCATTCAGAGTTCTACCATCTCTGTTCATACTAAAGCAGTTGTGCTGCACTTTTAAATTTAGTTATAGTAATTGGGAAATAATAATTAAGTTACTGTGGTTGGAAGGAAGTAGTGCATGTTAGCTTTACATGCCTGTATAGGCCATCTGCATTCAGGTAACAATGCTTCTGCAACTGTAGACATTGATAAAATTGTCTACTGAATGCCATCAACCTTTCATGGTCAGCTTGAAGAGACTCTCATATAATTACTATATGTCCAGGTATCATGATTTTTGTTGCCCACTGCTTGGGTAATTTTCTTTTACCTCTCTCACACAGTGGTTGGTTTATATAAGTATCCAAACAGGCAGCTATATTAGATGTTAGGTGTTCATCTAACCAGCACTGCCAATTTCCAAAGCAGGTGTGACACTGTAAGAGCTATGGAAAATAACTTGGTCCACCACAAATCATGTGTCTTACATCCATGGATGTTGCAGATATGAATCAGAACTGGTATCTGGATGCAACAGAATAAAATTTAAGGCAAAATTATTTTCTTAATTATATTGCTAATTAAGTACAGTAGTATGAAATACATATATTTAAGTTACACAACAAACATAGATTTTTCGAATATATTTTTTACATCTCAGAAATTTTGAAATATAGGTTATGTTCCTCAATGGCTAAAATAATTTTCCATTATTCTGTAAAAGTATTATCTCATGAAATTTACAGCTATTCAAAATTTCTAACTACAAAATACAGCTTATTCTTTAACAGATGTCTTCAGACAGTATTTTGCAATGAATAAAGAGTCCATAATCTTAGCCAATTACTACTAAAAAGTAATTTCTTCCATGACACATGACCAGGCTACCACATAACCGTCACATGTGATGGAATAAACTTGAAGAATCAAAACTGGATTAATTTTGAAATTGTACTTGGTACACATGTCTATTTTTCCAATCAAAACCACTTATTGTCTGGAGATAGGTTTAAACTGACACTTTTATGTGTAGTTATGTTGCAGAGTTCATTCAGGTCCTCAAGTGAAATGGCAGTCCTGAGGTTATTAGTCCCATGAATTGTAAGTCTTGGCTACTTATAAAGATTTAATTTGACTACATTCTTTAGATTACAATTAATCTGTGCATTCAGGTAGATGAATGGGCAGATGTTTCAGAACCAATAAGTAATTTTCAATCATCTTAAAATTAAGTATCATTTTAAACGTTCATAATCTAATCTAAATTCATTTCATACTCCATTCAGCCATCATCATCATCATCATCATCACCACCACCACCACCACCACCATTACCATCACCATCATCTCTACCATATTGAAATCCATTCATCATACATTGTGGGATTGTATAATTACATATTACAGGTTTATTACCAGTGCTGTGGAAACCATGTAAGCAGGACTTTAACTTGGATAATTTTATGTTAGCTCCTAACTGAAAGATCTGAATTCTTTTGTTGGACTGTTTATCATGGTTTAATGTGAAAATTAAGATTTGTGGTGTCATATCTGGGACTGTGAAATTATTCTAATTATGGTAGTTTTTGAAACTTTAGGATTATATACACTAACTACATGAGAAAGTACATTTTTAGATTTCAGTATACATAAGGAATGAGAAAATATTGCATGAAGTGTATACCAGATGATTATACCTGAAGTTTATTGAATTCCTAGTAAGAAAAACATGTTATTGAGAGTAGAGGGATACAGTGCTGCTAGTGTTTTCAAACAGACAAAAATCACAGAAGTTTCAACAAATTGTTATGGCATTTCTTATAGGACTCTTCTCCTTTATATTTGACAGCAAAAACATTAGTAGTCATGCAAATATGTGACAGATTTGAACCTGTAAGTTCTGAGGTTCACAGCAGCATTGCTGAGGATTCAGGTCTTTAGGGATGTGACACTGCATTGTAGGATCATTGGTTCCAAAAGTTATGGAGGAACATAGTGCCTTTATCTTAAGGACCAAGCAGTCCAAGAAGAACATGGACTGCTGGACCCTGAATATAAAAGGCACTATAATCCTTTGAAACTTTGGGAACAAGTGACCTGACAATGCAGTGTCACATTCCAGAAGACCTGAATTCTATATATTTATTAATATGCATCATTTACATGTTACACCTAATATGTTCTTCAAATAATTCTTGCAATATTCAGCTCCAGAAATAAGATATCCCTTTTTAAGTTGTCTCTTTTAATACTTTCATATTATTTTGATTTTGTTGCTGCAATATTCATTGTATCAGACACAGAGTAAATTCTGTGCTTGAAGTGGGACAATTTTAGTGCTCACAGTTGTGTAGTAAGTACAGCGACCTAACCATTATGCAACTTACAAATGGAGGATATTCATTGTGATTTACAGTTACTGCAAGCATGAACCTCACCACCACCATCACCACCCCCCCCCAGCTGTTACGAGACAGTTGTGTGTACCACTCCAAAATGTCGTGTTTCAGATACAGCAGACTGATCAAGTTAGCATCAACACTCTTAAACATTAAACAATATGCCACCCCGCTACAATCCATTCTTGTCATTTTACCAGGTCCAAAACTTCATTGGACTTATGAAAATTTCTATGACTATATTAAATATTATACATCACGAGATTTGAGGTTGTTACAGTGATTGATGCTGAGAATTCATCTTGTGGGTTGTGATGTGATGCTTTGTCAATGGGCACGTGTTTCCTGTATATCTGTTCTTTGACTGCTGGAACCTGAAAAAACATCAGGAACCACTCACTCATTGATACAAAATCACATTCCACAAGACTTTACTTAAAATTCTAAATTCTCTTTTTTCTCACTTTAGTAAAACTTTGTATGAAACAATGCAATATACATTCATAACAACATTTTTCAACTGAATCTTGGTGCAGTCCACTGCCATGACCATTGCATCAGTAAACTCTTTGAGATAGAAATACAGTATTCTATTCTAAAGTCCTGATTTTTATTGCAGATGAACTGACAATTTTATCTTCATTTCAAATTCTAGAATTTCATAAATTTTTGAATAATGATTTGAAGGTTATTATTTTATAAACCATTTATTTCTTCTCGGCTTCCACTTCAAGCACTGGGTAGAATGGACTTACAGGATGTAGTGATTTAAAAGTTACAATTCATGCCAAAATAAGATTTATTTTATTGTGTTTTGCTGGAAAATGAAATTGACAATAACCTTGCAAACTAATTTTTCAAGATGTGTATTTTTACAAAGAAAATTAACAGTTTGTATTTTTCGTTTTGGGAAATAGTCCTGAGGTAGAGGATAATAAATCATATATTTCTTATATTTATATTTTTCTGAAATGATTCTGACCAGTTTTCAGATTATATCTTATACTCATAGTTATAGCACCTTCTTGCTTCGAAAGAAAATTTTAATCTTGGTGAAACTCCTGTACTTTCTTTCTAAACAACATATGCAACTCCAAATACTTCCAGTTAAAAATTTCTGTCATATAAATCTGAAAACTTTAATTCTAAGTTGTTCATCTTAAAGCAGTACTACTAAATTTTACCTTCTGGGGTTCCTGGTATATACCTTTAATTGGTACAGAGTAGTAAGTGAGGCAACTGCTCAAGAGTACTGTGTTCAGTTCCTCTGCACCTTTTATACATATTTTAGTTTTACCTGTGTAAAATGGCTTAAATAATGTGATATATAAAGAACAGCCTAGTGGCTGTTGGGAGTTTCAATTACATGATTTGTTTAAGAGGCAATTTTTTGTCTTTCACTCACTTTCCTGTCAAAGATATATCCCTCACATGTATTTAAATTTCAGATATCCTGCCAAGAAATTTTATCACTTGAGTTACTTCCCATTTGGCATTACTCTCCATTCTGTAGTTATCTGCAATTATAACAATATTTTAGTAGTCTGATTAGACACATTTTATTTTTTTACCCTGCATTTCCACCCCCCAAACTCATTCTTCCTCCAATTTGAAAAGCTGCTTTTCTCATGCAAGTAAATAGTATCTAAAACAACACCTACTTATATGTTGCTTGTTCTTAAGGTTTTCACGGCAGTGTAGCTGATTGTTCTGTTCTTCTGGGGTATGACACTATGTCAGTGGGCAATCAAATTCTGACCTTTCAAAGCAACCAAGTTACCCATGGATTTGGCATTATATCCAAGAAAATGGAATCATTTGTTATTTATATATCATTGCATGCGGACTTATGTAGATCCCACAAGAAAATAACTACACTGCTTTTCCACATCACAGTATATTGATGTAGATGTTAGGCCATTTTATACTTGCAATTGGCGGTTGGAAAGTTACAATATTTAGAATTCTGCATGAAAAATTGGATGACCTGTAACTTGTATTTAAAGTACAGCTTCTTGTTAGGTAGCTTCCCTCAGCTACCTAAGTCCATTCTGCCTGAATCACATCTTGTAATGTACATTATTTAATGACAACATTTCAGTATTCTCATTGTCATTCATGTGGTTGAAAACGGTGCATATCTGAAATCTCTTGACATGAGACTTTCTTCTGCATTTTGCAGCTTTGTATGGGTGTCTAAAGAAAACTTTGAAATTAATTTTTGCTTTCTAGATATGAAACAGAACTGAAGATCACTTGAAATGAATGTTATATAGTGGACTGACTTCAAACTAAAAGTTAAATACCATTATTAAGCAGTAGTGAAAGAAATTGTCCTTCTCTAAGACTTCAGGTTTTCTTGGCAGTGTTGCTGAGGATTCAAGTCTTTTGGGATGTGATGCTGGTGGTTAGGTTAGGTTAGTACTTGCTGATGCTTGGAAGGCACTACAGCTCTTCAAACACTGGCCACCAGTCACCCAACAAAACAGTGTTATACCCCAGAGGACCTGAATCCTTAGATGTTCTTTTGTTTAGTACAAACACATTATTATAAGGGCTTAGCTTCCATACTGTGAGCCATTGCTGCCTTTGTTTAGCCATTACCATCACTGATTGTGTTAAGGCTTTACATAATTTTTGTATAACAAATTTTCTGTATTTAGAATTTCTCACAAAGAAAGAGCATGTGCGTTGTTGCTTTAGTAAGCCTTCTTAATTTGTTATCTTGACATTATGTCACAGATCAGTTTGTATAGACAAACCTGAATGAATCCATTGACAGCAGAGTGGCTGTAAAAATATATTTTTACAGGTTTCTCACTGAAGGATTATAACCAACTGCTCAAGTGTATCAGTCAGTATTTCTTTTACTTTCATCCTTTGAAATTCCAAATTCATGCTGAATTTGGAATTGCAGTCCAAGAATTTGTTCCAGGAAATACAGTTTCATGGTATATAAACTATTGTTCTCATATTACTGTAACTCTAAAGTTTAGCATCCTTAGCCAAATTCAGCTCTTTAATTTAAAAAGAGCGTAGCCCAAAATAAAGATACTGCTCTTCCATATGAGCACCTGGCAAAAATTTAGGGGGAC
>Ga0209628_10004481_pt1 | contig 10111 bp, 3 predicted proteins | sample TergutCu122P4_FD_187285 | JGI IMG/M metagenome (GOLD analysis project Ga0209628, IMG submission 187285) | Cubitermes ugandensis P4 segment gut microbial communities from Kakamega Forest, Kenya - Cu122 P4 (SPAdes) (version 2) | ecosystem: Host-associated > Arthropoda: Insects > Digestive system >... | reverse complement strand
GTCACTTTTCATTTCCACTTAATGTAACTAATTATTTAGCAAACCGATTGAACTGCAGTGCACCACAGGTGCCAGAATAACACGTTCAAGCAACCAGACGTAATCCAATAACAAGGTGAATCAGCCGGTCAGCCGGTAAGTAACGGTACACTCAATAACCTGAGTAGTAAAATTACTAGTAGTAAATTCTGAATTCCGAAAAGATTAAGGTTGGTTTAAAATGGCATATACAGGCAGACCCCCGTATTCACGGGTAACACGTTCCAAGAACTACCGCGGTTACGTGAAACCGCGGATAATACCGAAAGCTATATATAACGTGATATAACGTGATGTTCGTGAAACATACATAAATGTGGTACAGTTTAATTGATAAACTGCGCACAGTAAGACATTATCAACATTAAATAAAGTAATAATAGAGTTTACTGTACACTACATTGTACATCTGAAGTGTACTTTCTCTCTCTCTCATACGTATGAAAGTAAGGGGTTCTGACGTTTTAGTCTAATACTCAAGAGATGATTGAGCAATAAAAAAATACAGTATCTGTGCTGTATAGTATCCTGGACAGTTTCAAGGGATGACAGAACAATAAAAATCATGCTTTTCCATCAAAGCGCTGCATAAGTAATGAAAAAACCTGTTATTCTTACACATTTTACAATGAAAATCATACTACGTACGTACCTGTACATAAACTGAAATAAGAATATATTATTGTTAAAAAATATCTTAGTCTATTGTAGGTATTCAACGACTTCTCCGTTCTTCTTGTTGCTTTCTGAACATAAACACTGCGATAACGCGGCAACTAATTCGAACAGCGAGAACGCTAGAAGCAGAATGGTGGGAACTTTGCGGGGAAGCGTGGGTACGGTGACAAAGGAAGATGAGTCCAGTATTGGGCGCGTTTAGGATGCTGGATTTCACCATGTTACGGCCCGTTCACACTTGGCGCGCGTTTTGAAACTTATGAACCGTTTATTTCTTTAATTTTCCAATTTTTTTTTTCGGGTCGCGGTAAACCGCGGGTAACTGGGGTCCGCCTGTATTTCGCTTGTGGGTTTCGAGATTTTACAGAAGGAAAAAAAATGGTTATGAAGTAGTTTACCCTGAAGATGGAAGCCGTGCGTCCTTCCGAATACTTGTTACGCACCTATCCGACTATATGGCGTCAGAGCTAAGAAAGCGCCGATCTGATAAATTCATATGAAAGAAATGTGTCTAAACATTGTGCTTCGAAACATAATTTATAGAAATTCGCAGATACATCCACGTGTCTCCGCACTACAACACGCACCCACAAGGAGGCTGCAGAATCCTGCCCATTACAACTGTGAGGTGCTAGGTGAACTGTTCGAGTACTGTCAAATACTGGTTAATTGCCCGATAACAACCGCGATAACGCGGACGGTGTAGCAAATCCCTACGGCCTGGGCGGCACGGGGTTCGAACCCCGGTAGGAACTAAAAATTTCCCTCCTCCACATCTGTCCAAACCGGCCTCGGGGCCAACACAGCCTCCACTAAAATGGGTACCGGCATTCTTTCCCAGAGAGTAAAGCAGGTGAGGCATGGCGTTTACCACCCACCCCCATCTAGCGCAGAAGTTAAGAATGAGTAAGACTATCAATTCACACCCTCTCTGTGCTCTCTGTTACATGTTAAGGGATGACCTTTACTTGAGAATTCTGACGATTCCGATCTTCAGCTACGGCTTCCATACTGACACACCGCCATGTATTGCACTTTTTGACGGGCAGCTAAAAATTAAAACGTCACTTAATATAGGCCTGTAAGTTAGCTAAATTCTTCCTGAAAGATCGAGACTCTAATACTGACTGAAACATAGACACCACAAACTGCTGTTTGTTACTGCCATCGTCTGGCCATGTTTGTAACTATCGAAAATAATCCATAATGTTGTGCCACACACACAGTCAAACACAAACAATATGCGTTGCTCATTGGAGCCCTCTGTGTGCTTACCGAAATTTTTCGGCCAATCTAACAGCTACAGATGACTGACCAATGACCTTGTCCTCCTTCTGTCCCATCTATCACTTATTTAAACTGAATAATGTCAGACGTCGGTACTACAGACTTGTCGATATTACAGATTCAAATCTTCTGGTATACGTGGACGTGAAGACTGGTAAATAATTACAGAAGATTCTAAGGACAGCACCACCTTCATGGTTAGGGTCATGCAATCGAACAAGTGTGTTCACTGTTGCAATGCTTCACTCTGAACAGAAAGGCGTGAATGTTCAAAGGGGTAAACGTAGGGAGGAACAAACTTCTCCCTGGGGTTGCATAATCACCACGATGTAATCCCTACGTTACTGATTTTTGAGCCTAGAAGAAAGGATCAGTGTTCAGCTTCACAATCCGACCGCTTTACCCAAGGATGAAAATCTCGGTAAGAAGGTGGGCGCTAAGATTTGTGGTAAATAAGGAAAAGTGTTGCACAGCAGGGATTCTAGCAGAGATTGTTTCTTCGTACAGGCGAGAGCAACGTCGCCGTGCTAAGATATCCCAGGTCCAAGCAAATGCAGAACCAAGACAACGGAAGCGACAGAATCAGTACACAATACTGAAGTCGTGAATTGAGGAAATACAAGTGAATTACGCGTAGCGAAATATAATGGAGCCATTCTTGTGCTGTTTCGAACGATAGGCTTGCCTACACTCTCTCCAGAACTTAAGATGAAGGCAGCAGTTTTTTTTTGAAATTTGCAAAATTCTTACCAGACTATACGGTGTCAGATCTCGCAAGTCCCTAATCTGCCTCGTAGCTGCCCTGGGTGCTCGGATATTGGATTTTTCTGTATGCTGAACGTGCCAGTGCGTCAATGGATTATGGTAAGGCGCAAAATAATGTTTCTTTTGTTATCAGTGAGTATTCTTGTACGTTATTCAGAGACAGAACATCAACTGGTGAGAGATACAGAGGGCACAATACTCTAATATAAACCTTGTATTGAGGTAAGATACAGAGAAAGATGGGTAAATGTTTCTGCTTAATTACAAGCCGCCACCGACCTAACTACGAGAGCCAAAAAGTTTGATATCACAAAAAGAATCGTACTAGATAAAATACACTGCAGTGGTTCCCTTCCACCCCCCCCCCTACCGTACATTTGTTACTGTTGGCCTGATGATGGCTTCTCATTAAGTCTTAATGCGTTATCAAATTTCCCTTTAGCTTGGTTGAAAAAGGACTTGTTTTATACTGTCTTGTCATTTATTTATCTCTTATAGGATACATGTAACGGCATGTCTAAAAGAAAGACATAAGCACTGAAGATATTTACCGCGGGTGACATAAAAAATGACGGAATTATGAAACTATCTAATAAATGATGAATGACATACATACATTGGTCCACATGGTTTGAGTCTTGAACTGATGAAACAACTTTGGTTCGTCTTGCATAATCGGATATACTTGATGTGTATAAAATAAAGAAGTGACAGAAATGGCGATACAATACTGGGCAGTCCAAGCTGTGTGCAGTTCATATTCCACTCAGTCCTGTCCCCTGTCCAAACAGGCGGCGTGTAGTTTACAATATTTTTAATGGGCTATATACGGAGATGTTTATTACTGAAGTGCGAAAGTATCAATTCCATTGCGGTCAGTTTGTTAAATTTCATATTTAGTTTTACGTTGAGGGAATATTTAAAAGAGAAAAGCTGTTTGGATGAAAGAGAATTATACGAGTACAGCATAATGAATGTTTTGCATACTGGGTATGGAGTTTAAATTAGAAGTTATGGATGACAATTAGACGTTTTGGATGACAATTGGACAGACGTTAAACGGTTGAATAGTTGCAAGTGAAAATTGTGTAAGATAAAACAGAGAGGAAATACGGCATTTGATAATAAACCAAAATCACTATACAGCAATCACCAAGCTCTCACGCCCGAGACCTCACAGCTGCTATGCCTGACTTCGGTCTTGGAACTTCCCACACAAGATCGCAGTGTGTTTCAGTGTTCAGTTAATGATTGGGCCACGAGTGTTATATGTGTCAGTGTTCTGTTAGTAATGGGACCATTAGTGTTCTATGTGTCAGTATTCTGTTAATAGTTAGGCCATTTCTGTTCTATGCGTCAGTGTCCTGTTCATAATTAGGCTATTATTGTTATATGCGCCAGTGTTCTGTTAATAATTAGGTCATTATTGCTCCATGTGTCAGTGTTGTTAATGATTAGGCCATTACTGTTCTATGCTCCAGTGTTCTGTTAATAATTAGGCTATTATTGGTATTTGCGCCAGTGTTCTGTTAATAATTAAGTCGTTACTGTTATAAATGTAAGTGTTCTTTTAATAATTAGTCTATTAGTGTTGTACGTGTCAGTGATCTGTTAATAATTAGGTCATTACTGCTCCATGTGTCAGTGTTGTTAATGATTAGGCCATTACTGTTCTATGCTCCAGTGTTATGTTAATAATTAAGTCGTTACTGTTATAAATGTAAGTGTTCTTTTAATAATTAGTCTATTAGTGTTGTACGTGTCAGTGATCTGTTAATAATTAGGCCATCACTGTTTTATGTGTCCATACTTTCACATTTACATTATACAATATTCATAGACATGGCATAGCGACCTTATGACCTTTTGTAACCCGGGGTCAAGGGGCGGAGAGGGAGGGATGGTGGATGCCGTTGCCATGACAACGGGAAAAGAGAGGTGTGGAGAGGGGTCAGGGACGAGAGAATGTAGTAGAGATGAGGGAATGACGGGACGTATGGGAGGGGAAATGTTGAAAAGAAAGAGAGCAAGTGAGAGAGAGGAACTGGATGCTGTCCTGTTTACTACAGGTGCTGAGAAAATATAAGGGCGCATTCAAAAGACAATAAAATTGCACTTAATTTATTTCCATTAATTTCGTTTATAGATTATATACATTGGGACGATAAGAATGTGGAAATACAAGTCATATGCATATGTCTGCTGTCACCCTTTGGCATTCCTTGACGACTTTGCTGGTTGCCTTGTTTTAGAAGTATGCAAAATTGCCAGATAAAAGTTCGAGTATCCGACTGATTGTTCAACAGACGCAGTGCACATACACAGATATTTTGTCACAGTTCCGGGTAGATTAGTTTTACATAACTACTCGTACATCCACACAGCGAACACTTTCTTGAGCAGCCAGCAATTCCCCGGCTAGTCACAAGGTTCCCCGCATTTTACACAACAAGAATATTGTTAGTTTTAGGTTTTTGTAGTGGTGTAGCTAAGACTTTACTTCTTCTCGAATATGAAGCCGTGTCACTGGATGATGGGTTCGAGGAAACGTAGCGGTCTCATTTTCAATGGTTGACATTTTAGACGTTTCGACCCTTGACTGTGAGAAGCTACGTTGTCTCGAAATGTCTAGAATGAGTTAACCGCTGATGGAACGTAACATCTCACAGGAACATAAACGTCAACCAGAAGATTCATTACCTTTTTCACAACAGCCTTCCACTTGATCACATCCTGTGCCAGATTAACGCAGTCCACGCCCTCTCATTTCATCTCTTGTAAGAACAAATGTAATATTATCCTCCCATCAATACCTTGGTTTCCAAAGTGATGTCCTTCATGTTTCCCCACCAAAGCCCTAAATGTTTTTTTCTCTATATGTCCCACTTTCTCTTTCCATATCATCGGTATTGATTAGATAGCCCTAACAATATTCTATGAAGGGCACAGACCATAAATCTCCTCGTTATGCAGTTTCCTCCACTCTCCTGTTATCTCCATCCTCTTAGGCCCAAATATCTTCCTCAGCATCTTGTTCTCTGACGCTCTTGGCGTGTATTAGTATACCTTAAACTCTTTAATTAACTGATGTACGTAATTTGAGTATACACAAAATGAAGGCTGCATGCGAGGGGATTAACTGAAATATACATTAAGTAAAGATGTGGTTTTGAAAAGAACGTTTTGAGAAATACTCATGTATAGAACTACTGAAAATATTCCACATTAAGATGCCTTCTTTTATCAAAGGCATGAAATGAAATTACTGAAGAGCAGAGTCTAATTTTCGTAGTTCTGGTCTACATCGAATTTGCAGACGACATTCACTTTCGTTCGTTAACCTTCCGATAGTCGTCACCAAAATGTCCAATTCGGCTATGGAACCCTCCCACACTCCTATTCAATGGGTACCAGAGGGCCCAGGCATCGGGAGTAAAGCAGCCGAGGTGTGAAGCTATTTTTAATATTACTATGAGTTGATATTAATGCTACGGAAGTCAAGTTTCATATTAAGTGTTTACACTCAATTAATGAAGGGGTTTAATCTTTAAATATGTTTTAATTTTAAATATTCCGACCCCCAACGTTACCGCGCGTTCTTCGCAGACTTTGTAAGGAGTCGGCGGTACCAGCCAGTTGTGAAGCATTGGGTTTTGGAATGAAGCTTTACACCGTCGAATAGCAAACCGATCAGTCAAAAAGAATCAGTATGGACATGCTTTAGGACTAACATGAGGCAGCTCTCCGATGTTTGTTATGAATGGCTTAGGAAGACAAAGGAAACCGAGTGGACAGCAGATATTCTAGGTGAGATACGAACCCTGCGCCTCGCGTACAAAAGTCGTAGAGTGTTTCCGATAAGCGAAATTGCTACGTGACGTCGATACAAAACTTCGCTGTTCGCTGCGCCATTCCTAGCAAAAGTTACATTTCAGTGTGGTAATAGGATATCGGAAGTTCAGCTGGGGCATAACGCTTAAGATCACAGCAGGAAGATGATGATGCTAGCAACAGGAAGAATGTAGAGAAGCAAAGATTTATCAGTCAAAGAAGTTAGACATGAAATTCGGGTGTAATTCGGGCAATGAATAAAGAAGTGCGGATAATTCAGGGAGAGAATGGTACTTAATAAGTCATGACTACTCTCAGTTTACTTAAATAAAAAACATAAACATTTCACAGTTTATGGTTATTTGTAAAAATGGGAAATGTGCGCGTAAAGGAACATCCAGGCGTTTTCGGATCTTAGCATCCTGAACCGTTCTCAGACGGCCAAACCCTTTGATCAATAGAAGTCACACTTTCTGTTGTTCACAATTGTATACGTAGCAGGCAGGCCTAGTGCTACTACACTTCTTTGGAAAATCCGTTATTCATGTATCTACATGCATTAAATATTGCAACTGTAATTTGAAACTGTTCCTAAAGCTAATTATGTATCATAAAAATCGCATTTCCTTTGCACTACATATTCGCCCTGTAGTGCTCACTCGTCCTATTTAATTACCTCGTAATTTGGGTGATTTTTCTTTAACAATTTACATTACGTATGCAAGTTTATTTCGCTACTAATTTTATTTAGAACATTTAGTACCTCTCACAAACCCAGAGCGATATTTCCATAAACATTTTAAGTCTTCATTCACACAGACTCACGTGTTATTTTATCATACTTAATGCAACTTTAATATTCGACGTTTTTGTAAAATTTCCCAATGTAAAATTGTACAGGAATCCTTCCAGTGGAGCTCACTTGGTCCAGGCGGAAGCGCATGCAGACATGACGAACTAATAGCACCTTCTAGCATGCTTGCCAAAAGCGATAAAAAATGAGGTTTGAAGATCTTCATTGCACTGATCAGTCACGCGCTGACGTCTGGATTACGACATTACGTAGCTGGTTGGTGCGTCCTGCCGTCTTAGACACATACCGTCACCATCTTCAGCTTAAGACATCGTAATAAATATTCAAATCGCCTACAAATTCTTATGCTATATTATAAATTATTAAAGCTTAAGACTACACTGCATTATATACAAGTATTCAGACCGTACCTCGCAGTAAACACATTCCGTCTCGGTTATAAAAATCCATCAACTAATGTTATATAAGGAAATAATCGCTGTTTGTTCTGTGATCCACACACAACACAAAAACACTGCCTGTGCAAAAGGTAGAATTTTTAAATGAGAAATCTGGTGGTACATAAACTAAGGAGTAAAAGCAGTGTGAGTCATCCAAACAAAAGAGTTGGATCTTTAACAGATTACAATGAAGGAAAATATATCCTTGAGCGTACAGCTATACCCATTTTGACACCAGGAGCCAGACGAAACTGACTGGTGAGGTTCACCTCCCGACCGCTTTAGCTCGCGGGAAACAGTCCCTGACACCCACTGAATATGTGGCTGGGCGGATCCCAGAGCCGGTCTGTACATTTTGGACAAGGTCAACATCTTTTATGCCTGCTGGAAATCGAACCACAGTTCTTTCGACACCCAGCCCACAGCCAGTCGCTGTACTCGATGTAATATCGCTATTGTCCCAGCACATTTTGCTAGTGTTGAGCTGCCCTCAACTGTGTATCTAGAAAGAGAAGGCAAAACACCACGGGGTACAAAATGCAGCTGCAGCGGCGACGTATCCGCGGGCCATAACGAACAATTTAACGGCACTGTTACTGCTGTGGTCGTATTTCCCTCGGCCCTACTTCCAGCAGAATGGGGCGGCACCCCATTTTCCTCAACCAGTCCGTGATTGTCTGGACGAAACTATTCCACATTACTGTAGAATGGCAGACAGCAGCGAAAGGACACTCGTAATATAAGTGTGTGAGTGGGTGTTGTTTAACAACGCTGTCAGTTGCTAAGATTATACTGCATCAGTGATGAGATGAATGAATTATTATGGAGCATTAGTGGAATGGTACCACATGACTTTCCTTCAATCTCACGGATGCGTTTTGTGTTCCTGCAAATCTCACAAGAAGAGGCTTTACAGTATTTCCCTCACCATCATCGATCTCATTTTCAACGGGCAAGGGCTGTGTTTTCTGTGAGATACCGCTAGAATTTTCACGTCAAATTTACATGAATTCCTCTCTGTATGGGCCGTGCAATGGTTCAGGGCGCTGGTCGCCAGGGTGTCATAGAGAAAGCTTGGGTTCGAAAACAGGTCAGTTCATATGAAATTTGTGGTGGACAAAGTGGCACTGAGATACGGCTTTATCTAAGTAATTCCATATCATCTGTATCTACGTTGTGCTCTTACCAGAAGGACAAGCGGGCAAAGTCTGAGAGCTTTCAAAGAAATCAAGTCTCTTTGGCCTGCCGGAGAGACTGGAGAAAAAACTAAACTGTTCTTCTATTTAGTTACCAAAGTAAATAACATTTTAATTATTTCCGGTGTGCGAGTGATGGTTCCTTTAAAAACAGCAAGTCGGGTCTGGGACAGTACGAGCGACTACGCTAATGTCACTGCAAACCGCTGACACTGACAGCAGCCTGTACAAAGAGACCTTCTGGTACGTGCTGAAGGATTGTCAATCATCTAGTCCCGTAGACGAAGGCAGAAAGGATCACAAAAACTTCGCAAATAAAGAGCACTACCACTTGATTTCAGTCTCCTGGAATGTTACGCTGTGGTGACAACTCGTAAATAGTTGCCCACGTTTCGCGAAATCGCAGTGACTTCATATTTAGGTCCAATCAAGTGATTTGTACAGTATCAATTTTAATGGAATCCATCCCGTTGTGCTGTGACGTATTAATATTGGCATACATATATTACCGACAAACACAGTAAACTTTTAACAATTTAAAAAATAAATGGTACATTTTTCAGTCCTTAATGACCATCGCCAAGCACTGAAATTCAAGGTTTAAAACATAAGTAAACATGCATATTGATGTTTTGAAATTTGAGAGCACTCGCAAATTTTTACAGACTGTTACAAAGATGTCATAGCACTGAAGTGTATATACTTGATATTCCTTTTTTTATTTATCACACAAATTTGTTCGATATATGTAATATATAATAATCAACAAATATATGCGAGGAATATAAAATATATGTAGACTTCAATGGTATGACAACTTTGTAAAATTTCGCAAAAATTTATGAGGTCTCACAAATTTCAAAACATCTACTTGCATATTAACTTATTTTTTAAATCATGAACTTTAGTGCCTGATAATGGTCCTTAGGGACCGAAACATGTGAAATTTATTGATGATATTATTAACCCTTAGGCTACCGGATTAAATTTCACTTGCCATTTAATAATATTAACCCTTAGGCTACTAATTTCGTATATATATGGAGCTCCTAGTAAAGCCA
>Ga0209628_10004480_pt1 | contig 10112 bp, 7 predicted proteins | sample TergutCu122P4_FD_187285 | JGI IMG/M metagenome (GOLD analysis project Ga0209628, IMG submission 187285) | Cubitermes ugandensis P4 segment gut microbial communities from Kakamega Forest, Kenya - Cu122 P4 (SPAdes) (version 2) | ecosystem: Host-associated > Arthropoda: Insects > Digestive system >... | reverse complement strand
TAACACTGTATTAAACACAAGGTTATCTTCCCATCTCAATACGCAATGAAAAGTATCTTCAAAGAAAGTTTCAGAATTTCTCTCTTTACTACTATCTCCAATCGTAAATTCCAAAACACCATCTTTGTTACTATATTCTGAAAATTCAACGGTGTCGATACCATCTTCATAATACAATAAAAACACATTCGCTCTATCAACATGTTTAATATGTGCCCATTTTAATATTTTTTTACAATCTTTTTTCACTCTCATTCCTTTTTAATTTTAACAACCTCTTTTCCTTTTTGCGTCAAATAATATCGTTGCTTGGGGTGGTTTGGACTTTGAGGATATTTCATTGTTACAAAATCTTGTTCAATGGCAGGATTAAGATATTCTCTAAGAAAATTATCTCTACCCGACAAAGATACACTCTTCATCATTTCTTTTACAGAAAGTAATTGATTATCAATAACATTTAACAGTTTGGCGGTTTTTTCTGCAACTTGTCCTGCAACTTGTCCTGCAACTTGTCCTGCAACTTGTCCTGCGACTTGTCCTGCGACTTGATTATTTTCAAATTTCAATCCAAAAACCGTTACAGCCATTCCCCCTGACAAAGTTTCATATTTTGGTTCGGTAAGTCCGTAGTCGAGAAACATTTTACGCACACGGCGAATGCCCGTACCATAATGCTCTATCCAGCCCATTTCTTTTACGGTCTTGGCTATTTGGCGGTTGCGCGGTGTGGAAATATACTGGTTATTGTGCAGTTGTTCAATAGTTATGGTATTCGGTAAAGTTCCCGGATTGAAAAACAAAATGTGGTCGGAAAAAACTTTAACAATAGAATTTGAGGCGGAAGTATAATCACGGTGAATAATCATATTCAACACAATTTCACGAATTGCATCAAGCGGATATTGCCAGCGTTGAATATTTTCTACCTGCTTGTCGCTAATAATCAATTCTTTATTAATGTGTTTGCGCACAAATGCCATAACCTCATCTACTTGTGTGAGAACATCGTCGAAATTAGTTATATCGTCTTTTATTGTTATTTCATCTTGAAAATGTCCCATTTGAATGGTTGTGTATAGATTTTCGCCTTCGGAAAACATAAGAAAACAACCGTTCGTAATTCTATCGTCGGGCAAAAGCAATTCATTTTTTGCAAGAAATTCAATCGGTGTTTCAAACTCGAAATTATCGTTACGTTTGCGCATAATTTTCATTGCCTTTTCCACTTTTGCGAGTGAAATATCGGCAAGCGTTTTATTCGGGCGCGGATAATAATCCCAACTCGAATTGACGGTTTGCAGGTGCATATTTGCCACTTCGCCTACACTAAGCAAATGATTGGAATTTCCTACTCGCTTGAAATATTTTCCTCTCGTAGAAACCGGTTTTATTGGATATTCTTGGATTGAAAATTCAACTATTTCCCGTCCTTCGACAGTTACAATTTCCCAATCGGGAATAAGTTGCGGTTGCGTTTTGGTTTTTATTTCGTTAATCCATTTTTGGACACTTTCTTTGCCTATTGTAAAATTTTTGAGCGGATTTCCTGTATCATCAACTCCAACAAGAACTTGTCCGCCTTTGGCATTGGCAAACGCCACCAAGGTTTCAATGACATCTTCATTGAAATTCGGCTTAAATTCTGTGTGTTGGGTTTCTTTGAGCATTTTATGTAAATTCCATTTTACGCAATTACGTTGTAATCAACATCTTACCACAGAGTATGCCGGTATTCATTACCACTCGTGTGCTTGCTTGTTGGGGTTGTTTTTAGCACGGTAAGATTTATCTTTTTATTTTTACTTTAAAGATTTTGCATTTCAAATCCTCCTAAAAAACGTCTTCCTTTTTCGGTGGTAATATAACGTTGAGCCGTAGATTTAGGCTTGTCCTTAATTGTATATTCTAATAAGCCTTCATTACGTAATGGTTGCAGATATAATTCCCTAAACCTGTCCTTACTGTTAAAAGATAATAAAGATAATATATCATCACGATGTTGAGAGTGTAAACACACAAGTAATATTTTGAAAATTGTGCTTGTTCTTTTATCGAACAACATACTCCCTTTTTCGCTCCAACATACTCCTTTCTTTAAATTTTCAATCATTAAACCGCTGTTAATCAGAAGTCTAAGTTTTTCCAACATACTCCTTTTTTCTGCCCAGCTTGAGCACTTTCTAAAAAACAGTTCATCAAAATCTTCTATTTCGGCCAATCCGGGCGCAAGTTCAAGGTTTTCGATGGCAGATACTGTTTCATCATTCAAACGCGATTTTTCCAATCCAACCATTTCTATAAATGCTGTCGCCCGTTCTTTCCCCAAAACAGAGCTAACAAGCGGAATATATGTGCGAAATAAATCGTCTTCCTTAAAAACAGGACGCGATTGAGCGTATATCCACAAATATTTGTTGACATTTCTAACACCTGAACCTATTTCGTCTGTCCAGTGAAAAACCGAGAAAAACCGGCGAATATTCGGATTCTTGGCGAAAGGACAGAACGAATCGGGCGATAAAACCCCCCGAAAGAGCGGTTTATTCGGGTTGCTGACCTCGACGCGATTTCTGTACACAGCAATTGTCGTCTGAAAAGCACTTGTGTATTCGCGATGGACAATAACGTTGGCTATTATTTCTCTGAAAATCAAATCGCGTAAATCTTTTCGCAAATCCTTTTCTAAATAGAATTTGTCTGGAAGGTAGCAACGGTTGATGATAAAATCCATTGCCTGCAAGTAGGTATCTATCAAATTGGTACGTAATGTCAGTTTATCATCATAACGATCCAAATCATTGATACGCACCAAAATATCGAATTTGTATGCAGGCACAACCGTTTGAATGGTAATATCTTTGCCAAAAACAAGCACCCCCGCCAGCGTAATCCCTTCCCTAAGCGTGTAAGCATCTTTCTGATAAAACCCGCATGAACGGAGAATATCCATATCGCTTGCCGTTAACCACGGATGCGACGGCTCTACATAGCGCAGAAAATTCCTTGCTTTTGTAAATAGATTTTCATCTAAATCGTCCATGGTCAGTGCCGGATATATTTCGTTTTCGGTAAAATGATTACGTTTGCGAAAATAGAGTTCCGAAATACGGGTATTGTCTTCAATACGAATGTCGCTATCGTTTTCGCGGTCGAAAATAATTCCTTTGTGAGTATGAATTTGTGAACTGACCGGAACTTTAAGGCATAACACCGTTTTTCCATCTTGATTCAATTGATATACAGGAAAGTTAACAGGCGGATTGATAACATCTTTATTATTGAGTGCGGTTACAATATCTTTCTTCATCTGCTCAACCGCATCATCGCATACGCCAAGTGCCGTGCCGTCATCATCAACACCAAGCACAATGTTTCCTCCCTCTCTGTTGAGGAAAGAAACAACGGTATCGTAAAAGTTCGTTGGAACTTTTTGTTCGGCTTTCTTAAATTCTATATGTAAGCCTTCGCCTTGTGATAGTATGTGTTGTAACTCTTCGATTGACATTGTGAATTATTCTATTTTCCGCAACTTGAACAAGGATTGTAACCAACTTCGTTTATATTCATCTTTTCAAAATCTTTTTTACCATTCCATTTACCAACTTCTTTTTGATATCAAAATCCTTCGTTCCTTGATGAAAAGAAAGGTAGCGCTGAGTAGAAGTAGTCATTGCCGCATTCAAAAACGAAAGCATGGCAATAACCCCCGCAATCAAATTAAAAATCCCATAATCCGAAGCGCCAAGCGCATTCAATACCAATCGTGTGGAATACAGGGTAATCCCCATTGTAATCAACATTTTGGCGTAGAGTATGCCGGTATTCATTACCACTCGTGTGCTTGCTTGTTGGGGTTGTTTGAGCATGTTAGTGTAAAATTTTCTTTTTCAACTGTTCAAATTCTTGCAAAGTCAAAGCACCTGCGTCTAATAATTCTTTTGCAGTTTTTAGTTGCACTGTAATATCTTTAGCATTTTTATTTTCCTGTTTTACGCTGTGCTTTACTTTTATCATTGCCAAATTAAATTCCACAGAAGTTTCGCTTCCTGTGGCTTGTCGGTTCTTATTACTAAAAAGTTCGTTTATTAGTTCGCCGCTACGTTGCATAAGCGATTTTTGCTTTTCTTCGTTTTTTTCATCGGGCAACTGCTCTATTGTTCTTGATAATTCACGCATTTTGGCAAAAGTCTCTACAATTTCAATAGTGGTTTCGGTTGCTTTCTCGCTTTTTAGTATGGTGGCGAGCATATATAAGCCTTTTTCGGTAAAGGCTTTGGGCGTAACAGGTGAAAATTTCAATTTTTCGAGGTGGTGGAAATTTTCCACTACATACTGTTTTTCAGCATTTTGCAGCTCAAAAACATAACCTTTTGGAAATTTATTGGGGTTATTGCTGACTGCTTTATTTATATCACGGGTTTCAACGCCATATAATTCCGCTACATCATTACCAAGAATGACATTCTGATTACGAATGTTTAAAATTTTATTTTCTATTTGTTCTGTTTTGTTTATCTCATTCATAAATTTCATTCATTTTCATCATTAATCCCCATTGTAATCAACATTTTGGCGTAGAGTATGCCGGTATTCATTACCACTCGTGTGCTTGCTTGTTGGGGTTGTTTGAGCATGTTAGTTTCTCGCTTTTTTTTGTTTTTGCAGCTCGTTTTTCGGCTGCAAATTCTTCTATTTCGCTATTTATCAACTCTCTAATTTCTTTTTCCGGAAATTGTAGTTGGTATTCGGCAACGCCTATCGGCTTATTGAAATCGCGCAATGCCAATTCAATATCGACCTTTCCTTTTGTGGCGCAAAGTATAATACCTATTGACGGATTTTCGTCTTCCTGTTTTACTTTATCGTCGAGTAAGCCAAGATAATAGTTCATTTTACCAACAAATTCAGGTTCAAATTCGCCAACCTTCAAGTCAATAGCCACCAAAGAATGCAATTTGCGATTAAAAAACAATAAATCAACAAAATAATCTTTGTCGTTGTGTGTCAAACGGTGTTGATTACCAATAAAGGTAAATCCGGTGCCAAGTTCGAGCAGAAAATATTTGATTTTTTCTACCAATCTTCGTTCCAACTCACGCTCTTTCAATGGGTGTTTCAACCCGAGTATTTCGAGGTTGTAAGTTGATTTTAGAATTTCGTTTGCTTGTTCTTGTAAATGTTCGGGCAAAGTGAGTGCAAAATTATTGTGTTTGGGCAGTATCTTGGTATTTTTGTAACTGTCGGCTTTAATGAAATTGAGTAAAACATCGTGTGTTAATCCCAATTCAAGAGCAGAATTTATATAAAACACAGCCTCATCTATTGATTTTGTTTTGCTGATTATCAGTATATTGTGTCGCCAAGGCAAAAGTGCAACGCAGCGTTGCACTTTTTCATCAGCAAAGACATAAAATTCGTAGAAATTTTTCATATTCCACAGATTGCGGGGCGAAAAACCTGTTGTATCTGGAAATTCTTGTTGCAAATCAGTCGAAAGCCGTTTTACAACACTACCGCCGTAGCCTTTTTCCATTTTCTCTTCCGAAAGTCGTTTGCCGATATTCCAATACATCTGCATCATTGCCGAATTAACCCTTTGAGCAAGTACTACCCGCGTGGATTTTATTTCGGTAATGATATGCCGTAGCATTTCATTATATTCGCTATGTTTTATGGTATCTGACATACTATTTAATTTAAAGTGTAACCCCCGTCAACAACCAAGTTTGAGCCGGTAATTATCTTTTCGTATTTTTTCACATTGGCAATTTAAACGTCATGGTAACCTCGCCGGTTTCTTTATTTACTTTAATTTGCTGACTTTCCAAACCTAAATCTTTTCCGGTGGACATTTTGAATAATCCTGCCAAAAATTGCATTCCGTTGTTCATTACCTGTTCCAATTCCGCAGTTTTTGATTCTATTTCCGACGATGAAGTTTTTTGTCCTTCAACCGGTTTTTCCGAATTTTCAAGTGTTTGCTCCTCTATTTTTTCTTCAAAATCTTCGGGACTGAAAAGTTCCGGTTCTATGATTGGTTTTTCTGCAATTTCTTCGGGTTTTTCGTCCAAATCTCCAATTTGTCCGGTTTCAGTTTGATTGATAAAAGCCTCCAATTGTTCAATAAATTGCGAACGTCCTTTGGTAGAAAAATCAACGTAATTCGTATTATTGTTGTTATCCAGCACTCCCTCGAAAAGGCTTTGTTTAACCAGCAGACCTGCTGCAATTTGCTGTTCTATCGAATTGCGGGTAATGAGATTGTAGATTGTGAGTTTGTTGCTTTTTTGTCCAAGCCGGTCGATACGACCTATGCGCTGGTTTTTCTTTGCCGGATTCCAAGGTAATTCAAAATTTATCAGAATATCAGCCATTTGCAGGTTCAATCCTGCGCCACCGGCTTCGGTTGAAAGGAAAATTTTACATTCCGAATTGTTTTCAAATTTTTTAATCAGTTCGCCGCGCGATTTTACAGGCACTTTCCCGTTCAATTCCACAAAACCGATTTTGTTTTTCCGCAACATTTGCCCAATTAATTTATGCACTTTTACCCATTCCGAAAAAATAATCACTTTCCGATTCGTATTTTGCAAGTCCAATTTATTGAACAAAATATCTTTCAATTCCTCCATTTTAGGCGAAACGTTTGTCTCTTCGTCAATCAAATAGGTCGAATCGCACACCATTCGCATATTGGTAAGCAAAATTTGCAGACGCTGCAAATCGTATGCCGTAAGGAATTTTTTGCGTATAATTTTTGAAACGCCTTGCGCAAAAGAAGCGTGATATTCAGCCTGTTCCGTAGAAAGTTCTATTGGAATATCTATTTGTTGCACATTGGGCAATTGCTCTAAAACGGCTCGTTTTTCACGGCGAATCAAAATTTCCGAAAGTTGGGCATTCAATGGTTGCAAATCGTAATAACCATTGATTTTATTCGTTTTTTCGGGGTCGAAAAGACAGTGTTGATAGGAAAATTCCCATAGCGGACCAAAGAAATAAGGGTCGAGTACGCCAACAATTGAATAAATATCAATCAAGCGGTTTTCTATGGGTGTTCCGGTAATAACCAGTGTGTGTTTGGATTGCAGGCGTTTGATAGCAGAAGAAGTTTTTGTTTCAAAATTTTTGATTTTTTGCGCTTCGTCCAAAATTAAAAAATCTATTCCGGCTTTGTTTATTGCCGTGCTATCGCGCCGAATAGTTTCATAATTAACAATATAGAACGAATACGAATCATCTTGATATTGTTTTTCGCGCTCTTCGGGCAATCCGTTTACCACAAGAGCCGTTTCGTTTGTAAATTTTTCAATTTCTTTTTTCCATTGCGATTTCAACGTTGCCGGACACACAACCAGCGTTTTACGGAAACCGAAAATCTGTTTTTTCAATACAGCTGCGGCAATTGCTTGAATTGTTTTTCCCAAACCCATTTCATCGGCAATAATGGCAGCTTTTTTGAACAACACAAATTCAACACCCTCTTTTTGGTAGGGGAAAAGTTCGGCTTTTATCAGCGAATAATCAGGCTTTTGCGTTTTTGCCAAATCTTCCAGCAACGATTTTTCAAACGCTCGCTCTACTTTTTCACGCACTTCGGGACGAATGTAAATTGTTTCAAATTCAGCCGATTTTTCAATAAATTCGAGAAATGGCTTAATTTCCGTATCTTCTATAAAACGTTGCTTGTTAAAAAAGCGAGCAATCAAAAGTTGCTCTGCCGCCGGCAAATTGTGCGGATAATACCACGAAATTTTATTTTCGTTCAGGGGGTCGCAGTAAATTTCAATAAACGGAAATGTTTTATCCAATCGTTTAAACAAATTCTCATTTTTCTTCAACTCATTGAACGCAAACATAATATGCTTGGTGGTTCCCAATTTATTGAGCCGCGAATCCCAACTGTTGCTGTATCCGGTTTCGTTTTCAAAATCACGAAGGAAAATTTTGTAATGAACACCTTGTTCGTTGGTCAAAATGTGGTCGCCGTAAACGTTGTTTGCCCACTGTATGCGATATTGCGCTTTGGCGGCTTTTTGCCGGCGTTCGTCGAGCACTCGCACAATCATTCCTTGGCGGCTGTATTTTTTATGTTCAATTTTTTCTTTCGGGTCGAGTAAACTCAATTCTTGCTCGTATTGCAAAAGACAAGCGTAAGAATACCGGTTCCAACCGGTTCGTTTGCCATTTGATTCGGGAATTAAATTTTCATCGTCGTCATTATCAACCAACAACGAATATTCAACCGGTTCATTTTTCCCTGCTACATTTACCAAAAATTCAATCGAAACAGCCGACTGCGATAAAATTTGACAATCGCAGTTGTTGAACAAAAACTCGCCTACCGCTAAATCTTCGAGTGAGAGTTGGGCTCTTACTGTTTCTTTGAAGAGTTGAATATTACTCATATAGTTTTCTTATTTATATTTTTTTCTTTGTATTTTTCTATACATTATTTCTTATGTCCCAACACAGAAATTCCTTCTTTTTATTTTCGTGTTATATTCAAAATATCTTCCGGCAAAAAAATATTTTTATCATTTGTAGTTCTTGGTTTATTTTTCAAGAAAAGCACAAAAACAATCTTTTTCCCTTTGGCAAAAGGCAACAAAGAAGATTTTTCCTCCAATTCTGCAAGAAGTTTTTGTGTATCAATAACTTTATCTTGCCATTTACATTCGCCAAGCAATACATATTTGCCACAGTGCGATTCTGCAATTACATCAATTTCAATTGGTTTATCTTTCGCAGGCGTTCCCCAATAAGAAGAAGCAACGGTAAAGTGCAATCCTTCTATTTCTAAAAACGGCACAGCTTCGCGGCACAGTTTTTCCCAATACCACGACACATAACCGGCAAATTGTTCTTTTATTTGATTACTTACAACATGCGCCTGCTCAATTTCGATAAACGAACGATTGGGAACCACAAAACGAAAATAAAAATTCAAAAATGGGTCTGCAATTTTATACAGACTTTTTTTGCTGTTTTTTGGATTTTCGCCAAATGGCACAATACGCTCTATATAGCCCAACATCAATAATTTATCGAGCGGAGCCGATAGTTGAGTTGCCGGTTTTTCGAGTCGTGCCGCTATTTCGGAAAGACGATTACAGCCCGAGGCAATGAGCGAAAGAATGGAAAACGAATGAACCGTATCGCGCATATCGTCGAGAAATAGGCGCAAAGGTTCGTCATAAAGCACGCCTTGCGAATTGAACAAATACGATTCTATTGCCTCAAAGAGCGTTGGCTCGGTTGAACGCAGTTCCCAATAGCGGGGAATTCCGCCCCAAACGCTGTATTCTTCTACGGTTTCCACAGCAGAAGTTTTTAGAATTTCCTGTAAATACGCCGCTCGCATGGGTTTAATTTTCATAATCTCGTCGGCTCTGCCAAAAAGCGGAGCTGTACTATCGAGTACCAGTCCATACATTAACTGCTGTGAAGAACCGCATAGTATTAAATTGAAATTCAACTGCTCTTTTTTATCCATCAGTTTTTGAATTACCGAGGGCAATTCGGACGCACTTTTTACCAAATACGGAAATTCATCTAAACAAAGCGTGATTCGTTTAGTCAATCGTAAATTCAATGTTTCAAAAAGCGTTTCCCAATTAGGATATACTACTTTATCGAAACTTTTTATTGTTGAATTGAGGGTTTTTGCCAAAAGCGCACGTTGCTGCGTAGCTTCCGATTGGTCTGCCATAAAATAACAATCGGCGGAAGTAAGCACTTGTTTGATAAGTCGCGATTTTCCACAGCGCCGCCTACCATAAAGCACTACGAATGATGCAATTTCACGGTTCAACGCTTTCTTCAAACGTTCTTGTTCCTGTATTCTATTAACAAATGGTAGCATATTTTATTTTAATAATTATGTTTGACAAAAATACTGTTTCTCAAACATAATTATTTGTTTTTAATCTTTTTTAACGTTCCATTTACCAACTCTCCCAACTTGAAGTCAAAAATTTTGACTTCAAGTTTGTTTATTCATTTTTATTTAATTCATAATCAATGTATTATAAAATTTGTTGGTTATAGTTAAAAATTGCGTTGTTAATTGCATCTGTCATGAAATGACTTGATTTTCATAACCGTAG
>Ga0209628_10004479_pt1 | contig 10113 bp, 8 predicted proteins | sample TergutCu122P4_FD_187285 | JGI IMG/M metagenome (GOLD analysis project Ga0209628, IMG submission 187285) | Cubitermes ugandensis P4 segment gut microbial communities from Kakamega Forest, Kenya - Cu122 P4 (SPAdes) (version 2) | ecosystem: Host-associated > Arthropoda: Insects > Digestive system >... | reverse complement strand
CCCCGCGCCAGAGGGTCTTCCGAAAATACAAATTTACCGTCGGTACACACCAATAAATAGCAATCTTTGCCGTTTCCAATGGGGTCTTTTGCAAAATTCGAGAATTGTTCAACAATTTTACTGCACAATAATTTCTGCTCTTTCTGTTCTTTAAATTTACCTTTAAAATCGCTGAAATTATCTTTTGTTATCAGTATTCTGTCGAGATTATCGACAAACGACAGATAAACCGTAGAATCCGGCAGTTTTGCAAGTGTTTGTTCCACAGCATCTTGTATTACATTTAATTGCTCTTGCGGAATTTCGCTGCGGTCTATCAACAGCCAGAAAATAGATTTTTTCGATACCAAATCCTGTTGATTTTCAGCATTTTGGTCGGTTCTTGTGATTTTGCATTTTTCGTACGAAGTTTTTGCATCGTTTCCAACTTCGGTAATCACCAAGGTGCTGTCGGTGTTGTTTTGATTCTGGAATTCAAGTTTATCCAAATCGTCAAACGGAATTTTTTTATCGTGTTTGTCGGTTATTTTGAAATACACAAGCAGCGTGTCGCCTTTATTGACCGATGTTTGCTCTGGTTCGGACATATCAATTTTGAAGTCGGCATCTTTTATGCCGGGGTGTTTTTGTTGTGTGCACGATTGCCATAAGAAAGCCAACAGGGCTATCAACACGAGCGGGATTTTTCGGAAATTGATTTTCATTGTTTTTAGGTTTATGTTATTGTATTAATTTTGATTTTATTTTTTTTTGTTTACTATAATGTTACAAATATATAATTATTTTTCATTCCGTTCCCCTCATCGCTTGAAACGTATTTGTAATTAATTGTACCCAACTAGGATTATATTCCACGCTGTCCTTTAAAAATTCATTCCACGGTTTGAGCTTACAAGACTTATAATTTCCATCATAAAATGTTGATATACGATATAAAATATAAAAATTCCCGTTTTCTTCTATCTTTATTTTCTTTTTTTTGTAATCGGAAAAATAGTCTGTATTTTCGGCACTGCTGAAATAAGCATATAGGCTGTCTTTATAATTTACAAAAATGCTGTAACTTCCTGTTTTACTTTGAGGCAGTACTTCTTTGCCTTTTCGATATTTATAACAAGTCATACATTCATCAGTGGATGTGTTATGATTAAAATCATATACATAATCACAAGTTATAATATCTATATCTAAGTTTTCCAATAATTTTGGTTCGCCGGATATTTCAAATTTGTGTTTACAACTGCATATAAAACAAATTGTAATTAAAAATATCAGAGTAAATAGTGTATTCCTTTTCTTTTCTTTAATATGATTTTTCTTCCGCATTGCCATATTTTATTAAAGGTTATTCTTTTTTAAATGTGTATTAAAATAAGATTGACAAGCCACCCTTACTCTTATACCGTTTTTGTAGCAATTCATTGGATATGCTTTGGGATATTTTTCTAATTCTTTATTTGTTAATTCCCATGCATTATTTTTCTCTCCAAAATATGTTGCTCCCCATAATTCATCTTTTTCTCTTGCAACCATATAAGTCTTAATATGCGAGCCCTCTATAAACAGTCCTGTATGTCTCGCTCCTGTACTTACCCGATGCGTCGGGTAAAAGGACGGGTAAGAATACCTCGGTTGTCCCCATATCTCAACGTCTTTAAAATTTTGACATTTAGAGATGTTTTTTGCAAAACTCTTTTCATCTATTCGTTCACTACCACTTCTACAACCAAATAACGCAAATTTACTATTTTCTGCCCAGTTAAATTCGATAGCTCCCCAGCCTTCCATAGTCATTTGTTTTCCAGGAACAACTTGTTTTTGCCCTAAGAAATTTGTCTTTGTTACCATTATTGGATATAATGAGGTAGCTTCGTGTCCCTTGGGTCCATCAAGTGCACAATGCGAAAAAATAGCGACTTCTTTACAAAAAGCTTTTTTTGCACCTCCGTATTTTTCTATATATTTTGGTATTATAGTATGTAACTCCGATATATCCTGTATAGGTACACAATGTACTTTATGGATGGTAGAATCATAACCAATACTTTCATATATATTTTGCATTCTTGATTGTGCAGATTCAGCAAACATAGTTTCCTTAGAATCAAAAAACTCAAGATATAATAACATTCTTTTATTTATCATTGTCTTTTGGCTTACAGTTTCATTAAATTTATTAAGGCAAGCCATAACAAGAATTTCCTTACCTTCCCATTCTTTTTTTATTTCAAGGCTAATTTTTTCTCCCTTTTTGTCTTTCAATTCTTCCTGTTTGCCATCTATTTTTACTGCCCATCTTACATTATTTTTGTCGGTTTCGCTCACGTTATTTCTTTCTTTATTATACTGAACAATACTGTATTCAACAGTCTGCCCTCCAAAAGCTTCCTTGTGCTCTGAAATTTCTCTTACCAAAGTTGATGTTGGTTGCACTCTAGTTCTTGTGCTTACATTTTTATCAAAACCATTAAGACAAGCCATTACAGTGATTTCCTTACCGTCCCATTCTTCTTTTATGGTAAGGTTGATACTTTCTCCCTTTTTGTCTGTTAATTCTTCCTGTATACCGTCTACTTCCACCGCCCATTTTATGTTTTTTTTGTCATTACTACTTACGCTACTTTCTTGTCTATTGTAACGAATTACCTTGTATTTGACAGTTTGACCACAAGAGGCTTCCTTGCACTCCGAAATTTCTTTTACCAAAGTTCGTGGAAACTTTTCCACTTTTGTCTTTTGACCTGCACTTTCTTTAAAATCTCTGAAAAAATTCTGTGCCATAACAAGAATTTCCTTACCTTCCCATTTTTTTTCCAGAATTATCTCTACTGTTTCTCCACTTAGAGCACCACCTGCCGGTTTGATAACACCATCAACTTTTACAGCCCATTTTATTTGTCTTTTAAGACGCTCTTCAAATTCATCTAAATTATAACGATTTGCCGTATAGGTAATTTTCTCGCCGGGCACTCCGGTTTCACTCCCTACAACAGATTCAACTTCTAATTTAAATGTATCAAGCCCCATTCTTATTATTTTTAGTTTTACAAAATTACAAATATTGGCGAAATATTATTTTTCTCTTGTTCATTATGATTTAGTCCTCTTCCTTTTCACTATATTCGGTTTGCGCCCAATGATACAATTCGCCCAACGTGATTGTTTTTTTCATGTCTTCGGCATTGTTCATGGTGCTGTTGCTGCCCGATTTTGGAGTAAAAAACCCCATTTTAAAATTGTCGATAGTGTCGATTACTATGGCGAGCATACGTTTATAGGGCGAATTGTTGGTCAAAGTGCTTTGCACAACGAGGTCTTGCTGCGACAGGAACAATTGCAATCCCGGGTGTGAGTGCACCCACGAAGTGTGCACATATTCGGTGTTGGTCTGTTCGGAATATTTACGGTTGTCCATAATGAGCGAAGTACCTATTTCGGCGCCGAAATTACACTCATACTCGCTGTATGTTGCATCTCTGCCGGGTTTTACGGTATATTCCAAACTAATGTCGTAGGCTTCTTGATTGCTGTCGGGCACATAATCCCAACGTCCTACGATATAGCAACCGGTTTCCGTCGATTTTGTAAATTCAGTAAAAAACGTAAACAAATCCTTTATAACATCGCGGCTGATATACACTTTGCGGATAGACGAACTGTCGGCAAAATCGAACATATCGAGTTCTTTGTACACCGCTCCTACTTTCGATTTCACATCGGCAAGTCCGTGGTCGTATTTGTACAGTTGTTTGAATTTCGGTTTATTTGCTGCCTGGGTAGCGGCAGCTCCGGCGGTTGTTGCGTTACTACTTTCACGGTTGCTGAGCGTTGGTTGCTGAGCGGAGTCGAAACAAGTTGAACTTTGGTTGGCGGGCGTAGCCGAACCATGGTCAGCGGGCGTAGTCGAACCATGGTTGGTGAGCGTAGTCGAACCATGGGTTGAACTATCAATTTTTTTAAAAGTGCTTTTGCCGAGTTTCTCCGTTATTTTTTCCTTTTCTTCTTCTTCTTTTTCCTTTATTCTGTTGTTGCGAATATTTATAGCTACCAAAATAAAGATTACTGCCATAATTACAAGAAGCAATGCTCCCACTATTGAAAGTTTTACGACAGGAACTGCAAAATCGGTTTTGAAAATTTGTTGATAATTCTCAATATCGTTAAACGAGCGAATAAGATTATCCTTTTCGTTTGCCAATAAATCTTTCGCAGCTTCCCGATATTCCGGTTTTTGTTTTTTGCAAATACTATCGGTAAATTTTTCGGCATTTGCAATATATTTGTCTTTGTTTTTGTTTAAATTGGTAAGAATTTTTTCATATTTCCATTTCCCCCACCAATTGTACCAATTGTCTTTATATTTGTATTCCTTAATGTGAGCGCCCACAACGCTATCGAGTTGAAATTCTATGCTTTTGTTAAAATGTGCACGAAATTCCGAAATCAAATATATTTTTAATTCTTTGGGTATTATGGAAGTAATAAATGCAATGTCATTTTTTGCTTTCTCCAATTCTTTACGCAGTTTTTTTAATCTTTCTTCGCTTTCTTGTTTGTTTTTTACATGTTCTTCCTTGCTCACCGTTCCTGTCAATCCTTCGGTGCCGTTCAACAGGCTAAGCACTTGGGGCTGCACATCGTTTCGCAACACATTGCTTATAGAATCGGTGATTTCTTTTTCTTTAAATTCCGCAATCTTCTTAATTGCTTTTTTTGCGCTTCCTTCTAATTCTTCGATTTCTTTGCTATAGTCTTTTTCCTCTATTATTTTTTTCACCGTTGCTTTCGTTTCTGCCGGTTTCGGTGCCGGAGTTTTCGGCACTATTGGTTTCGCTGCTGCCGGTGGCGGCGTTACTGTTGGCGCCGGTTGCTGTGGTTGCTGCGTTGCTGCGGGCGTTGCAGCTGTTTGATTTTTTTTCTCGCAATCATCTATCATGCCTTTAATTCTTGCTTTATCGGCATCCGGCAATGCTGCGAACGCTTTTAAGGTTTCTTCACAATCTTTTTTTCTGTAATGTTTAAGCACGGTTGTTATTCCTCTGCAACTTTCAATTTTTTCTTCAATTTTGCTTGTGCGATATCTCTTCAATACTTCGTTTGTTTGATATACATTGAATATTGTTTTGTACTCTAATAACGCTTGATCATAAAGTTTTTTGTCGTAATAATCCACCTGTATAGCCTTTATTTTGTTGCATATATCCAACTGCAAACTATCTTGCGGCGTTTTTTTTAATATTTTTTTATATAAGATTGACGCTTCATCGTAGCGTTCTTCCATGAAAAAATTATTTGCTTTAATTCCAAGCTCCGTATCGAGTTTTGTTTGTTCAATTTTTTTTGAAAATTCAAAAACATTTCCGTCATCATCAATTTTATAAAGATAAATTACATCGGGTACCTTACCCGGCTCAAAAGAAATCCTTATTGATGGATAGAATATCCATTCCCCCTTTTCCAATTTTTTGCCAATAAAGTAAACTTTATTTTTTTCTTTATAGCCAACTCCTTTTGCACGTCCACTCTTTCCTTGAGGAAGATTTATTCCTCCTGTATTTAACTCATTTTTAATATCTTCACTGTTGTACTTAAATACAACTAAACGGTCATCTTTAGAACCACTCCAAGTTATCACTATTTCATTATTATCAACGTTTACATATATCTGTTCCGTTTGCCCCCAAGCATTGCCCGCAAACAAGCACACAAAACCAATAAGACACAGAAAACTTTTGATGCGTATTATTTCTCTTTTAAAAATCCGTTTCATAATGTGTTTTTTTTATTAAGTAATTTTTATTATTTTGCCAATATGCAATTGCTTTATTTTCAGTGCTTTAATTTTTGCAAGAGCCTCTTTTTTATGCATTCTTTTAGGAGGTTTTTCTACAAAATCTTCGCATTGCATAATCAACGTTTGAATTATAGGCAGGAAAGCCTCATTCAAATCCTGCGGTATTTGCTGGTATTGCGTATTGATTGACTTCCATTCCGTTTCTTTTTGCTGTTTTGTTGCCGAACGTTTTGTTGCAATTTGCATAATTATGGGCAAACCGGTTGTTAGCAACACTCCGGCAGCAATGGCGAGAATGAGCAAGCGGTTGAACCCCGACGGAGCTTGTGCGGCAATAAACGTATCCCAATCGCCGATTTTATTTTCAATTTTACGCACTATGTTGTCGTACTCTTTTTTTTGTGCATACAAGTCATCATTATCTTTCCAAGGCGTGTATGTTTGGCTGTACGATTCATAGTCGGCGGCATCTTTAAAAGCGTCTTTGTGGATTTGCAACTGTTTTTTTATTTCATTTTTCGACGATTTTACAGAATCTATATCGCACACATCGCGGTATATTTCGGCAAGCGCTGCATTTCGTTGAAGAAAATATTCCCCCCAGCGTTCTGTTAGTTTAACAGAATCCAGAAATTCTTTTCCAACCTGTTCTTCCACGCTCGGGAGAGGCACTTCCGAGTTGTCGGTTATTACCACAGTTTTGCGTTCCTGCGCAAAAAACTGTAGCGAAACCATAAGAAAGGCTATCAATACCGCGATATATTTACTATTGCCGGTTGTCATAACGGAACTATTTTTTGGAGTTTATGAGTTCTTCAATATCGGTACACAATTCTTGAACTTTTTTATAATCATCTTTACATTTTTGGCACTCTTTGCACTCAGCCAAATCTTTTATAGGTTTCATTTTCTCTTTGGCTTCTTCTTTTGTCATTAAATTTTGTTTTAATCTGGTTTTTATTTTTCCTAACCCGTCTTCGCCGTCAATATATTTTTTCAATGTATTGCAATCACATTTGCAAGGTGGTGGCGATGGCGGTAGTGGTGGCTGCACCACAATTGGTGGGTCGGTTGGTGGCACAGCCGGTTTGGTGGCTGGTGGCTCAGACGGTTTGGTGGTTGGTTGAGACGGTTTGGTGGTTGGTGGGGCATATGCTTGCGTTGGAGGAGGGGTGGTTGGTTTGCAAGTGCAGGCTTGTTTTGCTGCCAAAGTAGTGTTATAATTCTCAATAGCGGCATTATACTTCTCTACTGTTTTGGAAAGTTCTTCTACTGCCAACTTAAATTCCTTGCAACTACCAAAAGTATTATCGGTTATTTCTGCTTTTTTGCTTGTTTTCTTCGACATTTTTTTTATATCGCAGCATACAAGTTTTTTATTAGTTTGAAGATTTTGTGTTTCCTGTTCCACTGTTTTCAACGATTGCTCTATATCGTCTTGCTCTTTTTTAACATCGGCAACAGCTTTTTCCAATTTTGCTTTTTCGGCGCAAAGCTCTATTTTTTCCAACTTAATGGTAAATTTCACTTCACTCATATACACAACACGCCTGCCCCGGCTTCCCTTAGACAAATTGTCGGCAACGTATGCGTATAGCGTAAGCGCTTTGTTTCCTGTTGGAAATTTCAATTCAAACGACTCTTCATTGTCTAAATCGAACACCAATATCTGTGCACTTTTTTCATCATTTTTTTTGTTGTTGTAGGCATACACATTTTTTTTGCCATCCTTTATCAATTGTTTATCGAACCACAGCTTGTTGTCTTCCTTTTTCATCAATTTCATTGTTGCGTTTTTAGGAAAAAAATACAAGCATTTACCATTATCCCCCTTTTCGTTTTGAAACAGCATTGTAAACCATTTTTCGTTGGGATTCCACTGTATTTTTACGTCCATTTCCATGTCTATTTTTCCTGCTCCCTTATCTGCCTTAAAGGTAATTGTTTGAGGCTCGCTTTCCACAGGGTCGCCGGTGGTTTTCAACACAAAAGTCTGGGATTGCGAAAATCCGGTCGCACCGAGCGCCAATAGCGCTATTATACTTACAATTGTTTTCTTCATTTTGTTACAATTTTAATTGTTATTTTTACAGGTTTTGTTTTTGTTATCAATTCATTCAAATTTGTTTTTTTGTTTGTTGCCGACACATAAAAGTACAGATACAATTCTACCGTGTTGTCGGTTACTTGAAAAAATGCAGGCCGGGGATTTCGCCGAATTGTTTCGTAGCCATTGTCGAAATTATATTTGTCGATATATTCAAATCCTTTACCCCCGTAGAATTTGTACAACCGTATATGCGATTTTTTAAATTCTTTGCTTACCGCAACGTTTTTATTTTTTTCCAAAAAATCTTTTACCGTTATTTCGGGCGAAAACAGCCACACACAATAGTTGTTTTGCAAATATTTTCCGTTGCCAAACATCACTATCAAAATGTTTTTGTTGGTAAGTTGCAGTGTAACAGGCAGGTCTGTCAGTTTTTTCCCGTCGCTGTCGCTCACCAATGCCAACGTAAACTTTTCCGGTTTATCAACCCTAAGTTCCTTCTCGTATTTTTGCGCCCAAAGAGTTGTGTATGTTAGTAAGAGAATTCCTGTGAAAATTAGTTTCATGTTTTTAGATTTGCGATTTGCGACTTTAGGTCGATATTCGATAGATATTCATTGATATTCGTTGTTTTTCGCAGGGCTTTACCCTGCGTTGAGTAATGCGAGACTTTCAGCCTCGTGGGAAAAATCTTGGTAATCTTTTAATCTTGTTAAAATCATGGTTCAGACAATTTTTAGATTTCCGACTTTCGGATTTTTAAATCTTTAAATTTTTAAATCCTTAAATCTTCAATTATTCAATTATTCAATTACTCAATTACTCAGTCATTCAATCATTCCTGCGTAAAATTCAACCACTTATTAGGCTCTGCCTGCTCCCGCACCCATTCTGCAACAATAATATCTTCGGGAAACGGATAGCGGTCTTCGGCAAAATAATCGTCGTAGGTTAGGTAGTCAACAATTCTATCGACATACTCGGTCAAGGGCGTGGTGAGCGAACAATCGGGGAATGTGAGGCACACCCTTCCTTTAAAATCGCCAAAGAATCTGATATTGGGGTGCCACACATCGGTAACAAACATAAATTTGGGCAGTCCGTCGGCGCTTGGGTAATTTTCCGGCAGCTCTATGGTTAGTTTATGTTTGTTGCCAAATACGGGTTCTTCCATGCCTTTTTCGTTTTTTGGTTTTACCCCTACAATCGATTTTATGTTGAACACAATTTCGTATTTTTCGGGTAATTTCGATTTGGCATTTTGTTTTTTTACAATAATAGCAGCCACACGGCTATCGTTGCCATATTTTTTTTCCAGCAAATCCCATTCTTTGAACAGGCGAAAATCCCTGCCTTTGTATTTTTCGCTTCTAAAATTATCTATTTCTCTCGCCATTTTTTTTGAATTTTTTAATTAAAAACGCCACCTGCAATAGGTTTACTTTGAATTATAAGTTCATCATTATCCTTCACGTCGTAATCGTCTAAGGTTTGATTTTCTTTTTGTTTGTTTTTAGGTTTCAGAATTTCTGTTTGCCCATTTTTTACCCGCGTTAAAAAATAATACATAGGGTTGTTGCCCATATCCAATTCGGGCATATTAAACATTTCCACCGGATTTTCTTTTGCCTGCTTTTTTGTTTCTTCAATAAAGCGTTCCACCGTATTGTAAGGATTTGTCTCTACCAAAACACTTTTGCCTTGATAGGTTAGCACTAATTCTATTACTTGTTTTTCTTCCATTTTGATTATTTTTTTGATTGATAAATATTTTTGTTTACAAATATACTGTTTTGTTTGTTATTCCTCAAATCCGCAACTAATTCCACAAAAAGACAACTAAACCGCTGTAAATAAAAAACTTACAACGATTTATTGTTTGAAAAATTCACCTAATTTCAGTGTTCTAAAAAAACAACAAGGCAAACATATCAAACAAGTATGACAAAGGTATAAAAATATTTGAAACTATCAATACTATCCCAAAAATTATAAAAAAATATTTTTAGATTTTATAGATTTATATTTCAGTTTTGTACATAAAAAAATCGGTAACGTTCATATTGAATTTTACCGGTTTGTGATTGTGCCATGATAAATGATTGAATAATTGAGTAATTGAATAACTGAGTAACTGAATACTTGTGTATTCTATTATTCCGTTATTCTATTATTCAATTATTCAGTTATTCAATTATTCAGTTATTCAATCATTCAGTTATTGGGTTTACTTCCAGTCGTTTTTGTAAGCCACCGGACCATTGGTTAG
>Ga0209628_10004478_pt1 | contig 10113 bp, 7 predicted proteins | sample TergutCu122P4_FD_187285 | JGI IMG/M metagenome (GOLD analysis project Ga0209628, IMG submission 187285) | Cubitermes ugandensis P4 segment gut microbial communities from Kakamega Forest, Kenya - Cu122 P4 (SPAdes) (version 2) | ecosystem: Host-associated > Arthropoda: Insects > Digestive system >... | reverse complement strand
CCCCCTCTGAATAGTGTGCTGCAGTGTATACAGCGTGATTAAAAAAGATGAGAATGGTGTCATGGTGTGGCTTCCACATCACCCCTTCTTCCTAGATATAACCTCTGCTCAATACTACACTCTGACACATTTCAGTATTTGTCTATGCCATCGGAGTGTATTTAAAAAGTGATTAGCTTATAAAAAGTGTACATTAACTGTTGGTAAATAAAAAGTGACATGAAACATGATGCACGGTGTACACAACATCAAAATTATGTAAAACAGGTTGTAGCAGGCAGCCACAAGGAGCAGTGGTATTGTTGTTAGAAGAAATGTGTGCCAACAAAATGCAGTAACTTCCAAATGCAACCTGCAGAACCCTTGACAACAATTTAGATCACAATGACAAGGATTCACAGACTTTTAGATTACATTGACATTTATACTGAGTTGGGGTATCAGACATTAAACTTATCAAGTTTGATAATAGTAACCACCACCTTACAGACACCCAGTTTTGTAAATGTTGTATGTTATGCCCTTTGTTCTTCTGGAATGTGATGCAGTGTAGGATGGCAGCTGTTTTCCAGTTTGGGACAGCCAGCTGGTCCAGCCTTGAAGGATCAAGCCGGCCAAGAAGAAAGAGGTTATTACCCAACTTCCATCCTGCACTGCTTAACATCCTAGAAGAGCTAAGGCCTCAGCTACTCTGCAGTGGAAGCCTGTATTACAGTGTCCATGGATATACATATACCAAATGTGCTCTTTTAAGTGTGCTTTTCACTTTTCATACGTGATTGAGGTTCATTAATGGCCAAGAAAGTGCAAATAAAATATATCTTGTACACAAGGGAATGTTAACCAATAATGATGGAATATTAGAACTGTAATGATAAAATTGGTAATTTTCATAATATTCATTCAAATGTATTTTTAATTCATAATTTGATATTTAAATGTAAAATTTAAACAAATTTAATGACGTTTATATTTAACTTGATCCAATGAGTTCTGAATTATCAGTATATGGCATTAGTTATAATAAAATAGTCAACCATGTAAAGCTTATAAAGCCCAAAGATAAGCTCAATGAAAGACCAAAACATGCATTGTAAATAGCATTTAATACACATTTACGTAACTGAATCAATGTGCATCATCACTTATGTGATAATTACATATAAAGTTATTTTCATTTCAATCTCTTTTCTGTAAGGCACTGAAATTCTACTACAGTGTGATGCCAAGAAATCCAAATGTCGATGGAAGTCATCGCCAAGAAAATGCAAAGTAAATGGGGGGCCATTTAAATCCCAGATTTTTTGGCACCTAAGTGTTAATAACTAGCCAGGCTGTGCCTTAGAGCTAATAATATACTCTCACTGTTGACTGGTTTGAAATGTATTGCATCACATAATGATATTCTGGCAACTTGTGATTTATCTTGAAGTTCAGGACTCAGTATAAAACATACAGGATAGTAAATCTTAGTATTAAACAGGTTAATTCTGATCAAGATCATTTTACCAACAGCCAGTTTTGTAAGCTATTGTGTGTAAGTGTATGGCAGTGTTTATATTTGGTTAGCCCACCTGTTGACATGAATCAGCTTTGCTGTGATGTAGCATACTTCAGTAGCATTTAAAATGGTAGTCCCAACTAATATTTATGCACCAAGTTCAATTGCAAGGAATGTGGACAGTGCTTTGTACGATTGCCTACATTCATTTGGTTTAGAAAGTTGAAGTTATTTGATTAAACTTCAAAACCATCAGCTCATCTGATGTTCAGCTGAAACATATTTTACAAATCCTGCAGTTAGTCGACAGAGGTACATTTATTTGGACATGTTACAAATCGCCAGGAGCTGGGGAAGGTTAGTCTGTGTAGTGACTAGGCTACAGGGCTGGACAGTCCAGAATTTGAAGCCTTGTAAAGGCAAGCGATTTTTCTCTTCTACAAAATGCCCAGACTGGCCCTGGGGCCTGCCAACCTCCTAGTCATTGTAGGTAATGAGGTTCTTTCCTAGGTGTAAAAGATCCAGGGCATGAAGTTAACCCCTCATCTCCATCTAGTGCTGAGGCTAAGAATGAATGGAGCTATACCTCTACTGCCCCTGTATCCTTCATGGTGTGGACACGGAAAACTTTACCCACAAATCAGGACTTGACCTCAATTACAGCACTGGCAGTCTTCAGGTTGACAATGACATGATTTCAGTGTAATTTCCTGAATATCAGAACAAGTCACACACATACAGAGGATCTTTTAAGAAATAACCCTTCGATGATTGAAATTCATCTAAATTACACTGTAATACCAGTTCATACTTTTCAGAGAACACAAGTCTTTCCCCATTAGAAAGACCAACTGGTTAATTCTGTTTAGGGAAAGCTGTGCAAGAACCATATGAAACAAAAAGTGTGTGTGTATGTGTGTGTGGCAAAATACAGTCTCTTATGTTAAGGAGGTGGTGCATATAATTACCACTGTGCTCTTTAAAGGGCTCATACAAGGCTGTAGAAATGTTTTACATTTAGGACCCTATTGAAATGCACATACTACATAAAAGAGAAATATTGGTATGTTTCCATTAAGTTAAATGTGTGTGACTTACATTTTGTATACTTTGCACTCCAACTGATTAAAATTACATGAAATTTACAGTCACTTCCAATGTTCATGTTGTGGTCCTATGTTAAGTTACAGATTTGGCTATCATGGGTGATGCAATATGCTACAGTCTGCCATAGCCCCATGATGCCCTGGATGTGGCAATCAAGGGGTTAATACACTTTCTTGGCAGTTTCAATGCCATGCACTGCTTTCACAGTCATGTTTCATTATGTCAGGCAAAGTGTGCACACTGTCTTAATATTATTCAATTTCTGTGCAGTATTCATATAATTCCAAATAAGGCACATACAGTCAACAAATATACAATGTACTATATCACGGTATATACTCCTACATTTAATATTATTATTCACTTCTATGCATTAGTTGACAATTCTATAATGCAATATCCAACAAACTACGAATATTTCAATATACAACTTTTTATTTAAAACATTATGCCTCCAACATATTTCAATCCATTATGGATTCAGGGAGGTGCCACATGAATCATGTATAAAACATAAATTAAGATGAAATTAGGCTAATGATATGTGATGTAGCTTGGTCTCTTGCAATCCATAGTAGAAACAGAAATGTGAAAAATATTCTATATCAAGAAGTAGTGACATATAGTGGTGATGGACTGTAATTGCTCAGTACTGTATAAACAGTGCATACAGCATGTGTTTGCCTTCCTCCTGTACTGTAAATGCATTTAGCTGGAATTATATTACTAATATGCACGATGTATTTTCCGATATCAGCATAGCGCGTGTCTGAGAATAGGAATGGTGAGAATACTTGGCCTTAAGAGAAATTAACAGAAGGCTGAAGGAAAAAGCACAATGATCAGCTTCATGATTTATACTTTAATCATGTACTAGAATGATCAAGTCAAGAAAGAAATGGGTTAGGCATATAGCACACATGGGGAGACAAGTTGCATGTACAAAGTTTTGGTAGCAAAACCTGAATGGAAGGGACTGCTGACAAGAACATGGTACAAATGGGTGCATAATATTAAATGAAGAGTGAGGAAAGGAGTGGAGAGTGATCTGGCTCAAGATATGGGTCTTGTGAATTCCATAATTAACTTTTGGGTTTTACAGAACACAGGATACATCTTCATTGGTCAACTGGATACTAGGGTTTTGAAAAGGACTCTGCTGTGTGGGGTTACAAACAGAAGGTGACAGTTATCAGGTAGTGACATTAGTTCAATAAGAGGTGGGCTCAATGCCATTCAGTTTATGTTTTTACATTTACTAGTAATATTTGAACACACACATAAGCAGTATAGCGTGGTAAGGAGTCAGTAACCTTACAGTTTTATCGCTTTTCCTGTTTTGAGAATACAATCTAATGCTTAAAGGCATTTTAGCTGCATTCAACCAGTAAGAAGCAGCCATTCCTAGCATATGAAAGTTCATATTTTGTTCTGATGCTAAATTTATAGATGAAACAATAATGTCAATGTTAAAATGGAATCGGATATTTATGATAAATTTGTCATCAAATTTCATGCATACAGCATTATGTTTTAAATACAGAGATTTTTTATGTGGAACTGGATACAGAAAAGCAGGGGCTGTTACTGCTCACTGTGGAGCAGCTGATGTCATCCACCCTACGGCATGCATTCACACAACACACCTGGCACTGCACAGCAAGTGATGTCATTGGTTACTATGCAGCAGTGCAGCTATGAGCAGGTTCTGTGTTCCGCCAGACACCCTCTATGTACCCACATGAGAAGATGTGCTCAAATTAAAGCAGTTTAATTTTACATTGTTGCCTGCTCATTAAGAATGCTAAAACGTAACTGTACTATGTAATCAATACTCATAGTGACTATGTACATCCTCCAAAAACCCCTGTAAGTGTGAAATATATTCATACTTTTTAGTTTATTTGTATAATGGGAAAATCAAGCTAGTTTCAAACGTGATAACTTTCGGATTCAACTGTCAGTAAATAATGAACGCAAAGCATGCATTACACAGAACAGGCAATATGCTCAATGCATGAATTTATTCGAAATCTACCTATACAGTTCAAATCTGTACAGAATTTCACAATCTTCACACTTACAACAGTCGTATTACAGCAGGTAGTGTCACAGCATGTAATCATACAAAAAATTCAATTAGCATTCTCACAGGCATCAATCCAATCGTTATAAACATCAACTGCCTCTGACAAAAAGTTTATAGTTGCTTGGTAATCCTCAAGACAGACTCGACAAGTTATTTTGGCTGTGTTGCGTCCTTTATCCCTGTAATGAAGAGCATTTTTGTATTTTACATATGCATCGCGCAATCATACAATCACATCAGTCACACAAACAAAACAGTATGCAATTAATGTCATGTTTACATTTTTACTTCACACGATTTCTCGTGGTTGCAAAACGGGCAGTTGAACTGGAGATCTAAAGGTTCAATTGCCTTCCTCTTTGGCGGTGGCTTCCGTTTACTTTTTCTTCGTCCCATGGTTTCACTGCAGAGACATAAACGTAAGCCAATTTACAAACATAACCCTCAAAACTGGTCAGGTAAACAATTTGACTAGAACGAAAAGTAGTCCGATAAAGCGTTATTGTATCGCAGAAGTTTACTCCAATTATGCAACTGCAATTCAGAATACTCCTCAGCTCCCTTTTATTACAAAACTAACCCCTAACTTATTGACAACCTGCAGCAACACAAATCACAACACAAGCGTCGATCGTTGATGATCTATGATCTATGGTTGCTGCATACCACAACGACTTGACCCTCCTTTCGGATCACAGATTACTTTCGGTTTTTGTACGTGGTGCTCCTATCTCGAGACGGTATTAACGCAGTTCTGCCGCGTGTGGCGCTTCTGTTCCATCTCCCTAGGACACACCAACCGTATATATGATTTGTGGCTGCAAGCGAAGGGAAGGAGTGGTATATTTAAGTGCAGGAGTTACCGAAATTTTTCACGTGAATCGTTGCGTATCACAAAATCAGTGTTGCAGCAGATTATAGTATAATGGAAACATTGCTAATATTTGTTCCGTGTGCTCTATATAATGAGAAACCGGGAATCTTGTGTGGGGTTGTGCACGAAACTAAGGAAGAATGTGTTAAGTCCTACTTTATCTTTGGGGTAACTGATAGACTGAGCAGAAATTATGGAGAGGAACAATGCAATATTATTGGGTATTATTGTGGAGAAGGTTTGCCAAGTATTTCCCTTGGTAAGAAGTCGGACTGGGTGCTTTTGGGTTTATGTGAATGCGAATTCGTTTTGCGTGAAATACTAAACTGTGGAAATGTTGTAGATATGTGCAAACCATGTCGCATAGTCTGCATTGTATATGATCATCGGAAGTTTATTGAATCAGAATTCTTACATCAAAGTTTGCAACATGATGGCACAGTGTATGGAAATCATTTCATGATGCTGGCTAGCAAACTTAACTCCGAAGTATCATTCAGTGACTGTGGTGCCCATACATTTAGTTCGTTAATGTCAAAAGTTTTGGTTTCACAGCGTATAATTAAGTTATTGTTATATTTAATAAATATTTTACTGAGTTGCATCACTGCCATGCATCCTGTCTTAAAGTACACAACACTCGGATCACATCTGCAAATTTTTCTTCAAAGTCTGATCTGGATTCTGCAGTCATGCTGTAGTAAGAAAAGTCTGTCAGTGAAAGTTGGAAATTACATTGTTGCCATCATTGTTGATGTGTGTAGTGGGATGCTTCTGCTATATTGGATTACTGCAGTTACATCATCACCTTCACAGTTACTACTTGATTCTGGAGAGGTATGCACAGTTGTCTTCAACAAAAATTGATGTCTCCATTACTATTCTGACAGTTCTTCCATTGTACAAATTTCAAATACATTTTTCCACATTTTACATTAAAAAAAGAGAAATTATGATAGGGCTTGTTAATATTGTGTACAGGGAATGGGTCATAATGTGTGAGTGTGTTGGAATGAAGGCTATCTTTGTTTTATGCATGTTTGTTTTATACTTTTATGCCATAATGCCCCTTGCCAGCTCTTGTCCTCTTCATATGTGGTTTAATGCTGTGGACTGGTTACACACTTGATTGCCGCTGAGTGTTTACAAAACTCATTCCATAGAACAAGGCTGGGGGAGAACTGTGGTTACTGGTATCTGTCATGGTCACTGTTCCCTCATTGTTTAGTTAACAGTGACCTGTGGTGTGTTTACTTGCGTGTATTTAACAGGATCAAACTGAGTTAGAAGTGTCAATCCACATGCTTTGGAGCAACGCAAGTGAAAAAATGGTGAGAGGAAATCGGTCTTAAAGAGCATTTAGATGTAATATATTATCTTGGGAAAGGGTACAGTATTTATGGCACATGGTTATGCTGGAAAAATTGACGAAAGTGCTAAGTTAGGAACTAAAGTGAGCGTTATAAGAATTTATAATTCAGGAAGTTGGACTTTGCAGTGAACATAAACGATGTTGAATGGATGGATCGAGGATCAAAATGAATGCTACATTGTTAATTTCTCTATTGTTATCAGTAACACAAGAATAATGTAAGTATTCTTATATACACTGTATATGAAGAGGCAGTCACTGGTGTGATTTTCTCTCACCCATACCTGTTCCATTGTTTCTTATGGGAATATCATATTTGATTTACACCTGCTTTGCCAGGAACACAGTGAAGGCATAAACAAGAATGTCTATTGCAATGATCCAGAATTTACACAGTTCACATGTTTTTGGAGAAGTTGTCCCCTTATAATGACCTAATTTTCAGCTGTGAAAGCTAAATCAGAGAGGGCTGGAAAAGTAATTTCCTTCTTTTTGAAGTTATGACTGATAAAAAATGAATATACTGCAGCAGTACATCAGCTACATATTGATTTCAGGATAGTTTGTGATTCATTTAGGAGGGAAGTTTTGTGTAACATTGAGTTTGGTATATCCCTGAAACTAACTCAAAATTTTTACTTACCATAGAGGTAAATATTTTAATGCATTTCCTGTTCAAAATGGTTTGAATGGAGCATGGTGGTGAAAGAAGGTAATTATAACTTTGTTTGAGTTTTCCTGTATAGACAGCACATGTCATAACCACCATAAAAAATACTAAAGATGCATAACAAATCCAGTACTGTCATTCAATTCATATGTCACACTGCATTAGGTAGACTCTGGTGAGGCAGAAATGTTTTGCTAGTAAAATGTCATTCTTGACCACCAGGAGGGTGTGTGCAAGGTATGTTCAAGTAGTAAGGTTCCCTAGCCTCTAATTTCCATGTTAATCAAACATTTTATTTTTTGTTAGGAGGTAGCACTTGTAGTAGGGGTATAATGCAACTGATTGAACAAGAGTTAGTCAGTCAGGTGCTGTTCAGAGCATAAGTTGATGTGCAGTGGCCATGACTTTGGAAACTTGGCTCTGTAAAGACATTTGTAGTGTGATATTGTTTGTTTGTGTGAAAAGTTTCCTCTATTGAAATTCATTGCCAATTAATAGATGTGTGTTGATGGTCTAACATGAGTGCACCATGTTAGACTACTGTCACACGTCCATGATGATGATGGCACTGGTTGGCCTGGCACATAAAGTAATGTGAACACAGCATGATTGGAGGAACTGGTTTTTGAAAACAGAGCAGCACATTGGACATTGCCAGTTCCATATTGATGAGGAAGTAGAAATGGCTGTTCATACACAGTTGCAAGTGCAGAAGGACAAATTCTACCACACAATTTTAGACTCCTGCTAAGATTGGACTGATGCATCAATGTGCTCAAAGATTATGCTGAATATAGTACTTCATTGGAATAAACTAGCTACTTCTTACTTTGTTATGATGCCCCATTTGATGTTTATAACCTAAGGGATCTTATGTACTGAACATTGTAATTTCTTGGTTCCACTGATTGGATTGGCTGCTGAAAATTCCCTTAATAACAGCTTTTCTTCCCCTTAAACTGTTTTTCTGGTACGAGTAGAACTTTCAAGTTAGTTAATGTACGCTGTGTCCAACTGAAAAGCTGTTTATTCCAATTTATTGAAAACAACAATGATCTCATATCCTATCTTATAATAAGTGATGAAACACTTTCTGTGTAATGGTTATATCAGAAAATTGTAGATTGTGGTCCATAGAACATACCAGAGAGGCCTGTAAATGACTTGTGTATTCACATTGCATTATTGTGTGGTGTGTGGTTTCAAATTGTAGAATTATTGGGCTTAATTTTTTCAAGACGTCAGTAGAACTGCAGCAGCTGTAAATGAAGAAGGGTACTGAAAAATGATTGAGAGTTCCTGAAGTCTAGCTGTGTAGTGGAGAATGTTTGGTTTCAGCAGAACAGGGCAAATCCATCTGTTGCACAGCTGTACCCACAGTACATGCCATTCCTGAAGAGGGTGGTCACTATGCATTTTGAAGTTCTGATAGGTGCTACTAAAGACTGAAGTCTTCTGGCATTTTATGCCATGTTGATTTGTAAATACTTGCCAGTATTTCAAAAGATCATGGTGCCCTCATTTTCAGGGTCATTTGATTCATGGAGTCAATCTCCTTGGACAGTAAGACCTCGAAGATGAAGGCAGTACAGTCCCTTGAAATGTCTGGAACTAGTGGCCTAATGACAGTGTGTCACTTCCCAGGAGATTTGAATTGTTCAGAAGACTTCAATTGGAGGTTTCACCTTCATGAACTTCTATTATGCACAGATAAAAAGTAACAGCCCCTTTTCCTTAGAGTACAGATCTGTAGATGATATTGGAAAATATGAAATCGTGTTTTTGATAGCTATTTAACATTTTCAATGTTAGGAGACAACTTTGAGGGTAAGTGTATCAGAATGCCATGATATCATACATTAGCAACTCAGAACATGTCAGTTTCCCACTTTATTTTTTGCCATTTCTTTCTTTGTTAGTGGCTGAGCTTACTCGGCCTACTGTTAAGTTTGGTTTGAAAGTGATTGCACCAAATTAGTATTTTGTAAGGTCCCAGATTTGTTTAATGTTAAATGTTAATTTCTTGCAGGTGGTGGTAAGGACTCTCCAAGAGTTACTGCAGTGGTTGATGGGTATTCCAGCTGGTTTGAAACTTAATTATGCTTTTAATAATATGTTGGGACAGTTCTTCCTCTATCACATCAATCTGTGGTGGACATTTCTAGGTACTACCTGATACTTAGTATAAATTTTTAGCCTACTTTCCTTTCTTATACCTTACTGACAAAGTGTTGTGCCCTTATATTTTGGGTCAGTTTGTAGCAGCTGTGGAGCTGGATCTCATTGCTGCTGTATACAGTGTTTCATTATGTACACCTGCTGTGAGTTATTTGTAATCATGGATGCGAGGACAGTCATTCTTACCTGAACGGAGGAGGTTCCAGTCATTTTGCTATGTCATACATACTCATGGAGGGTCTAGTCGGCTGTGAGTTAGCCAGATTTGAATGAATCAAATGACCAAAGAAATAATGCAATAAACAAAGAAAACTTATAAAAT
>Ga0209628_10004477_pt1 | contig 10115 bp, 9 predicted proteins | sample TergutCu122P4_FD_187285 | JGI IMG/M metagenome (GOLD analysis project Ga0209628, IMG submission 187285) | Cubitermes ugandensis P4 segment gut microbial communities from Kakamega Forest, Kenya - Cu122 P4 (SPAdes) (version 2) | ecosystem: Host-associated > Arthropoda: Insects > Digestive system >... | reverse complement strand
TGGTCTTTCCAGCGCGGGGTCTTGACCCAACTGTATTTTGCCTTGGTGTCCAGGTGCTCGTAGGGCGGACGCGGACCGGTGTAGTTGAGGTTGGTTTCGCCGCTGTAGGGGTGCAGTCCGGCATCGTCGCCCGCACCGTATTTGTACCAGGAGTGGGTGATGTATTCCTTGATTTCGTCGGGCGAATTGGCATCGACGGGGTGGACCTTGGAGAGGTCGCGGTTGAGCACGACGCCGCGCGGCATTTTGAAGCTGTCCGGCGTGCCGTAGCCGACGTTGGGGAAATCGCCATAGGAGAGGTAGTTGACCACGCCGCCGCCGATTTTGCCCCATTCGTCTTTGTAGACGCCGGCAATCATGAGCAGGTCGGGGATGTAGACCTGGTTGACGAAGTTGCGGCCATCCTCGAGGAGCCTGCGGACGTAGGCGAGGCGTTCGGCGTTGATGGCATTGGCTTCGTTGGGGTTGATGTTGCAGGGCACGCCGCCGACCAGGTAGTTGGGGTGCGGGTTTTTGCCGCCGAAAATGGCATGAATCTTGACCATTTCCTTTTGCCATTGCAGCGCTTCGAGATAATGCGCGACAGCGACAAGATTCTGCTCGGGGCTCAACTTGTAGGCCGGATGCCCCCAGTAGCCGTTGGCGAAGATGCCCAGTTGGCCGCTGGCAACGAATTTTTTGAGTCTGTCTTGCAGGTCGCGGAAATAGCCGACCGAGCTTTTCGGCCAGGCCGAGAGCTGCTGCGCGGCGGCGGAGGCGGCCACCGGGTCGGCGCTGAGGGCCGAGACGACATCCACCCAGTCAAGCGCATGCAGGTGATAAAAATGCACCACATGGTCCTGGATGTAACCCGCGGCAAGCATGATGTTGCGGATGAATTCCGCGTTGCGCGGGATGGTGATCTTCAGGGCGTTTTCGACGGCGCGCACCGAGGTGAGCGAATGCGTCCCGGTGCATACGCCGCACAGACGCCCGACGAAAGCCCAGACGTCGCGGGGGTCGCGGTCTTTGACGATGGTTTCGATACCGCGCACCATCGTACCGGCACTGAAGGCGTCTTTAATGACGCCGTTTTCGATTTCCGCCTCGATTCTGAGGTGTCCTTCAATCCGGGTGATTGGGTCGACTACGATTCTCTTGGACATGGTATATGTAATTTTAGGTTGAGGTTGGCTGTTGCGAGCAACTATTTATTGTCTTCCGATTTGGGCAGGTCATGCACGTTGCGGATTTCCCGCGACTTGCGGATGTTGGTGCCGATGGCGTGGACTGCGACGCCGGCGACCGTGACCGCGCCGAGGGCGAGGCCGACTTTATCCGCCGTGGACTCGATGCCGAAGCCTTCCACAGTGGCATCGCGGGTGTAGAACGAGCCTTTATCCCAGAAGTCGGCTTCGCTGCATCCGAGGCAGGGATGGCCGCTTTGGATCGGGTAGCTGGTGCCGCCGTTCCATTTGATGATACCGCAGGAATTGTAGGTGCTCGGGCCCTTGCAGCCGACTTTGTACAGACAGTAGCCGCGCTTGGCATTTTCGTCGTCGAAGGTCTCGACAAACAGACCGGCGTCGAAGTTGGCGCGACGGTAGCAGGTGTCGTGGACGCGGCGCGAGTAGAAGGCCTTCGGGCGGTTCATCGCATCGAGCTGCGGGATCTGGCCGAAGGTGAGCACATGCACCACCACGCCCGCCATAACCTCGGCGATGGGCGGACAGCCCGGCACGTTGATCAGCGGCTTGCCGCCGATGAAGCGTTGGATGCCGACAGCGCCGGTGGGGTTGGGCCGGGCGGCCTGCACGCAACCGGAATAGGCGCAGGTGCCCCAGGCGACGACCGCCTTGGCGTTTTTGGCTGTTTCTTCGAGGATCTGCCGCGCGCTTTTGCCGCCGATGCAGCAATAGGCGTCGTCTTTCGTCGGCACCGAGCCTTCAACCGTGAGGATGTATCCGCCAGGATACTTCTTCATGGTGTCTTCCAGGCATTGCTCGGCCTGGTGGCCGGAGGCGGCCATCAGCGTCTCGGTGTAGTCGAGCGAAATGTGGTCGAAGAGCAGGGTCTCGACAATCGGGTGGTCGACGCGGATGAACGACTCGCTGCAACAGGTGCACTCCTGCAAGTGCAGCCAGATGATCGGCAGGCGACTCTTCGTTTCCAGCGCTTTGACAATTTGGGGGACGGCGGTGGTTTCCAAACCCATCGCCGCGGCCATCACCGAGCAGAATTTGATGAACTCGCGGCGGGAAACGCCTTTCTGACGGCATTCTTCATAGATCGTGGGAGCAGTTTTTGATTTGGCCATGGCAGTGATGATGTTAGTGGTTGTGATTGAGGTTGGAATGTTGCCTACAAAACCCCGTCCTATTGGCGGATTGATAAACACATGGGAGGATGCGGTTCGCCGTTGAGCATATCGGCGATCCTGAAATGCTATATGGAGTTTGCGCGCAACCCGGCGGTTGCAGTACGGCCCGCGCCCTTTTGCTCAACGCGGCATGTTTGTCGGCGGGAGAGATGGTGATGACGGCCAACGCCTTTCCGGCCAGAGCCCCTGGCAGAACAGTCAACGGAACGCCTTCGTTGGCGGGATGAAGTGGATCGATGCCAAGCAAATAGGAGGTGGCGGCGAGGCTTCGCGCCTGCGCCCTGAGCTTGTGGTCATCGAGTTTGTTCATGTTCGATGGAACGCGCAATGGATTTCGAACCCGGTAAGCGTTTGCCCTGCTGTATCCGTACCCGTACCAACTCGCGATATTCCTTAGCCGCGGGCGCTTCAGCAGAGTCGCCCAAGGCTGCATCCATCCATTGCTCACATGGTTTCCAGACAATCCCGCCAAAATCAGCCCTTGCCGTTTTCAGAGGCGGAACACCCTGATCTATGTTCACAATTTCTTGGAATTACCAGGCTCATTGTTCAGAAAGCGTGAGAGAACCAATGTGTGAGCCTGTGCAATGAGTTGCATACTCGTTTGTCTCGCAAAAATTTGCAACAGTTTTTTTCAACAGCATAAACAATTTCTTTTGCGTATCACCACTGAGCCGGTGCATGCTGGCTTCTTCGGATTTCGCTGTCTTCCCCATGCCCTGGAGCGACAGGCACGGGAAGTTGCATACGCCGGCAAGGGGGAAAATCCGCTCCCGGCGAAGCCTGTTCAGAGCATATTCTGGAACAAAAAAAGGACAAAGAGGACGAGACGGAAATTTTCAGCGGCGTTCAAGACACAAGGAGGCTTTGTAGCGACAAGTCGGACACGACATCGGCGGAGGCGCAGCGGGGCAAGGCCATCCGAACCGATCGCCGCCTGGAAACGACAGTTGAGCGAGGGCGCACCTGCTGTTTTTGATCCATCTTCCCGGCCAGAAATCAGGGGTTGCGCTGCAAGCGCGGCATGTCAGGATCGAGCGATCGACGCAGGAGAATGTTTGTAGAGAACCTGCTTGCCAACAAGGCGGGGTTGCCGAACTCAAAGCGATGCTTGACCGTGTCGACGCTGGAAGGAAAAAGCAGAAAAATAAGCTCTCGACTTGACAAAGAAAGTTTTTTATGCACTTAATAACATATAAAAAAAAGTCATTGAAATTATGAGGACTAGACGTTTAGATATGGTACAATCAAAATGAGGATGGATATTCCAACCAAACAACCATTGAAACAGCAACTGACAGAGCGTGGCAATACCCCGGAATTATGATCTATTATCGCAGAATGCCTGATCGTTTTTGTTGAATGAACATGCATATTGCGAGGTGGTGGCACCAAAATGCGGATGACACCCCGCCGATTTCAACATATCCTTGCATGATTCAAATTGATAGCTAACATGGGACTTGATAAGGTTAATAAAAAAGAAAAACTAATCACCGGCATAGATATCGGCTCATACGCCATAAAAGTATGCCATCTCAAAAGAGTCGGTGATACTTTTAAGATCGAGTCAATAGGATCTGCCGCCCTACCCCAAGGGGCAGTTGAGGATGGAATTTTACAAGATCCCCTGGAAGTGAGCAAAGTGCTCTCTTCGTTGATGAAGAATCTCAAAATTAATAATAAAAAGATAGGCATATCTATATCGGGATACTCAGTCATTGTTAAGAAAATCAACCTCGAGCAGATGTCTGACGAAGAGCTTTCTGAGTATATCAAATCAGAAGCCGAGCAGTATATTCCCTTTGACATCGATGAGGTATATATTGATTTCCAGAAATTGCCGCCGCGAAATAACATTGCTGATCGCTGCGATGTAATGTTGGTTGCAGCCAAAAAAGAGGTTGTGAATGATTATCTCGAGATGTTGAAGGGCTTGAAGCTCAATACCGTATTGGTCGATGTTGATGGCTTTGCCTTGGAAAATATCTGGGAAACCGTTTCGAGACGCTCGGAGAATGTCGCGCTGGTCGATATCGGCGCATCGAAAATGAATATCAATATATTATCCAGCGGCGTGTCCGTATTAGCCCGGGATGTAGCAGCCGGGAGCGGGCAGTTGACTGATCGGATTGTCAGTTCTATCGGCATCGAATACGAGGACGCTGAAAATATTAAACTAGGTATTGCGCCTCCTGGGGAACATCAGGCGGCTGTAGAAAATATTTTTAACAAAACATCTACGCAATGGGTGTTTGAGATCAAAAAAGCCATTGATTTATACCAGGCAAACAATCCCGACAGGCCATTGCAAGCAATCATCCTGAGTGGTGGCGGGTCAAAAGTAGTCGGATTCAAAGAATATCTGGCTCGCGAGACCGAATTGGAAGTTGTCGCGTTCAATCCATTTGAGACGATGAGTTATGACAGAAACAAGCTAGACGAACGTTATCTTGCCGGAGTGGCTCCCGAAATGGCTATTGCAGCCGGACTTGCAATTCGATCAGCATCTTTTTGATTATGATTAAAATTAATCTTCTTCCCGTTCGGGACATTGTCCGCCGTAAAAAGTATTTAAATGAAATATTTGCTGCATTGGTCTTAATTGGGCTCGTTAGCTTTGTTCTTGTGGTTGTTGAGCTTGACCAGTTGGATTCAATAAGTAAGATGAACAAAGAGGTTGCCAATCTCGATGCAGAGAAAAACAAATACTCGAAAATACTAGCTGAAATTAAGAAAATAGAAGAAGAGAAGAAAATTCTGATGACCAGGACTGAAGTGATAAATCGTCTGAAACAATCGTCGTCACTCACGGTCCACGCATTAGACGAGATAGCGAACTTAACACCTCCCAGCCGGATGTGGCTTAAAAGTCTATCGCAAAACGGCAACCAAATTTCATTGACAGGCATGGCGCTTGACGACCAGACGATAGCTAAGTATATGGATGACTTAGAAGCATCGAACTATATCCAAAATGTTCGCCTGGCAAGTTCTTCACTGGAAATATTTGCGGAACGAAGTTTGAAAAACTTCTCGATCACGGCAAATGTCGATATGCCGAAAATGTAAAAACCGATATTATTGCGTTGGACTGCATATATGATCTACAATCCCAAAAAAAGCAAAATCGACATCTTTTTAGATGAAAAGTATTCGAAGATAAGCGCTCGCAACAAGATACTGGGTATCGTATCGTTAGTGGCGGTGATTCTAGTGTTATTTTACTTCCTACTTTATCAGAGCAATCACAATGATATAGAAAACTTGAAACAGAGAATATCAACAGGGAAGGAAGAGCTCAATAGAGTGACAAAAGCAGCAAAAGAATTGCCGAGGCATCAAAAAGAATTGGAAGAAGTGCGCTTGCAATTTGAAACCACATCGGTATTGCTCCCCAAAAGCCAGGAGATACCGAATCTGTTAAGAAACATATCTGATCTAGGCAGGAATTCTGGATTAGAATTCATCTCATTCACGCCAGGGCAGGAATCGCCAAAAGATTTTTATGCTGAAATTCCTATAGATATCAAAATCAAAGGGCCCTACCATAATCTCGGCCTTTTTCTCGACAAGGTGAGTAAATTAGAACGAATAGTTACCGTAAACAATATAAGAACGGAAAAAGTTGATCTTGATAAAAATGAAATGTTGCTAAGCTCGAGTTGCAGACTTATAACTTACAGATTTACAAATGTGAAGCTTGAACCACCAAAGAAGTAGATTATAAAACAAAATAAGTTTCATATATGAATCGAGAATGAATACATTATTAAAAGGCATACTGTTATGCTTGCCGATAATGTGCTTGGCACATGTTGAGTGCACAGCCCAGGAAGGCAGTATCACCAATAGCGATCCTTCCCTGCGCCAATCAACCGAAGGGCAATATAGTTACAAAGCTGAAGGCCGGTCCGACCCATTCAGACCTTTTATTTCCAGCAAGACTGCATCCCCAGACCCAAATGAGATCGTAGAAGATAAGATTCAATACTCGGGAATGCAATTATTTGAGCCAGGGCAACTTAACCTTGTGGGAATAATGGCTACTCCTCATGGAGCTGTTGCGCTGGTGGAAGATCAGACTAAAAAAGGATATATGCTAAGAGCCGGTGACTTGATAGGAAAACGAGGCGTGGTGACATCTATCGACGAACATCAGGTGATCGTCACAGAAACAGCTCGCACCCGTTCCGGTAAAGAAATAAAGAACTTAGTTACCATGAAGTTAAAGCGCGAAGGAGATAAATAATGAGGTTGCAACTTATCTCGATCATGAACCACTATATATTTGTACTGCTCTTTGTTTTGGGTGGGTATGCATTCGTTGTACCTACGAAACATCTCATGGCAGAAGGCACCGCTCAGGTTGTTGAAACAGTTGATGTCTCGAAAAATGGCGAGACTGTTGAGATTAAAATACTCGGAACCAATATCGTTGCATCAACAGTGTACGGATTGCCAAGTCCCGAAAGAATAGTTGTCGATCTTGCCGACACGAATCTTGCCAATAATTTTACAAGCAAGATTAACGTCAATGGATTTTCGCTGCAAACCAAAGAATTAAAAGATAGCAAACCTGCTATTCTCAGGCTGGAGTTCTCTCTACCTGAAAAAATGTCATTTCAAACCACGAAGAATAACAAAGAGATAAAATTAGCGCTGAAGCAAGGATACGTTGCGCAAGATCCCGCGAAAGAGTCATCGGGCAATGTGGCAAACGCACCATCTGAAGCTGGTGATGCTGGCAATAAAACTGCTCCAGGAACAAAAAATCAGCGATCAGGCGACAAAATCGGCACTGTGATCGGTTCTGCCAAGAACATTGACAGCCAACTTCCGGAAATCAATCCTCTTGATTCAAAATTGGCATCGAAGTCAAAAGCACAGCAAATGGAGGATGCGTTTAATCTTTCAGGATACAACAAAGAAAGAATTACCGTTGAATTCCAGAAGATGGACCTCCACAATGTGTTCAACTTTTTGCGGCAGGTAAGTGGGATCAATATCGTAGTGGATGAATCGGTGCAAGGGTCGCTCACATTGGTTCTCGATGATGTACCTTGGGATTTTGCTCTTGATATTATATTGAATCTGAAGGATTTGGAGAAAGAAGAACGATATAATACCCTGGTTATTTACCCCAAGAAAAAAGAATTTAAATGGCCTGACAAGAGTCAGACCAATCTCAGTTTTCAAGCGGATACAAAAGTTATTGAGCGTGAGTCCTTGACAATAAAGCAACAGGGTGGACAACCTGTTGGTAATTATGAAGCTACTCAAGAGATAAATCAGGGCAGAGAAGCTGAAAAGAATGAAAAATTTGAGCAGGCCGTTTCCTATTACGAGCGTGCGCATGAAAAATGGCCGTCAAATGTCAAGTTAACAAACAAGATAGCCTCCATTTATCTGGTCAATTTACAACAAAGCGCAAAAGCGCTCTATTATGCCAATATTTCCCTGAAACATGACCGGAATAATAACGAGGCCCTTTTACTTGCCGCTATATCGTCGGCAAATATGAAGGACAATGAAAACGCTATGCATTATTTTAACAAATGCACCAGCACCAAGAGACCCATCAAGGAAGCCCTTATAAGCTTCTCGTCATTTTGCGAGGAAAATCAAGACTATAAATGCGCGCTGTCTCAACTTGAAAGATATAATGCGCTGTATGGCGAAGATGTGGACTCGATGATCAATTCGGCTCGAATTTATGACAAGATGGGCCAAAGCCAACAGGCTGCCGGGAAGTACAAAAAGTTACTTTCATCCGGTTATCAGATTCCACCGGATTTAGAGCGATACATCAAAAGTCGCGTGGCGATCAATTGAGCGAGCCTGAACATGACTGTACCATATATGGGTGAGGGGAGTTGATGAAGAAGCTTACTAATGTCATTGTTTTTATTGCATGTTTGATTTTTCTGCTGGGCGGGATCTCAGGGTGCGGGCAGAAGAAAAAATCAACCGAACCACCGAAAACGACAGCTGCAGTGGACCAGAATGTCACGGCAGCGCCCCCCTCAACCAAACCAGCTCAGCTACCGGTTCGGTACCAGTCGCCCGGTTTTGTCCTGCCTAAAGACAAACTGGATGAGACTATAATCGGAGGAGCAAACCCTGCCGGAGAATATCAGATCAAGGTAGGGGCGACCATTCGTTCCACCAATGGACCTCAACCATTGTGGGATGTGATGAAACGCTTGGCCAATTTGAAGGGAATGACCGTGAGTTGGGCAAGCGATGTTGACCAGAATGTGTTGGTTGATGTCGATATTTCAGCGAATGACAGCTTTAACGATGCAATTGCTAACTTGTTGCGCCAAGCTGATTATTTTCACGAACTAAGCGGCAAAAGTATTGTAATTCATAACAAAACAACAAAAGTTTTTAAGATGTCCGTTCCTTTCATGCAGGGGGGATATACGTCTACGGTTGGCGGCAATTTCCTTTCCAACAAGGACGCTGCTTCCGGCACCGAAGGATCTGTTAAGATTTCCAGTGTCGATAATAAATTCAATGTATGGGAAAATATTGAAAGCAATCTGAAAAGTATTCTGCAAACCTCATCTGTGGAGCGCAAAGATGTTTTGGGTGCGCCAGCGAAAGATCAGAAGCCTGCTGACAACAAAAATGCATCTGGAAAAGAAAAAGATCAGGCTAGCAATAGTTCAGAGACAAGCCCTGCGTCTTCTTCTACCACTGCGCGATATTCAGCCAAAGATGAACCGTATTTTGTTATTGACAAAAGCGTTGGCTTGATAACCGTCACGGCCAAGCCTGTTTTGTTGAAAAGGGTTGAGAATTATCTTGATAATCTGAAACAACATCTATTCCAGCAGGTAAGCATCGAGGCAAAAATTGTAGAGGTTTACTTGCAGAATAATTCTAGAGTGGGTATCGACTGGACTAGCGTATTTAAAAATAGTCCATTTTCTGGATCGATACAGTTTGGCCAGCAAAATCTAGATCCCACAAAAATTCCTACAACTCCTCTTGGTACAGTTTATCCGAATAGCGGTTCCTTTGCCAGTAGCTTTATCAGCAGGGTTACATTAAATGATTTTAATTTTAACACATTACTCAATGCATTAAATGAACAAGGTGACACACATGTGTTGGCTAACCCTAAAATTACCGTGTTGAATGGTCAACCAGCCATTATAAGCATCGGCAAAGATGTTGCTTATGTCAAATCCGTTAAAAAAGATGTAACTAGTTCATCATCAACATATGATGTTACTTATACAGCAGAAGTAGGCAATGTCGTCCAAGGGATCGCTCTTGGTGTGATGGCGTCTGTGGTTGATAAGGATAAAGTGGTACTGCATCTGACCCCGGTTACAACAGATATTGAGAATCTGGAACCTGACGGTAGTGTTGTCATGACCATTATTGCTGACGGGACAATGCAACTTGGTTTACCGCAGGTCAAGGTTCGGGAGATGTCAACAATGGTAGAGGTTCAGAGCGGCGAGATGCTCATCATTGGCGGACTCATTGATAGCATGGAAAGCAAAAATGAAAACTACATTCCCGTGTTGGGAAGCATACCTGGAGTCAAGTATCTGTTTGGGGTTGAGGAAAAGAAGATGCAGAAGCGCGAGCTGGTGATCCTTCTTTCTCCCAAAATTATTTAACTCATTTGAAATTGCGTTTTTCTTATTTACGAACTCGTGTGCATAGGAGATTGAGTATGAAATACGGCCGCCATTTGGTTGTTGGCTTGTCAGTACTTATTCTTGGTGGTTGT
>Ga0209628_10004472_pt1 | contig 10117 bp, 6 predicted proteins | sample TergutCu122P4_FD_187285 | JGI IMG/M metagenome (GOLD analysis project Ga0209628, IMG submission 187285) | Cubitermes ugandensis P4 segment gut microbial communities from Kakamega Forest, Kenya - Cu122 P4 (SPAdes) (version 2) | ecosystem: Host-associated > Arthropoda: Insects > Digestive system >... | reverse complement strand
TGTCAGTATGCACACCCTTGCGCCATGCATATTACCACATTCATAATCTCACTCTTGCCCTGTCCCTGTTACCCTGTCAATAGACACACCCCTGCCCTGTCCCTGTTACCACATCAGTAGCCATACGCTTGTTCTGTTCCTGTTATCTCACCTTCATTACATAATATCACTCTGAAATGTAGTGAAAGTGGTGTATTCTGATTATTACTATGGCTTTCCTACTTATTAAAATATATTCTAGAACAGTATGTTCAAGGGACTGGCTTTGTCACCATCCTCAAATAAGAAACAGGGAAACCTGCTTCTCTAACTGCCCCATTGGAATAGGTTCTTCATCCCTAGCTTACCAAAGGACAGAGACAGAGCCAGTACAAAGAATGTTTTCAGAATCACTCAATGTAAAAAAGTTTCATACTAATAACCACCATTATATACCAATGTGGCAGAAAAGCTCCTAACTGAACAAAATGTGAAATGTGTCAACAGTATGTGAATCAGCATTAATACAATATTTGGATAATGTTCGGATGTGGACACACTTGTCCAAAAATCAGATTTATGAAAGTACTGCAAACTTGAAGAAAGAGCTAAAATTCAAGGTTCTTATTGCAGTGAATATTACAGAGTACAGTCTGCTAGGATGCAGTGCTATACATTCCAGTAGACAGGTCCTAATATTTCAGAGAAACTTGCCACCTCCATCCTAAGTGGAAGCTGGTTCCTCCAAAACAGTGGTGCCTCCCTACCAAACCACACTGCTACAGCCCACAGGGGCTACAGCTTGACATTACAACCTACAACCTTCACCTTAAATTATGATTGTATTTATGGGCTAGCATTAAAAAAAAAGTCCTAGCACGATGGGAATAAATCTAGCAAGGTAACTTTGATCAAAGGCTAAATTACTGGTCCCTGCCTGAAACTGGGAGTGCAAATGGATCAGTACATCATGGATTTGTAGATTTCAAGCAAGTCTATGATTCTGTTAGGAGACAAGCATGTTAACTACACTCACTGCATCTGGTACACCTGTTAGCCCAATTAAATGAAACCTACAGCACAGTACACATACAAACATCTGTTTGACACATTTCTTATTCAGAATGGATTAAAACAAGGAAATGTTTAATTTATGTCATTGCTTTCTAACATCACTTAAGATATGCCATTAGAAAGATCCAAGAAGTTAAAAAAGAACTGGAACTGACTGGGACATACTGGCATCTCATTATGGTGATGTTACTCTTGTTTCTGGGAAAATGTAGGTACCATAAAAATAAACACAAAAGTCTATTAGTCTCTATACATATTTCCATTTCTTATGAAGCTTAACCTCAGCTGGAAAATCCAACAGCTGATCGTAAGAGGGGGTTGCAAGCAGCCCTTTTCTGTGACAGTTAATGCAAAATCTCTCTTTTCCCAGCAGTTACAGTATTGAAATGTTGTCATATTTTTTAGTTTACCCAAGGAAAATGAGTAGTCTGAAAGACAATGAACACTTGGCAACACATCTGAGTAACGTTCTGTACCACATGGCCTGCCAGAACATGGTGAAAGGCATACAATTGCAGCTGCTTCATCCCACACAGCCAAACCCTGTTGCATAATGTTATTCTGACTGGTTTCATCTCAGCTTCATAAGAAACAAAAGTAAATAAGTAAATATTAAAAAAAAAATAAGTACATGTTGACATCCCATCAACAGAATTCAGGACAAAATCATAATACAAAAATTTCTAAATGAAATGCTTTGAAAATATAGCACATTTAGAATATTTGGGAATGACAGCAACTAATCAAAATTGCATTCACGTACAATTTGAGGAGATTAAATCTGGGGAATGCTTTCTACCATTCAGTTCACAGTCCATTATCTTTGAGTTTGCTACCCAAAAACGAGAAGATAGAAATATACAAAGCTACATGTTTCCTGTTGTGTATGGATGTGTAATGTGGCATCTCACATTAAATTCTAAACATAGACTGACACTGTCTAGAAACAAGGTACTGCAAACAATATTTGGACCCAAGTGAGAAAAAGTAACACAATAAAACACACAACCTCTTGACTGGCTCACAGACTGTCGCTTTCTCAAGGACTTTACACCACGCAGTTAGTTAATGAACCTACTTAACCTTAAGTGCCATTTAGTCACATCTGAAAAATAATGACTAATAATTATACAACTGTTTAACCATAAAATACATCTACTCTTCTACCCAGTAAGCAAAGAACCCTAGTTCCTCTGAAACAGTAGTACATTCCCAACAAACTACATGCTGTCATGCCCCAGAAGACAGAATTCCTCAACAGTATGAGTGCCAAAACATAGGCACATACCATAATATGTTCACCAATTTTTAATTTTTTACCAAATACTACAGGAAATTACTGGGGATCAACAATGTGGATTTTGACATAACAGGTTAACTACTGATCCCATATTTTGCATTCTTAAAATACTTCATAAAAGTTGGGAATACAATGAAGCAGTGCATCAACTATTTTTATGGACTTAAAGAAAGTCTATGATTCAGTCAGGATGGAGGTCTTTGTAATATTCTCATTGAGTCTGGTATCACCATGAAACTGGTAAGGCTGATAAAAATGTGTCTGAATGAAACCTACAGCAGAGTCCAAGTAGGCAAACATTTGTCTGACATGTTTCCTATTAAGAATTGTTTGACATAAGGTGATACTCTAAAACTAATGCTTTTCAACTTTGTTGTAGAGCATGCCATTAGGAGGGTTCAGGTAAACCAGGATTGCTTGAAATTAAATGGTACACATCAGCTTCTGGCTTATGCTGGTTGTACTAATAAATTGGGCAGAAGTGTACATACCATAAAGAAAAATGCAGGAGCTTTAGTAGTTGCTAGTAAGAAGAATGGACTAGAAATAAATGCTGATAAAACTAAGTACATGTTTATGTCTCAAGATCAGAAGGCAGGATGCAGTCACAATATAGAGATTGATAATAGTTCCATTGAAGTGTGGAAAAGTTCAAATATTTAGGAACAACCTTGATGAATAAAAATTCTATTCAGAAAGAAATTAAGAACAGACTGAAGTGAGGGAATGCTTGCTATCAATCACTGCAGAATCTTTTGTCTTCCAGTTTGCTATCCAAAAATATAAAGATTAAGATATACAGAACTATAATTTTGCCTGTTGTTTTGTATGGGTGTGAAACTTGGTCGCTCACATTGAGGGAGGAAGGTAGGCTGAGGGTGTTTGAGAATAGGGTGTTGAGGAGAATATTTGGGCCTAAGAGGGACGAGGGATAAGGGAGTGGAGTAAACTACATAATGAAGAGCTAAATGATCTGTACTGTTCACCAAATATTATTTGGATGATCAAATCGAGAAGAATGAAGTAGGCTGTACATGTAGCACGTGCATACTGGGTTTTGGTGGGGAAACAGACTACGTGGAAGACCCTGACGTAGATGGGAGGATAATATTAAGAGCGATCTTCAGGAAGTGGGAGGGGGGGATGTACTGGTTTGATCTGGCTCAGAATAGGGACAGGTGGCGTACACTTCTAAACGCGGTAATGAACTTTCGGGTTCCACAAAATGCGGGGAATTTCTTGACTAGCTGAGAACCAGATATTTTCTCAAGGACTCTGCTCCTTGGAGTCAGTCACTCTCCAAATAATATCGAAAAAATGGCAATAAAGTAAGTATTAACGAGTCAGAATGACAGATAAGTGGACAGCAAGTGTCGAGTTTCTTACCTTCAAAATTACTAATATATAACAACAATCTTTCCTTTAAATTTCAGCGCCATTGGTCGGTGTGCTCCATGTGGTGGGTGCACGACCGGAGTTAAAAACAGACAACACGCACATACAGAGGTGAAGACAAATAGTTTAGGTTCATAATTGAAATTATAGTCAAAGCTAAACTAGTTTCTTGTCTCAATTAATGCTTATATTTAAACAACATGAACATTACAAACGCCAATTCCCACCACTTCCAGGTCGCCATGCGAGAAACCACAAACTATTAAACGGACCACCATTTTTGTATTTCCTTATTGGCAGGAGTGAGTCACATGGTACATTGGGCCGCTGTGCCGTCGTTGCTGTGATTGGTCGATCAATGAAAGATCCTATTGGGCGTAACGTTTGTTTTGCTGCGTGTCACATCGTCTGGTTGTAAAATCAAGGTCCAAAACATTGGAAATGTCTTTGGACAGTATGAGGGGAAGTTATGGACGTTCTCCACCATTCCTGGTTGCAGGTCTACTGGTGGTGTGTGTTCTCTTAACCTTCAATTGGTGGACACTGTCTACTCAGAACTACGATTTGATAAAACAGATAGCAGACTTGGGCGAACAGTTAAAAATCAGGTGAGATTTTATATTAATTATTGTAGTTAGAGTGTTTTGAACCTGAAATCGCCTGAGAAAAACAGTAATTTGTTTTCAGCTCCGAAGAACAAGATTTATGTGTCCATCAGCGACTATCTGTAGAAGGGAGGGTGAAAGTTCTAGAGGAGGAGCTGGCCCAGGTGAGAGTCAATCTCGAGCAGCAACGAACAGACAACGATGAAATGAAGAAGCATCTGGAAGCGAAGGATGACAAGTTGAAAGAGATGACGAAGGAACAAGATAATGCCCAGAAGTCAGCTAGTTCATGCAAAACAGAACTGGTATGTCCGAGTTTTCATATTGCTATAGGTTAGGAAACAAGAAAAACATCCAGTGGTCACAGTCACACTAGTCGAGATATGTGCGAAGTCAAGGCACATAATGGGATATAATGCTTGTATATTTGCATAAATTGTGGTGCTCATCTTGGTTTCATCATTCTGAGACTAAAGCTTCTGTGATAGAGAAATTCTGGGCTATGACCCATGTAGACTGGTAGAAATTTATCAACATCTCTGAGGAACCTGCTCCATTTATCTTTACGGTAGAAGATTAAGCTGAACTGGGAAAACTGGTACAGACAGAGGGTGGGAGCAGGACCAAGGATAGTAATGAACCAGCTACCTTTTCAAGGGCTTACTTTCTTCTTTCCCCAATTACCACTCCCTGTTGTTTTGTGCTTCCTTTTCCATATATCCCTTCCCGATATAATTTTGCGTTTATTTCATTGTATTGTCACAGATTAAAAAAAATCTATAAAAAGCGTGACACGATATTAACTGAGGGCAGGAACCAGTGGCATGTTTCCATTGCTACACCAAATCAGTTTATGTTGACAGTTTAAGGAACATCCTTTACAACAGGGAGTTCAATTTAAAACCAACTCAGATGCATGGCAAGCTTAATGGCCTTACATTTTTCTTGTAACTTCATGCATTTTAGAGTAGGTGTTAGAAATGACCTCCTTCAACTCTCAGACATGGTTGACACTTGGTGAAGAGGTTATTAAATATTATGTGAAGTTCTTGTCTAGATATTGCCAGTGCTGTGTGCCTGATGATTTCTTTATTTTTGTCCTGTGTGTATGGATTGCTTTCACGTACATTGTCTTTCAAACTTCCACACAGATGATAGTCATATGGGGTTGCATTGGATGAACAGGCATGGCACACCAGACTTATTATTTGGTCCCAAACGTGTTCTGTAAGACAACCATTGAATTACATGCTACATGCTATATGGACAGTCCTACTGGAAGAACATATAGTCCCTCTCTTAATCAGATTTTGAAAAACCAGTGGGAAAATTTGTCCATTGCACCTTTCTGAATTTATTGTGTCCAAAAAGAATACGGGTTTAATTATTCTTGTCACACTAGTGGTGCACCAGACCTCCACTTTAAAATTGTATACCAGGAACTTGTGTATTAGCCTGGGATCATCTGCTGGCCAGTATCTGCTATTTTGAGTAATATGTGGCTGTTTAGGTAAAATCATGCACATTGGTAATGCAATTTAGTGAAGGATCAACTTCACCACTACAGACTGCTTCACAGAACTAGTTACAGCACCATACTGTAATATCACATCTTGCCTCCTGGAGTTTTTGCATGACTGTAAATTTGTTGGTTTCGAGTGAAGTAATTGTGTGGCTGTGGCTGCATGTACAGATGACTTTGACGCCCTAGTTTCCTGTGATAACTGTCTTCAGGAGCTCAGTGGAAGTGCTTCCAGTCACAGTCCATTATCATCTAATGTTCTGAAAGAACACATCATGTTTGTTGTTGCATCTTGTTCAAAAATGAACCCATTGTTTCAGATTTGTTAACCATTTGATGTATTGTCGGTTTTGAAGGAAATGGAACACCAGGAAACTGTACTCTAAATTTTTTATGACCATTTTCATATGGTTTATTCGTTATATAGGTTTCCACAATGAAAATCCTCTATCCTAAACTGTTCTGTATATTCACAAACCAAATAAATGTGCATTACACTCTGCTTCACCCATCTGTTATAGACAGCAGTTGAAACTGGAGTGTGAGGAAGACATCCAATGATGCAGTGTACTGTATACACGGTGATTGGACTGGCGGTGTGTGAGTCCTCTGGTGGCCATTAAACTTGCTGTGTGTCTGAGTTCACATTTCATTGTTTCTTCTGAAAGAACATGTCATGTTTGCTGTTGTTCCTAATCAACAATGAACATTATTTGAAATTTGTTCATCATTTGATGCATTGTTGATCTCTAAGAAACTGAAATATGGGGAAACCATTTTATAAATTTTCTTTGACACTTTTTATACAGTTTCTTAGAAAATTCTCTGTTTTAAACTGTATTGCATACTCACAAACAAAAGAAGTTTATGTTACACTGCTACATGTGGCTGTAGCAGATTAACCTGGACTGTGTGACCTACATGTTAGATGATGCATTGTAGTGTACATGTGGTGATACGACTGGCAGCAGCTGTTAAGCTTGCTATGTTTTTAGTTTTCAGTTGGACATCAAGTATTTGAACAGGTTTCTAATGTTTACATGAAGAGAATCGTAGGAAAATGACTGTGGCTGCCTTGCATCATAACAAAACTTTCCCTGTTAATAGATCCTGAAGGAAAAACACACTGCTAGATAAAACCACTTCATATTCTCTTCTGTGTTATGACACCATGTAGTCTAGTAGGTGGGTACCAGTGTTTGAGAGGAATGTATGCATTAAGGTGTGCACCTGTGCACCCATAAGGCATCTGAGGGAGTGGAGGTGTGGCTCTGCTCATTCTTAACCTTTTGAATGGTCAGCATCATGCCTTCAGCTGCTTTGCTCCTTGTAAAGCCTAATATTCAGTGTTGAGAAAAATGGAGGTACTACACCCCCAAGACTTAATATCCACCAACCAAACAACATGCTGTGATAATCCTACTTCACTTATCAGATGGTGAGCCACAGTACATCAAGTGGATCTGCTATATGTGTGCACCGTTATGTTCAAAATACAACCAGGTATGTTGCCACACTCTCTATGACATGCTTCAAATTATGTATGTCATAATGGCAGCAAATACCTGTTCCACAGCCTTGTACATCTTACAAAGAGAATGGTGCACAGCCACTTGTTCCTTTTGAATCCCCCATACAGAGTTGTCTGGCATGGTAGGATCAGTGTGGGAAATGTTGATGAACCACAGTCATTCCAGTGGCTTGAAAGATGTTCATTCAGAGTATCAGACACAATGAGGACAAAATGTGCAGGTGCTCCATCATGCTGCAGCCACACAGTTACCATGACTTCTCTGTCTAAGTTGTGGAATTAGCCACATTTCTACTGTCTCTTCATAAGAGGAAGTGTAAACAGGTGTGCATAAAAAATAGGGGCAAATCAAATGAGTTGCTCTCATACTGGCACATGTTGTATTTGGTGGTCTGTGTTGAGGTCCACCATGAAAAGTATATTCTCCTTAACATTTCTGATACTGGTACTGCAATAAACTGCACCCATCACTGAAGAGAACCTTCAAGCAGGACGTGGTGTGTGGGAAATTTCCTGCCATGCATGGCATGTCTTACTCTGTCAGTTAATGTTAATGTCTGACTTTTCGTTTGTTAATGTTAGGCATATGGCTTTAAATTTAGGTCCTTCTTCATGTGTCTTGCATTATCGACTGTGACACACCAAGCAGTGCAGATGCTATTTGTGGCAATTTCTTGGGGGAATGAGCAACAAAGTTGGAAACAGCTGCGCACATGATGAAGCAGTGTTTCCTTCATCCATTCTGCTGTCAGTCCTTAACAATTACAGGAGCAGGCATATATTCCTCCGAGCGCAGCCGTCTTGCTTTTTTCAGTGGTGCTGTATTAAATTGTTCAAGGAACACTGTCATACTGGGTCAGTTTTTGGCATGTGTGTGGTCTGTTTTGCACACACTTGCTGTGCAACTCAATGTGCTTGTATTGGTCATAGTCACAACACCTGACTTTCTTTAACTATGGCCTCCAAACAAGCGTACATAACGGCATCATATTTCATCGTATATCACAGCACACCATGTGCACTCACACATCATACTTGTGGTAAGCTAGTTAGGGGTGTGGTGAGTTCTTCACCACTGTGTGTTCAAATTTCCTGATATCCCATAATCTGTTTTCCCTAAGATTCATTTTGATATTTTCTGTCGTCTTCTGACACGTAAAGTACAGCAGAGCTCAGTTGTGCGTAATTGAATGATTATGGGATACACACAGTGAATGCTGTAATATGTTCTTAACCCTTGGTGCCTGTAAAAGTCAAGCTGGTACTGGTGCACTACATTATCCTGATCAGCATCATTTAGAAGCTAATGTGTTTTGACAATTACACCTATATCTCTGTGAGACAAATTGTGACATCTGTGGTACTTGTGAATGCATATCACCCAAGGACTGTACAAGCACCAGCCAATGAAGATGCCATAATTACAGCTGTAGAGAGTTTCATACAGTATTGCCCATGAATTGGGACTACCCCAAGCCTGGGTCATTGAAGTACTAGATGACAGTTAATTGGATCCATGACGTTATTTACAAAAACCCTTTTGTTTTCAGTTGATTTTCCTTCACATATATTCTGTGTGTAGTAATGAGGTGCCCATGGTTTGACAATTTGATGGTGGAATGCATCTCAAAAACTAAAAGTTTCAGGACATCTGTTGTGTAATATTTTTTATTAGCAAGGAATCACACTGTGTAGGACTTGTGTGTGAATTTCTTTTCAGCCTGTATTAACTTTTAAATATTTCTGAAGGCAAGTTTATCTTTATGAGGTCATTCCTCAGCTCCTAACCTCTGGCTTCGCTTCATGGCTCTTGTGGTTCAGTGTTGCTCAGAGACTGGACATTTATTACAATTATGTGTTTTTGCAGGAATCCCTGAAAAAAGTTGAAATCTCTAAAGATGGAACCATTACATCACTGAGGCTTGAAAAGGACCAGTTTGCAACACAGTTAGATGGACAGAAGAAGGAGCTGAAGCAGTTGCGGAATGAACTGGAACAGGTAAGGTGATGGAAACATTAAATATCTTGCATGTTGACCCACAATGAATGTACCCTTATATAAAATACACACACAAATTGGAGAAATGTTGAATTGAGGCAACAGCTATGTCTGGCATCACACTTGATGACTGAGGTCCATTTCTTGCCAGGTGCACATTTTTGCTCTTTCTTACCACATCTAGACTGAATCTGGAGACTAGCCCACCTCCTGTTTGAAGCTATCCCCTCATTTCCACTTAATATTTATGTATGAAGTCTACATATAGTCTTGTGTTCACACCCGTCATTTTCTTTAGCATTGGAACATTTTACCATTTATCCTTGTAAGTTGGACAGAACTTATGAATAGTTGGTAAGTAAAGTGAATTATTGATGTGTTAAACAATTTTGGAATTTTTTTTATTTAATCTTCTGATGTTGATTTTCAAAATTAGTTTGTTGAATGGTTTCCATGTGGTAATACACTTAGCTATAAATTCATCATCACATAAATACAGTAATAGACAACATATTTACACTGAAAATACTAAATGAGAAAATTTGGGAGTATAATCAGTGCGTACAATATTTATTTATTGATTTTCAAAAGGCATATGACTCTATACATAGAGACACATTATGGAAATGTATGGAAGAATTTACAATCCCTACAAGATTAATAAATATGTGTAAAACATGTGTACAAAAGACAAGAAGTACGGTTCGTATAG
>Ga0209628_10004471_pt1 | contig 10118 bp, 5 predicted proteins | sample TergutCu122P4_FD_187285 | JGI IMG/M metagenome (GOLD analysis project Ga0209628, IMG submission 187285) | Cubitermes ugandensis P4 segment gut microbial communities from Kakamega Forest, Kenya - Cu122 P4 (SPAdes) (version 2) | ecosystem: Host-associated > Arthropoda: Insects > Digestive system >... | reverse complement strand
AACCACATATTCCTGCCAGTTTTAATATGTATTTGGTAATCAATAAGTGTGTAACAGCTGTCAAAGTTTCAAACTTCTCTAGCCATTATCTCCGTAACCATTCAACTTTGGATATAGGTGTTTTGGGTTATGTCGGTATAGTTTAACATAAGGAACACTCTCCCGAAGTTTTGTCCATTCCTCCTGGGACACCCTATATATGCTAAACCTCAGTTGTACCCCTCAATCCTGTTCACTCACAAAACACAAAACTTGTAGTGCAGTGAATGATATACATAACACACATTTTTTAACTCAAAAAAAATCTTCATAGAATGATTGTAGAAAATTTCCAAATATTTCACAATAAGCAGGTGGTGCCACTTTGTATTCAACAAACTGACTGGACCTTACATTTCCAGACACAACCTCACAGAGTGAGTGCACCTGAACAATTTGCAAAATAAATTGGCTGTATTTCTTGAGAACATTCCTTTGGTAACACAACCCCATATGTAGGCCTACCCACAACATGATGAAGCTCCACCATATTACATCCAACAAGTAACAGAGTTCCTGTGAAACAACTATTCTTGTTGTTGGCTTCATAGAGGCCACTTGCTCGGCCACCAATATCATCATATTTTAACCCTCTTGATTTCTACCTTAAGCCTTACATGAAGTCTTTGACTTATAAAGAGAATAAAAACAACCAAGATTCATTGCTTCAGAAGGAACTGGATACTACACAGCATGTACAGAACACATTCTGGACATTCCTGAGAGGGCCACCACTCACTGCCACTCTGTGCTACACAGCGCATTACTACTGATGGAACACAGTTTTAACATGTCTAGATGGGGACTGGAGGAATGAAATTAAAACTTAATCACTTACCATGTTTACACATATACATTTAAGACAGATGTGGAATAAGGCATCACAATCTTCTGCACTCTCAACACCCATAACTCTAAAAATATCAGGCAATGGGCACTAATACAATGTTCTTTATTCAAAATGACTTGATTCAGTATGTCACTCAGTTTATGTGCTTCTTCCTGAGACACTCTAATGTCATACATACCATTATTTCTGGTGGGTGATATTTTAAGTATCCCTCAACATAAAGTTAGGATTACATTCACCATTCACCATCACGGTAATGAAAATCCACTTCATGGGTGTTCCCATTTCAGAAAAGAATTCCACCACCTCACCAGAGAAGCAGATGCCAAGAAACTTCATAATATGAAAAGTGAAGCATCTTCCCCACACACAAAAATATTGTACGATTAATACATATGTCAAAACAAACAGGTGGACTTACCTAGCCAATAATAAAAGCATATCTCTAACAATAGGGTGTTTACAGTGTCACCAGTGGAAATCCCTCATTGAAGATTTCTTCAAGGAGCAGTGGGTTTGACAATTAAGCCGAGGAAAATCTTAAACTTAGGAAACTGAATACTGAAACTGCTGACATTAAATCCCTGAAACTGAATATTAAAGGATAAAAAAAAAAAACTTAAATTGAAGACCATTAAATGAAGGTTCCAATGTAATTGCTGCTCCAATATCTGTCTTCTCAATCATTAGAACAGCAAGTTCATAAGAACACAGGCAACTTGCATTAAGCTACAGTCAACATCCCTACACTTTTCAGGAACAAAAGATATTATGTTAGCAACCATCTTATCCAAAAGTGATTTGAAGATCCTGTATTTCATCCAGTTACAGAATATTGACACAACAACAAATCTTCAGAGATTCTATGAGTTGTCCAAAGATGCACAATAGAAAGAAATCTTTTGGCATGGGTTTTGACACTTACAGTATAATAATATTCACTTATCCAGTTTATAGATGGTTATAGTAGGAAGGAGCATACTAAGGAAAAATAATATTTCTCTGTTTGTACAGGTAATAAGAGTGAAGACACTGGGTATGGTAACTTCAGTGCCCTGCAGAATGGTTCTATAGGCTGCATGGCACAGCCACGACATCAGCTATTTCATGAAGATACTCATAATGATCTGCATGGAAGTGAAAGATTCAAGCAACTTGAGTCACCCAATAATGACTCACAGCTCCAAAGAAAGACTCCAGAGGACGAGAAGCATCTGCTAGAAAATTATGGAAAGGAACATACACTACTAATTGCAAAAACATCAAAATCACTGGAAAATCAGAAACACTTATACCAAAACGAAATGCCTAAATACAATGAATCACCAAGACCAAGCAATGCATACCTGACACCCATCCGAAAACAACACCTTTCAAATGAATGTACAAATGCAACAAGAGTATCACCAGTTGCATCATCAGTGCGTCCACAGTCTTACCTGAACATGGAAGGAAATGTGAGCCTGAAAGACTCAGAACAATCTGACAGCCAAAAACAACAGGATATGTTGTTTTTTCTAGCTGACAAAACATCACATTCAAGTGATAATACTCCCAAAGTGACATACTTTTAGATTCTAAGAATGCTAGCATCCACTTTTACATTAAAACAAACGTATCTTTTATGAGAAATATGACTTGACATGTGCATATACAGATATTTAAAATTATTGTATTAAAAACAGCCTAGCTTCCTACATGTTTTGGTACCTATTGTGGCCATCTTCAGGGAGGTGTTCTTTGAAGGATGTATTTACATATTGTGTCACCATATACACAGCATATCAACATGCAACTCAGAACAAGTAACATTATCAATATTTTATACTTTAACATAGATTTTAAACTTTATTTAAAATTCAACATGAAATATTTATAAATTAAATTACTTTTACATTGTATGTAATATATTCTTCAAATAACACTTCCACGAAAATGGCCACAATATGTGGCCAAAACATTAAAAAGGCTACGCTGTTTCTAATAAGATAAATTTACATATGTGTATCTGCACTTGTTAGTCATATTTTTCATAATGAATCATCAGTGCATGTTCATGAATCGTTTAAAACTTCTCTGTGTTGAACAAGTTTATGCAAGGTTTTATTGCAAACAATATAAAGTGTTTTGCATAATTAGAAGAATCTGATGTCAAAGAAATGCAGTAATAGGTCATTGTTTATAAGAGTTATGCAGCATAATCTTTACTTAAGTATGTTAATTTGGGTGGAAAGTTTGGAAAACAAGCTTATCAAGTATCATTGGATGCACAAAAAAAGCTCCAATCATGAGGTGGGATTTGTGGCAAAGTGACCTTTTTTTTTTAAATAACTATTCAGAACGAACGCTGACGGACGCATGTGATACTGTTATACTGTGGGTCATTGAACTCTTGTGGTCCTACACTTTTACTCCTCACTAGCCAATCCGTAGCAAACGGGGCAAATTTACAATTATCACACTTCTAAGACAGCTAAGTTTATGCAATGTGCTTACTGAACACTTTGAAGATAAACTTCCAAGTGTGTTCCTGCAATATTGTGCCATTAAGATGCACACTTTATACACAGTCAACAGTACCATTTTAAAGAAAGCACAATTTAACTTAATTATTTGTGACCTTTTAGTAGTTAGCATGATTTGTATAATTGTACAAATATACTGCAAGATAGAGGTTTACCTCACTTGCAGAGAATTTTAAGCACCATTATGCTTCCAGAATTAAGAATGAAATTTGAACCTTTGGCTAGTGACAGCACAGGTATCTCAAAAGTGTGGGTGTAACTGCTGAACCAGTTCTCTGAGCAGCACTTAGCACAACACTGAAAATATAATATGTACACACATAAGGACAGTAAACAACTGTCCATATATGAAGTTCAGAACTCTGAAGCAACATAACAGATGAAATATACAGCAAATTTATAGGTTTTATAAATGAGGAAAATATAAGAAATTGATATTTTAAAACTGATAATTAGATCAGTGATTACTTGCTAGAAATCTAACTGCCATTCATCTTTATTAACAGTGGAAGTGGTCACTGCTAAGGCTCCATTTAACAGAAAGCAGTGAAGAGGTAACGTGTCCTGCATGCAAGAAAAAGCTAAAAATTATCAAATTATTTAATTTATTAAATAGATCACTTCACATGGACCCCACCTTCAAGTTGAAACTTTTGAATTAAAATATTGTAATTGTTGTTTCTGCCCTGAAACTTGAATTTTGGTGCAAAAATGTCAAAGCCTCGTTGTAACTCGCCAAAAAAAGATTAATGTTCAATCTCAGAGTGTCTGAAAACAACCACAGCTACAATTTTCTTCATTAGTATGTTGTGTGCTACAGTCCTGCATACATGCTTTAGAAAAATTTGGTGCTGTTTCAACACCTTCTTCACTACTAAGAACAGTGCATCCATTCATAACCTGCTATCATAGGTTATGTGGCCTAAAGCTAAAATATAAGTCAATTTGTGCATTTAATTTTTCAAGAGACTAAAGTGCGGCGTTCTCTAAACTAGTCAACATCCCTCCAAAGTGAGAAATAATGGAACTACTCAAGACTGAATTCTAGTCTTGCATGATAGATTGCTAAGTGGACAACTTTGTTTTCTGCAGCTGCATAATCAGTCATAATAAATTAAATAATTAATTGCCAGGGGTTGTGAATATTACAAGTTTGTGTGTGCACATGTGTGTGTGCATGAGTATTATGTGTGTGCATGTGTGGGTGTATGTATGTAAGCATGCATGCATGCATGCATGCATGAGTGCCAATTTTTGCATAAGTACTTGGAGTTATAACAAATATGCTGTGAAACAAGTGTACACATTCCTATTCCATGGATAACTTCATCAATAATTTGGTACTAAAATATGTGAAATATTTCAAAATGTGAGGCTCTTTTCAGGGACATTGGAAGAAAGGGAAAAGAGGGAAACAGAAAATACAGTATCCTGCTCCCCTCCTAGATTTGATATAATATCTACGTCTCCACAAATTGCACCTTTTAGTCACAGTTTCCAAAATACATCGTAATTTATCATTTTGCATTGAGCACTAGTACTTGTTTTAATTACTAATAAATCGGGGTCATTTATTGTAAAGAAAAGTTCATTTTTGCATCTGTTAGCCCAACATAACAACCAACACACGACTAATAAATTATACATGATAGCTTAGTCCAGGGGTGCATCAATTTTCCAAAATCTACAAACCACCTCCAAATTCTAGACGCCAAAAAGTGTAACATGATTTTTATACTGGCGGCCCACAATTCTGGAATGACTTGTTAACCTCACTCTTGTCTGGCACATAGCGCTCTGTGCACATAAACCTACACACATTTTTGTATATAGAGAAAATAAACTTCAGTAATTATATTGAAAATTTTACACACCACAGTAAAACAGTTAATCACCAGGCAACCAGGCACCCATGATTTGTTTGCCCCTAACTTTAGGTAGTTAAGTATCGTATTAGGATCTGGATGGGCAGAGTTTAATCCCTACCCAAAGCACTTACATGTTCTCATTACTGCACCAATAAAAACACTGGTACCCACATTGTCCTTCACCATGTATGAAGGTTATTAGAGTGCCAAAGCGAACACTGCATGGAACTTCACCTCCATGATCCTTAAATGACCACTGTGAGAGGCTAAATGCAATCACCATTCTGATAAGTGGTCAAGTTCTCTATTATCTCAACAGTTCTCCTTGATGTACTGTATTGTTTGTGCCATCTTTGTGTCTACTGAACTAAATTCTGTGATTATTCTTAGCCCTTTAGAGCAATATGAAGGTGCAGGGGTAGTGCAGTCGAACACAACTAACACACCACAACATTAGTTGTGTTCGACTGCACTACCCCTGCACCTTCGTATTTATCTAACACAATGGGGATGTTACAACTAAAGACCTTTAAAGCAAAGTTGTGGTCACATGTACCACCTACTGTAACACTGAAAGTTCTACAATTGGTCATAAAGTGCTTATTTCCAATTATCAGGACAGTGATAATTTCTTTAAGAAACATTTGGTACTGGAGATGCAATGTTTTCAGTAAGATGTGAACTGACATTTATAATACAGTATTTATTACACAAAATTATCCTTCAAGTCATTAAGAACTGCATTCCACCAGTTTGAACCTTTCTCAATCGATCTTTACTAAAAGTGCAATTCTGTGGTCTTAGCAGTGGCATGGCCATAATACTTCTCTAACTTCACAGCAAATGTACATGTCAACATAAACAATGTGCATATTCATGTTTTCAGGTCATTGGTTTCAATCCAACACTAAGAAATACAAGGAAACACTCTCCTTAGTTAACCCTTAGGCTACTAATTTCGTATATATATGGAGCTCCTAGTAAAGCCAGAAATGCTAACGTCGTATATATATGGACCTACGTTTGGCAACGCAGGTCCATATATATATACGACGTTAGCATTTCTGGCTTTACTAGGAGCTGCATATATATACGAAATTAGTAGCCTAAGGGTTAATATTATTAAATGGCAAGTGAAATTTAATCCGGTAGCCTAAGGGTTAATAGAGTAATGTTGAAGCAGATACAAGAGCCTAATATCTATATGAAAATAATTCAATGCTGCTTTAAATGTCGCAGTCCATTCTTTTCAAGATATCAGTAATTTTTCTTGTACTGTATGATGCCTAGTGTTACATAGAATTAAATAATGAGTTCAGTACCTGATTATATGTGAACATAATCCACCCCCCACTCCCCCTCCAAATTATAGACTTTTTAACAATCAATAATCTTCCAAGACCTTAGCCCTCAGCCCTGACAATCACAGCACAAAATCTAGGGTGACACTGCACCATTGTGTGTTTCTCAGTTGTGTTTGGTTGGGTAATTAACAACTTATATAGCCCTGTATCCTGATTTGGTGCGTTTGCAGATTACATAATTATCAGTCGTTGTTACTGTTACATATAAAATTATTTCTAATTATTTTACTTTGGAGCCTCCTTTCTGAATTTTCACCAGATTGTCAACCAATTTCCATATCCTACGTGTCATTGACAGCATTCGCAGGCTGGCAGATATTAGTATGCTCATAGATCAGCATCATGTTTGTTGAAAAGACTGTATGAATGTACCTATTAATGTTGCATGTCAAAAATAATAATGTATTGTTGGTGTAAATAGAACAATTCAGTTATAAAATTGTAATCTTATTCTTAATCAGTCATTTCTCAATATGTTATTATAGATTTCTTTTATAAGTATCATTTACTTTCAAACACAAGACAGTAGAGCAAATGTAGTAATTAGTAGTATTGTAGTTTGCATGCTTATCATTTACTCTGATGTTCATATTTACTGACACACACCCTCACACAGAGTACAATGGACCATTACGAAAGCAGAAGTCTTGAACAAATTACACTTCTGTGGAACATACTTTACAGACAACATATGTAAAACATTCTTAAAAATAAAATCATCTATGGGCATAAATTACTTCACTGCTTTTATAGCTCCATGCATTCTTAACCTTTCCATTAAAGGCAGGTGAATGGCCAACTCTTAGCCCTATCCACTTTGTGCCCTTGGGGGAAAATCCCCCATTACTCACTTACCAGAAGCCTGGGTGGACCTCAGTCGTAATGGATGTTTCAGTGAACAGAAGAATCTCTTGCCCCTGCCTGGAATCGATGCCTGGTTCCTCAGTCATCCATCCTGTAGCCTAATCACTATACCAAATATCCTGTCCCTGCTTCATTCAATATAAACACAAAGAGGAAATTTAAGACCGTTTAAATGCTAAAGGGCAGGTACTATGAAATTCTGTTAAGGCTGTCACTAAAGTAAACTACTTTCATTCAAAAAGGCAGTTCTAAAGTCATATGTTTAATTCCTCTGTGTTAACGTCCATATTTAAGTTCTCCTCTACTGAAAAATTTCATACATTTGTCTTAAGACCTGGACTGGATAATACATGACCCTCTCTCTGAGAATATTCAAGTTCCACATCCTAAAACATTGATGCACCAAACACTATCATTGCGTAGACAACTTTCTCCTGTCCTGGGTTCAAATCCCAGCCCACGGAACAGCTATTCTGACAGATGTTTTTCATCATTTTTCTCTGTATCTTCTAGCAAATACTATGACAATACCTCAGGGGAGGCCCTAACCACATCATTTCACCTTTCCAATTCATTACTCACTATCATCTCGGTATTCAATGCCATGTAGCTGCATTACCACCAGCATCATTAAATACACAGAGAATAAACAGATAAAATGTTCTTTAACCATATTTCAGCTCCATGTAGGTGCTGACATTCTTTTAATTTCTCTGAACAGACACAGTTGATTTTCTCATCTCCCAACTATATCTGCGTATTATACACCGGTTGCTAATGTTGAGTTTTCATATGTTTTGCACAAATAATGACAATGTGCTTCACTTTTGAATAATGAAATTTTATTTACTTTCTACATCATTACATCATTCCCAAACTGAAATGAAAAATACACATTACACTTCACAGAGATGTCCATATAATTAGTTACATAACCCACATGAGTTGCATATTCTGTGCAAGCCCCTTCCTTTGCCACTGCTTTACTACAGTAATTCACCATATGAAACACATACTTTCATTTTTGTACAATGAGTAATAATATAGCAACCTCTTGTAAGGGAACTACAGAATCAGAGAATCTTTTCAACTAAACAACAAATACAAAATAAATTACAACTGCCCAGTACTAAGGAGTCAAATTAATTTTTGTTTGTAGTAGTTGGTCCCTGTAATGTATTAGAATTTCAAGGACATCAAATTGAAGTACTGTAAGAAAAAAGGCGAAGATGTACACGGCTGTATGTATACACTGCAATATTAATGAAATACTTTACCCAATAAAAAATACCTTGGAGAATGACTAATTAACATTCACGTCACTAATTTATTCTTATGTCAATCACAGTGGCCATGTTATCGAAAGTGTAGACCTGTGTCCACTCGATTTCAGGGATCAAAAGTTCGAATCCCGATGCAGGCATGGATGTTCATCTCTTGTGTTTGTTGTGTGTTGTGTAGGCAGTGGCCCCTGCAACAAGCTGATCACTCATTCAAATGAGTCCTACTAGGTGTGTGTGTCTAAATGTGTGTGATCTAGAAACCTCAACAATGAGGCAGCCTAGGGCTGAGTTGGACTGTTGCATTGCAGAAAAAGAATTATTTTTATGCAGGAAACTCTTCAAATACAGTCAGATGGTCAATGTTATTATTTTATGGCTGAAGGATCTCCAACTGTCATTAATTAACAGCTGCAACTTCTACATGAAGCATGTAGCTAAAAAAATGTAGCTTACTTAGAAATAAAAAACCATATATCCAGATGCATGTTAAATGGCTTCATATTATACCACGCATTCTACAAGACTTCTGAATACTTTTTATACTCTGAGATGAAATATTTACACTCATTAAGCACCATGCTTTAATCCTCATCATTGCATACCCTGCCTCATACATTTTTTTAAAATTTCAATTCAAATTGTAGAAGAGAGAAGACATCTATAACACAGTCAGTCATCCAGTCTGTGGACTGATATTTGAACATGCCAGAACTGTTTTCCTTTGGCCCCCTATACTTTCATGACAAAACAAAACAAGTTACAAATTTTGTAGTGCAGAGAAAATGCTACAAGGGAGTACATCAATTCTTGCCACTGTAACCATTGAATTTTGCATGAAAGAATTTCCAAGACTAAAATGCAAACTTCAGTTTGAATGGATTCTGCTTGAAGCTGAGAATCATGAATAAAAACTGCATTCCAGTCAGCTTTAAACCTATAAATAAATCAAGTTACAGGTAGTGAAAAAGTGCAACTAAACCTCCGTATCTTCATGATATGGTGAAGATAGTGAGAGGCAGTACTTATACGCTCTGTGTCCTTTATCACTCAGTACTTCATCAATGTCACTCTTAATCAAATACATATTATCAGCTTGATGAAGATGTGTGGATGAGATGTGTGACTTGATGACAATCACAAAATCAATATAAAATTTATCTCTGAAACCTGAAGGGAAGATACATTTGGAATACTTGAATACTTAGGTGTAGAAGTGAGGATAATATTCAAATGGATCTTAGAGAAATAGGGTCTGAGGCTGTGAAATGTGGAATGCAGCCAAGTGGCTCACAATGGGGTTCACCTAGTGCAGGGAATTTTTCGAT
>Ga0209628_10004470_pt1 | contig 10118 bp, 9 predicted proteins | sample TergutCu122P4_FD_187285 | JGI IMG/M metagenome (GOLD analysis project Ga0209628, IMG submission 187285) | Cubitermes ugandensis P4 segment gut microbial communities from Kakamega Forest, Kenya - Cu122 P4 (SPAdes) (version 2) | ecosystem: Host-associated > Arthropoda: Insects > Digestive system >... | reverse complement strand
ACTGTATAATACTCTTGAGCTCCTGATGATGGGCATAGTGATGCCCGAAACATGTTGAGCAAGCAATAAGATCTGCAATAAAAACCTCTGTTGCATCTAGTTGGCATTTTATTTCCACATATCCACAGCTCCTACATGTTTTGGTGCAATCACCATCGTCAGGGAGCACCTTATTCGTGCTTGCTAAAGTTATGGTTGTTAAAATAATCAATTAAAATACATCAGTGTGGTTAATTCGGTGCTGTGGCTGCATATATTATTAGGTCTGCATTGAAAAACATTGTGTCAAATACCATAACAATAGGATTTTTAAAACAAAATGAATGCTATTTAAATTAGTTGGACATACCCTAGTTGGTGTATGTATGTGCACTGTTCATAATAGACTGAGTTAGGGAATGCGTGGCTGGCCATGTGACCCGTGAGCCAGCTCGTATAGAGGATTTATGTCATTGACCTGCTGTTCTTCGATCAATATGTTATGTTGGTGAAAGGCTTGCATGTAGAGAGCTTCCCAACAATTCATTCTTGTTCCCTTGTTTGCATGGTTTCAATAATTCCAGTGTTTCTTCTGCAGTGCCATATTCGTATCTGTTGTTTAGTATGTGTAATGCATTCGCTGCTATTGGTCTGTCCGAATGTCCTACTCGTATATATGAAATGTTGCAAGTGTTACATTTGAGTTTGTATGTCCCACTAGAATTTGTGCTGGTCGTAACTATTTTGTCAGTGAGTTGTCGATGTATAGTGTTTGTGGCACACAGGGCTATATTGAAGTTAGAGTGTTTGAAGAGATTAGTTTTTTTTAATATTAGTGGACTATGATATGAGAATGTTACCCATTTTTTGGCTTGTTGTGTTGTTGTGGTTGGAAGTTTTTGTCTTTGTTTTTTGGATATCAGTTTCTTCTTCAGGTTGTGAATGATATGCAATGGAAATCAATTATTTTGGGCTATTGCAAGTATGATTTTCCATTCTTGTTGTTTAGCTTGTTTTGTGATTGGTAGTGTTAGCATTCTGTTTATGTAAAAATTAAAAGCTGCAAGTTTGTGTTAGAGGGGGTGGTTAGAAGATAATTGTATGGTAACATCAGTATGTGTAGGTTTCCTGTAGTTTCCTAAGTCACTGCTTTTGGTGTTTCTGTGAATGGAAAGAGCCAGGTAGTTTGTGGTGTTGTTTTCTTCATCTGATAGTTTGAATTCCAGATGCTTGTCTGTGTTATTTATATAGTTCATAATTGTCTTTTCATCTGTTTTGTTTTGGTCAAAAATGATCAAAATGTCATCTGCGTATCTTTTGATGTATATTACTTCTTTGCTTTCCAGCCATTGTTTTATATATATTTCTTCCAGAAATTGAAGGTAAATCTCTGCTATGGTGCTTGAAATGGGTGATCCCATGGCAGTGCCTTTTTTCGGTTGGAAATATTGGTTGTTGTACTGTAAATAGTTTTGCTTTAGAATTATTTTAAGAATGTATAAGGTTTGTTCTGTTATTGTACTAATATTGTTATGTTTATTTAACCAAAATTTAGTGATGTGAAGGATGTTTCGTATTGGCAAATTAACATATGTCTAGGGTAATCATTCATATGAAATAGCACAGGAGTTGAACAGCATTCAAATTAGCACAACAGAATGATTACCTTCTTCCTTAAATTTAAGTCCAGTTTGCTGGTGAAGAGAATCTTCTTGTTGAAAGCTGCTTTTGCCATGGCAATCCTGGATTTAAATTCCCTTGTGTACCTTTTGCATCATCTGTCATCAAGCTTCCCAAATAGTTGAAGTAATCCACATTCTCCAGTTTGTTTTTATCTATCAGAATCTGTATTCAGGATAATTGTTTAGATTCTCATCACTGTAGTTTTTTTCCACATTCATTTCCATTCCATAGCATCTTCCAATTTCCATTAGTCTTTCAATCACGCCCTGTAGCACCGCTTCTTCCTTAGGCAGTAGCACAAGGTCTGCATATGTCACAGTGCAAATTACTTGTCCTCCTATTTTGAAGTCTCCAAAGCCTTCAAAAGCTTCCTGGGTAGGGTATTCACTGTACACATTGTATAGAATCGGCTACAAACAGCATCCTTGTCCAACTCTTCTTCCAATCTTCACTCTTCTAGTCTCCCTCTAGTCCAGTTTTAGTGTAACACACTGTTTCAGCTTTCATTTCTTTGTTGGCAAGACTGTGTGGTGCATAGGAGGGAGGCAGTTTCTTTATCTTTTTCTTTTTTTTTTTGTTGTTGATATGTTTATCACTTCCTGTTCTTATCTTGCCTGAGCAGAGTGTGTCAGCTGCATGTAACTCTTGTTTCTTTGTGTAGCAGCAGTGGGTAGTGATGTGTAGCAGGATAGGCAGTGGTTGTATTGTAGTGACGCTGAACCCTACAATCCCGAGATTTGAACTAAATACAGTCCACTTATATCAGGTTTAATCACTCACTGATCCATTTACAGATTGCTGATCAATCTTCTTTTGCACCAGTTGATACCAGTTACCTTTAGGATCTTCATTAATTTGGTGCAGTTCACATTTTCAAATGTTTTCTGCCAGTCTATGCAGGAAGCACACAATTCCTTGTATATGTACAAAGTTCATTCTGATATTGTTCTCAGTATTCCATTTGCATTCCTAGTTCCTTTTCCCCTTCTAAATCCCAACTGATCTTCTCTAAGCACATCCTCATTTTTCCCCTCAATCCATCTTCTGAGTATTGTCACTACTGTCTTTGCTGTATGTGCATGGAGGCTGATTGTGCAATTGTTGCTGCATTTTGTAGCTCTTGGATTTTTCTTTATGGCAAACATTGTAACTCCAGTGAAATCCTTGGGCTACTGTTCAGATGGTAGATGTGGACACTTAATGTTGACACAGAGAGGACAATAACAGCAAATATATAGAATTATTTTGACAAAGGTATATTACCAGACTGTGGAAATAAGGTAGTTTGACCATTGTGCATTTTAGTTCAAGTCTTTAAAATCAACATAATTACAATGCAAAAACCTCACTGGGTAGTGTAACAAGTGTCATGCCCCTGAAGATGATGTAAGAGATAAAACATATGGTGTGAGGTATACAAATAGACATATTATCAGTTATGTTGGATGGCTGTTTACTGACTGACAGATAAACATTATTGTTGCTTTGACAGTGAAGGATTTAATTTTATTTGTTATTTTGACACTTTATTCTGTGCATTTTTGTTGAATTAATTTGAATTTTGCTTGTTGGGGTCATGAATGAAATATTTAATTTAATGGATTTTTCTTTGATTTCCTTGATTGTGCAGGTACAGATGCTGCAGTCAGAAGGTCACAAGACGATGTTAGTGGAACTGTAAGTGTCATATTGTGTACTAGTCTCATGTAGTTTTATTGCAGACCTAGTTCTCACTTTGGGTTTATGATTATTGTGGTGTGGTCATTTATAAAAGTTCTTACCCTTTTTGTAGAAGTAATTCATAGATTTATTGAAGTGTGACTGCATTTACTTGAAGATGAGAGCACTACAATACTTTGAAATGTTGGGAGCTATTGACTGAGTGACACAACATCATATCCACAAAGAGTGCAGTCTTCAGCAACACTGCATTAGAACAGATCTCACATGTTTTTGTAATTCCTGCCCTTGTGTAATAACAGTACCCACACTCTCTGACCATTTTAGATCTAACTTTACATGTCAGTTTTATGTTGAATGTATTGGCTTCGTCTTGTTAATTTTAACTCCTTAGTGCTGTGGTTTACCAGGCCTATTCATTACAAATCACCATCTGAGAAGCTTGGTACATTAGTATCATTACTTAATTTGGTGCTGTCTTTGTATGACCAGTTGTTAGGTTATCCGTTATTATATACATATGCTGTGCAAGCTAAAAATTTCAATTGAAATCTTCTGTTGGAATTGTCTGTCCTTCTGTTATCACCCTGCCTTGTTAACGAAATCTGTTTGATATGTAGCACACTTATACAACACACAGACAGCAGATAGGTATTTGGCATAACAAAAAAAAACACCTGTTAATGCTACCCCTATTCTAGTTATTAAGTACCGGGTGGTACCCATTATTCAGAAAGCCCGGGGCCAAAGGCTTCTACGATATGGGTCTTTCTGAATTTTGGGTTCCTTAACCAAAAAATGTAACACGTGTTATTTTAGTGATTAAAAATGTTATAAAATTCGTTTTCCTTAAAAAATGCTTGAAGTTGAAGAGTGAGAGCCAGAAGTCTCTAATCATTTTAAGCATTTCTTTCAAAGTGAATTATTGGAAGCAATGTTTTTTTTAGTAACTTCTTGCAGTTTGTTTACCCATAATATGTTGCTCAGAATTAAACTTTTTTTGTCCATTTTAATTAGTTCCATTAAAATAATGCATTTGTTAAGTGTGTTCTTTTTCCCTTGTCCCTTCAAGACCTCATCATCTATGTCTACATGCATAACATTTATAGAAACATGCTTTCATCTGAGAATGCACATTGGAAGACATTCAAATAATACATTTTTCATAAACCATGCACTGAAATTTTAATACCCAACCTGGTAGGATGAAGGTTAACTGTGTAAACTCCTTCACAGTCTGGAGTTGGAAAATAGCAGGAGCAGTAAAGAAAAAATGGTTATACCTGTAATACTGACTCATCTGCCTAAAATGGAACACCACAGCTGACAGAATAATTCTGTAAGTTGTGCAAGCTCAGTGGTAACCGTACAGTGGCTACTATGTTCAAGAGTGCCATCTCTATTGCAAAGCAGCACTTTAAAACAAATCCTGATTTCAGTACTTTTGGATTTTGGGATGCAGATTGTGTGGTCTCTTAGGTATTGTGTATTACTTTTTGTACTGATGGTGGAATGGAATGCTGCTGAGTGATCAGCCATGTAGTACCAATATAGTGTCATATTTTTTTCCCAGGAAGAAGTACCTCCTCTAACATCAGACTCTGAGCCTGATGACGAATATGTGCATAATGACAAACAGCGGAGTCAGTCTGTGTCCAGAGTGTCTACAAGTACATCCCACTTGGACAACAATAAGGTATCCTCATATTTTGTTATTGTTATGCATGTTGTGGTTTCATAAAACTGTTGTAAGTTTGGTGTATTTCAATCTCCATTGTATTTTTTGCCATTTGACCTGTAACACAGGTTTGAATAATACATGTACCTATGTGACTGAGCTGTTGTATGTCATCTGGACCTAAAAGATCTGAAGGAAGTGGGGAGTGAGAAACACTTCATAACAAGTACTCCTTTATTGATTCATACTGTTTGCCCAGTTTAAAATCAAGGAAACTGCAAATTGATGGAACGTACAGCTTTGTGAACTTGCAGCTGTGATTGGGGAAGTGAAAATTATGTACCAGATATTTGGTGGGGGTGGTGTAAACAAATGCAGAAGTGGGCATTTAAACTGGAGAGTGCTGCAGTCGCTACGGTAAATTAGGGATTTAAAAGGCCATGTGCCGAGGGTTGGATTGTGCATGTTAAAAATAAATTGTTATGGAAACACCTTCATATACTAGGCCTTTTTTCTTTTGTATTGTGTTCTATATCTTTTTATCCCTTGCTATCTGAGTATGATGGAAGAAATTGTGTGACCATAATTAGGAAACTGTCTGTGTATGTCATAGTTACTTTGTCACTAGATTGTTCCAAAACATCCAATGTAGGCATGTGACTTGTTTCTGGATCGTGCAGTGAACTAGATAATACCACATTGAATTCCATTACTCAGATGGTTTGAAGGCTATAAAACATTCCTTATTAACAGTTATGTGAGTTTTGAGATGAAGTAGCAGACTTGAATTGGTGAAAACTAAAATTTGCCAAGGTAATTGGTGTAGCTAGTTTGATCCTCATGTGAGAGACCTTTGAAGTGATTTTTATGAGCCTGGATTTGTGAACTGCATTTATGCATTGTGTCTGATCTGACATTTTGAGTGCTGCAAATACAGGTACCCTTTGACTTACAAACAGGGTACATTCTGGCCATGAGTTGGATATGCAAAAATTAGTTGGAATTGTATGCCGTCCAGCAGGTCAATGAGTATTCAAATAAGTAGTCTTACTGTTGTCCCAATAATGGGTGTTGTGGTAACACTGTGCGCATTATTTGAAATGTAGTTAAAGATGAAGTTTTAATGACATTTTAATAGTAGTATGAATTGAAATTTTCTTGAGGAAATTTTGATCGTAACTTTAGTTGGTCATAAATGGGATGGTTGTAAGTCAGGGAGTGGCTGTGCAATCTAAGATTGTCATCTGTTTGGAATGAAATCAATGTGATGAGATGGTTTTTGAGTATCTGATGTGGTTTCAAGTGCCATTGTTTTGCATGTTCTTTTACTGTAGAGTTGGTCTTTTTTTCAGAGCTTACGTGCTTGTGCATTGCATAAATTTTTATCAGATCAAGTAAATCTTGAAGGTGGATCATGTTGCATGTTTACTTGAGACATATTGTCTTTTTGTCTGTCCACAAGTGAGACCAGCATGGCGTGACTTGGTGTGGTATCAGAACTTGAATGCTGGTGACTCACTAGAACTTGATTGACCTTCTGTTCCCTAATCATGCAGAGGCATTGCAAGCAACCTTCAACTTTTCCCACTCTCCTGCATGGATTTTTGGAATGATTCTATCGTGTTTGTTTTGTACCAGTATTTTGTTTTTGTAGAAGGGTTGATTTCCACAAATATTCGTATTTGTGCTTCCAGACATCCACTTTTACCCAGCGTAGTGTTAGTGTGTCCCGTACTAGCAACAGTGATGCTGATATTAAAGGAGGCAAAACTCCAAAGAAAAAGAATAAAAAGAGAGACGACATAGAGAAGGGCCCATTTCTTTCTATGCTGGCAAGTATAAAAAAAGACATGGGAATACATGACATTACAACAGAAAATTTGTGGAGTATGCAACGATATGTGAGTAAATTTTATAATCGTGTGTTACACCTTATTACATTTTTCGGCAGTGCTTTTTAAACACCTGTTAAATCTGACATCTGAAGGTTGTGTGTATATTCTACAGGGTGTTAATTTTGAACTGTAGCTTGACTTTATAATACCATATCAGTGCATATAATACAATACGTAATGTATAAAATAAAGTACAGTACCAGGAAGATGGATCTTGAGGGAGTGGGATGTGGGGGCATGGACTTGATTGATCTGGCCAGGATAGGGACAGGTGGCGGTCACTTGTGAATGCGGTAATGGACCATTGGATTCCAAAAAATGTGGGGAATTTCCTGACTAACTGAGAACCGGTTAGGTTCTCAAGGACTCTGCTCCATGGAGTAATTAAGTAACGGTACCAGGAGTGTTCCTGTGCAGTATGTGCCAGAATTGGCTGGCTGTCTCCTGCATGTAGTTTTGCATTCTTCCAATTGTTTTTCAACTACATCAGATAATCTCTTCTTTAATAATATAGCAAATATTTTTTATGCAATATTAAGTAGTGTAATTGGTCTATAGTTGTTATATTTAAATATCTCTTTTTTGAATGATGGACATAGAATTCCTCCATTCCATTCTGCTTGAAGTTGTTTTTTATCCCATACTTTTAAAATTGATTTATATAGTTTCTGTTTCAAAGTTCTTCCTTAATTTTTTATTGATTCTGGGGGTATATTATCTGAAGCAGCAACTTTTTTAAATTTTGGATTATTAATTATAGTGCGTATTTCATTATACTTTGTTGATTATGCCTCGTAGTTGTCACTTAAGCTCTCGGTTATAGAGACAGATGTACTTAACGTCGCTTTTGGATTAAGAATATTATAAAAATATTTTTTTCCATCTTTTCAGTACTTGTGCTATTTGTGTTGTAACATTATTCTCAGAATCTTTACAATTTGTAGGTAATGTTGACTGTTGCTGGTTGAAATATTTTACCACTTCAAAATATTGGTTTCATTTCTTTTATTAGCTTCAGCACTTTGCATTATTTTGTCGTTAAGCCATAGTTTCTTTTTTTGTTTATGTACTTTATTTGCTTATTTTCTCTTTTCTTTATAATGTTTTTCATTTGGTCTAATCTTTTATCAAAGGCATTTCATTCTGGTTATAATCTTTTGTTTAATGGCCTGTCTGCACATTTCAGCCCACCATTCATTATTTGGAGACTTTTCTTGTAATTGAATTATTTCTTTTGCAGATATGTTATTGCTGTTTTTATATTTTCTCATTATTCATTAATTTCTTGTTGATTTGCTGTATTTTTCAGTCTGTTGTGTAGTTGTGTTCTGTGCTGTCTAAGTTTATGGGGTTTTGCAGATTTACTTTATTACATTCTTTGAATGGTAAGGGGTTTTTTTTCTATATATATTGTTAATAATTTGTTTCATTATCAGATTTTGAAGGAAATATTGTAAATTCATATTAGGGCCTTTCATGGATCTTATATCTTGAATGACTTTTTTGTTATTAGCATTTACTAATACATGATCAAGTTGATTTATTGGAGTTTGATCCATAGATATCCAATTTGCTTCAATTTGTGTATGTTGGAATTGAGTAATCATCATCATCATCATAGTATTTGCAGAAGCAAATTCACATAACATTTCACCATTTTTATTTGTTTTTTCATGTAAAGTATGTTTACCTGTTACATTGGGGAATGCAGTGGTGTAGTTGGTTGAGGCACTGCACTACAAGCTGGCAGGCCGTGGGTTCGATTCCCGATGGTGTCATTGGAGTTTTTCATTGACATAATCCTTACGGCCCTGGGGTTGACTCAGCCACTAACAGAAATAAGTACCAGGAATATTTCCTGGGGGTAAAGGTGACCGGTGTGTACTGCTGACAACCTTACCACCTTCATGTGCTGATTGTCTTGAAATCTGGGAGCCTCCTACTCCTGGAACCCTCAGGGCCTGCCCAGGCCTGTAATGGTATTGCGTTACACACACACACACACACACACACACACCCTTTGTAACCTGTTATGTTCCTACATATTTGTTGTGTTCTTTCCCTAATTTTTCATTTATATCATCAGGTATAATTACTATATCACTTTTTGGAACTTTATCAACTACAGATTGTAAATCTTCATAATACCGTTCTTTATCTTTTTCTTTTATCTTTTGTAGGTGCATACGCGTTAATGAGTTACATTTACCTTTGATCCTTAATTTATATATTTGTTTATTATATGGTTCAAATTCTAAAAACACTTCAATGCTTTCTTTGTAACTGTAAAGTTGGTACCAGCCTGGCCAGTTTTGTTAGATCCACTCTAGTATAATGAATATTTATTTCTTTTTATTAGACCTTTGCCACACCATCTTGTTTCTTGTATTGCAGCTATTTCTAATCGGGTATTTGCTACTTGTTCTGCCAATTCTTGTATTTCCCCTGGCTTTAAAAGCTTCAGTACCTTCCCGGTTCCAGTATATATAGTATTCAATTATTCCTTCCTGCTTGCTTTGCTCCGCATTGAAAATTCCGTCCAGCTTCTCCTCATTAAAATTTTTTAGCACTCAGTTTCTGCAGGACTAGGGACCTGGTCTAATGCCCAACCCCTGCTACTGCGGGGGACCTAGGATTTTCTGTTTGGGTTTACTTCCTTAGCTGTAAGGTCCCAATTATAGTGTCAGGAGATCTCGCTTTTTGCCCTTGCATGACTTAGCTTTGTCATACACATTGGCCGGGGGGTCATGATGAGGACATGCATGCTTTGGAGTTGACAGGAATACAGGTTTTGTTAGTACCTTACTTACATTATGTACTGCCTTTTGGTCCCCTCCTCAAATCTTGTGGTTCATAAGTTCATGTCTCCTCCATTCTCACTGCATTGCAATGGGCACTTTACCAGTTTTAAACTTATGGCAGTGCACTGTGCCATGTAAAGTAACAAATCAGAAGTAGTGCAGAAGTCTGTTACCTGCTATTCAGTTTTATTGATATTAGAATAAATATTGTTACTTTAGTTACGGCTGAGCTTTGTTAGTACAGTTCATATACACCATGTAGCCCTTCACTGCTGGCCGTGGTGCACCATATTATAATAAATGCATTTAACGCATTCGCTCCGCGCGGAGTACTAGTACTCCGCGGCCTCTCACGCCAGCAGTCCGGCCGGAGTACTAGTACTCCGCGATTTTCAAAAACTT
>Ga0209628_10004469_pt1 | contig 10120 bp, 7 predicted proteins | sample TergutCu122P4_FD_187285 | JGI IMG/M metagenome (GOLD analysis project Ga0209628, IMG submission 187285) | Cubitermes ugandensis P4 segment gut microbial communities from Kakamega Forest, Kenya - Cu122 P4 (SPAdes) (version 2) | ecosystem: Host-associated > Arthropoda: Insects > Digestive system >... | reverse complement strand
GTGGTCTAGTGATCCTTGGAGCTATGCTTGCAGTTGCGTAGCTACTGGTGGGGTCTCCCATGCCAGACAGGTCAAAGGTGATGACCCAGACAAAAAGGGATACCTGGCCCTCCAAGTTGGGAGTTGGACGGGGGCTGACAACCTACCCCATAAATACTATTCTGTTGAGGAGCTTCTAAAATTGGATGCTGGATGTTTGAGGACAATTTTGGAAGAGGCTACGATCAACCAATGACTAATGCCAGAAGAAGAAGAAGGGCATTATGTTTAATATTGAAGCCTGTAAGAGATAAATTCCAGAATGTAAATAAATGTGACATATGAAATTCAGTGTACTCTGATGGTATAATTTTATTTCATTTGAACTGATGCACGGTGTGAAAATGCACTGTTTCAAAGGAAGTCTCTGATTTCGGATTCTGCTGTCCCCTTCATGGTTTCCTTGTCAGCACACTAGCCTTTCCTAACGAAACTGTCAGCGTATCATATCACAGTTGTGCTTATGTGTTTTTTGTTTTGTGGGCCATGACCAGCCTAATTCTTTTCCCATTTCATAGCCCTTCAATAAAGTAGTGGACTCGCTAAATTTGGATTGGAGCGACAATAATTCCCTTAACATAGGACCTGTAAACGCTTCATAATAATAAATCTTACAAATGTATGTATATGTGTGTGTGTGTGTGTGTGTGATTACAACATCATGCTGGCCGTATGAAATTTTATTTTGCTCTCCCCTTGACAGTAGCCTCATTAATGAACTGCTACAGACGTGAGTGTTGAATACATGTGCAGATTCCTATACATCTTCTATTAAAATAAAATAGCCTGTATATTGTTTGTAATGCAACAAGAAATACGTCGACTATGCGACTCTTTAAAGTTACGTCGCCCAAATTTAAGATAGGTAGGTAGGATCTGCACTTAAGTTCTCTAAACAACTGCTGATATTATTATTATTATTATTAGTAGTAGTAGTAGTAGTAGTATTTTTATACTACCAGCATATGTAACATTAATACCACAATATTTGCGAGCGTTGAAGTTTCTACCGCGGTGGCTTGAGGATCCAGTTCTTCTGTGATACGACGCTGCTTCACTGGCTGATCGATCCTGGACGTTCCGAAGGAACGTATTGCCTCCAGGTTCTTTCCTGTAAACCCTTCAAAATTAAGGCACTAACATCCTCCGAAACGTCGGGACGCAGCGTCATATCTCAGATGAACGTCATAGGTAGCAGTCTGTGCAGCAGAGAAATTGGGTTTTCATGATTTGTGCTCGGAACTCCTTGGTATTTGCTGACAGTGTTGTTTCTTACTGGACAGTAGTTTAACCCCTGCTAGAAATATGTGAATGGAAAACGGTGGGGATTTTCTTTAGAGCGCATTTTACGTACTATTGACACGAAGTGTAAAGTGAAATAATTGATATGGACGTATCTGCCGTGATGTGTCAACTCCAAATTTACGATTTTTTTTTTTTGTGAAAATCCGTACGGGGCATCTGCACTTGTAATTATCATAATCGTCATTATTTACTAAAAGTTGGTGAGTTTGAAGTCTTATATACAGCTCGATTTCAGAAGTGCCATAAAAATAGGTCCCATTGACAAGGATGACTCATTTATTATGACTACATGAATTTTAAAGACCTTGCAAGTGACCAAGTACTTAGTTTTTATTAATGATTTACAATAAATGTTAAAAATTATAGTCATCGCCCTTTGTACATATCATGACACGTCTGTGCGTGTGACTGTAAATCTCTTATTTAAGGACGCTGTAATTGCCAGAGGTTATATAGCGTCGAACTCTGTTTTCCGAAGCGAGAGGCTCTCTGACTAACCACCTGAGCTATAGCACGGTCATATTTTTGAATTGAACGTCGGTCGTTGGGGTTGTCCCGTACACGGGTTGCAGCTTCGAAACTGCAAGGTAAACGTGTAATTTCTTTTACCGCTTCGTGCCGCTACACCAGATCTGTGATGTGACCCCACAAATGTACATCTAGGGCATAGAGACATGGAGGACAGTATTGTGACCACCACGACCAGTCCATAAACACGGGGGAATCGATGATAGGAATATGTTTTTGGCTGAATGGCCAAAACCGGGATGCACGCTATCGTGTTCCAAGTATAATCGCATTCGTTTATCCGAAGATAGATCTCCTAACGGGTGTGGCAGCCCGTTGTATAAAAATTGTGGATAAAGATTACCTGTTAGACGCCCCAAAAATACAAGCAGATCAGTCAGCTGGTTATGAAGAATATACCACAATTTTACACAATTAATATTGAAATTTTCTTACCACAGTACGGTTGAGATTTAATTCTAACCATCGATGTGAGATGCGAGTGTCGGGCTCTTTACGGGTAAATTGGGCCTCGTCTCAGAGAAGAATACGTTGCTACTGTTATCTTTCTCTGTTGTGCCGATTAGAAAATTCCAGCCTGTGGCATGGTTACCAGGTTATAGATGCTGAAGGCGCTGTGATTTGCTGTGACTGAATACGTGCCATCCTCGTGTAAGATTCTCAGTATTGTCCTTTGAGGAACATTAAAGACGCCAGGAAATCCTTCGCATACTGACGCCTGGACTGTGTTGTATCATCCGTATCACGCTTTTAGGCGCGTTGGCAAAATTGCGAAAAGCGACTATATGTTTCGTAATGTCCGTCTGTCCGGGCGCATCGAACTGTTCGGTTCCCACTATACAGATTTTCATGAAATTTGATATTTGAGGCCTTTTCGAAAATCTGTTGATAGAATTCAAGTTTCATTAAAATCTGACAAGCATAACGGGTACATTACACTGAGACGTATGTTAATTTATAACTCGCTGAATTCTTCTCGGAATGATAAATGTTTGAGACAGAAATTGTAGAGAAAATGAAAACTCACATTTTATGTTCATTAACTTTTTTCCCCAGAAAATTGCGCTGTTTATGAGATAATGTTGAAAAATACTGTAGAGCCGGACAGGCCACAGGTGACAGTATAATACGGCTCTTGTTGCGCATTGCTTGCTGGATAACTAAGGCTACAAACACACACTCGGAATATGCAATACTTGTTTCGCTTCCACGCTAACAGTGTTTTCGCGAACGCGCCCCAGTGTTACGTTTCTACGTACTCTGCCTGTCTTGTTTTCTCCCGCTCCATCGTGTCGGTCGCTGAGCTTTTACGGTCTTTTGGTAGGACGCCGTGTAAACTGTCAGGTACTGATGTTTCGGAGGAATTTCTTCCGCCTTCAGCGTAGAAAAGTGAACAGGGACATAAAAGTGAGGTGTATATTGAAGATGGAAGCGGCATGTTCCTTCGAACCTTTGGTACATGTCTACCGAACTGTACGCCGTCATATACTATATAGTAATACAGGGGTGCTGATAAGTCCTAAGCCCGAGCAGGAAGGAAACAAACTACAGCGACAGAAGACTTTGAGTTTCATATGTCCTATTTATAATCATAATTGGAGGACTATTAGTACTATTTATATATATAACAAGACTAGCATCAAACGAAATATTCTAACCATCAAACAAAATACATCGGGAAGTAAGTCGGGCTAAGGACTTTTCAGCACCTCTGTATTTATTCAGTTTGTTTTTGCCTTTTTCAACCCATCCGTATGCGAGTTTGAGAAAGTGTTCTGTGACAGCACGAATTAGATGCGTTTCGGTTGATTTCGGGGGAGGAAGCTAATTGTATAGTGGGTGATTCACTGGCTGTCCAGAAGGCTGTTCAGTGTTATGTATTGTATACAAAATGCTTACTGGAATACAGTGCCAGTCCAATCCGTTCGCTATTTTGCGTGTTTTATTGTAGAAAGTGCTGAACTAAATCGGAGTAAATTTAGTATGCGTGGTCAACAATAAAATAGACAATGTGAACTGTATTTTAATTCACGTCGTTCCTTGTAACGCACATTTCGTTAACTTAAAACAGAATTTTTTAAATTTTCTTAAAGTTATCAGCCCTTGACGAACAAAAAATAGCGCGTAACGTGAAATATGAACATTAATATGTATTATACAGCTTTTTTGTGAAACATTTATGTGTAGGGCGTATTACATTGCTACAAGAAAAGGCAGTGACGTTTCGTGTACTGTCTGTAGTGTTATTTCTTTTGGGTATCTGATGCAAGTGAGCGTAAGATGAAGATAAGAAACAGTGCCGCGTCTAATTGCTACTGTTAATTTTGTAGATGAATCTATATCGATATGCATTAGATCATATATGTCATAAAATTTACGTTTTTGGTAACAAATTTGCTTTATGGTGTACAATTGTGTAACTACCGCCTGAAATATTTCCTGTTCCATAACGATAACTCATTGACCATTATATTTAGGCTCGTGTGGCGACAGATTATAAACCAGAAGACTCGAGTTTTCTGGGGTATGACTCCGTATATATTGCCATATAGGTACCGACACACAAATCTACACGTCATATTTGTGAAGATAGAAGTCTTCAGCAGCACTGCTCTGAGAACCTCAAATATTATCATGTTTAACCAACAAAGGCACAAAGTATTTGTTAACACTTTTAATGTGTAACACCTACATGTATAGTCGATTACATTCAATTGGCTTGTAACTGTATCATACGAACAGCTCCCTGATGATGATACTTATGTATCGAAACATATTGGGAGTTATAAGAAATAAGTATATGCAAACAAATACTTTGTGCATTTGTTGGTTAAACATATTAGAAATTGTACGAAATGTAAGCTGCAAGCTCTATCAAGATTGTACACAGTTTTATTGGATTCCGCCCTGTCCGAAATACGTTGTTCGATGTAGGAAGATTTGACGCTTTTACACGGTGGTGACGATTAATCCTGTTGTTGTTTGACTAAGAAAACAGTTCTCTAAAAAGAATAATAAGTACCAGTTGTTGTATACGTACGGTTGTACCTCTGATAATGGGCCTATATATGCCCGAAACATGTGGAGGTTGACGAAGTATGCTAAGAATAGGTTGTGCATCAAGTTGGTTTTTCTTTATACGATTATATCGAGATGCGCGTTCAACAAAACATTGAAAAAAATAAGAAAACAGTGTCGTCAGATGGCTGGTTACCAAACGTTTCAGAGGAACATACTGCTTCAACGGGGCGTCAGGGTACGTGGTAAGATTGGTAGTTTTTTTTCCTGAAAGTTTGGTAAACACCCACCGGACTCAGAATACTGGAGTATATAGCATTTGTTAATATTTAGCATGTAGGAACTGTTTTGCACTGCGTATAAAATTGAGACATGCTGTTAATTATCATACCGTTTTGCTGTATAATGGACGGAGCCGCCGACATCGCCGTTAAATAAGCTACAGAACTTTGCATTAAGTAGAAATATGTTAAATGACTTGTGGATAAGCAGAAACGAATGTGTGGTCTGGGTGCTGGAACTTGTTGCGTTTAAATAGCCTGGTAACATCGGACGGTTGGGAGAGACGTAATTCTGCCTACGCAACTTGGCATGTAATAGGACAAATACTTTGGCAGTGAAGTTAAATGGTGTTGTGTACTTCAAGTGATTGCATTCTTTCTTGCAGGCTGAATACTAAAGTAACAGAACTCGCTGTCTTGGTAGTTCAGGCTTTATACATCCTTTGTTGTAGGCTGAGTGCTACAGTAGACTTACTGTTTTGGCAGTTCAGGTCTCATCCTTCGTTGCAGACTGAGTGTTAAAGTAAGAGAACTCACTGTCGGTAGTTCAGGCTTTATACATCCTTTGTTGCAGGCTGAGTGCTAATTTAAGAGAACTCACTGTTGGTAGTTCAGGCTTTGTGCATCCTTTGTTGCAGGCTGAGTGCTATGTACGAGAACTCACTGCCGGTAGTTCAGGCTGTATCCATCCTTTGTTGTAGGCTGGGTGCTTAAGTAAGAGAATTCGCTGTCTTGGTAGTTTAGGCCTTAACCATCCTTTCTTGCAATCTGAATGTTGCAGTAAAGCTCACTGCCATTAAGTGACGTTACGTAGTGAAGATAGTTTTCTGAATGTTCCTGTTTCTTCCTCTTTCGTAGGTGTCCTTTTGTCCGCGTAACCGGATTGCGTGTCATCCGCGGAGGTTTGGCTTTATGGAACGTGGCGTTTCTTATGGTCAGAACATGCATTTTATGCATATGTTCCTTTCCTTTTATTACGAATATGACATTTTGTAAAATGCACAGGCAATTTGTCGTGTGAAGTTCGTGTTGTATCGCCGAATTAGACCTCGCACATGCTAGTAGGTACTGCAGTGAGTTGCGTTTGTTAACTGTGGGCCTACCAATATGCTGAACGATAGTCAAAAGAAGAACCCTGCTTACGTTATTAGTTCCTTCCGGCCAGTAGATAAACGAAAACGATTTCTAAATGACGTGATTGGCAAGTTTAATTTAGCCGGTACGTTAGAGAGTACAACAGTGAGGGCACAGTGTCACGGACAGCATAGTGCAGTGCTGTATGAGGCTCCTTCATCTCTCGTTCGTAAGGAGAAGTTGTTAAAAGTGCGCCTGTTAACTTGTCATGTCTGGCCATCTGTAAAAACTCCGGAACTGCGGAACGCATGTCCATAAAATTTTTTAATTGATAAGTGTCGCAAGGAATTACCAACATGTTGCAGCTATGTTTCAGCCTGACAACAGCAGCGGACATGTTGTGTGCCCATGAATAGCTGCACGTGTTTCTGAGCGCGTCTCGAGCTTGTTTTAATTGTTTATTGGAGCGAAGAATGTTTCGAACAAAATTTTTGGAGAACAATATCAGGGCTACCAAGACAGCGAATTCTCTTACTTAAGCACCCAGCCCACTATGGCCATTGAACTCTTCATCTGGCCAGTATACTCGAGGTAACGTTTCGACTTTGTACTCAGTAGATGCCTGGGTTTAGTGGCGGCCTGGCCACCGACTATCCTGCCTGAGTTTTTCGTGGTAATTCTCAGTCATTGCATTCGAGTGTCGTGCTGGTACTTTGCAATTGACGATACCGCGTTCGTCCCGAATCCTTTCAAGTTCATCAAGGGTAGTGATGTTCTTTTCACTGGATGCTAAGTAAACGCCGCAGTCAGTGCCTCGTCGCTGATCGATCCACTATCTGTTTGAACTACTTGTCATTTTTAGGCACGTTCAGAGAATTGCGAAAAAGACTATTAACTTCGTCATTTCTATCGGTCCGGTTTGTTTTGCATGGGACGACTCGACTCCCACTAGATGGGTTTTCATGATATTTGGTATTTGAGGTCTTTTTCGAAAATCTTGTGGGAAAATTTAATTTGTATTAAAATCTGACAAGAATAACGGGTACTTTACATGGAGACCTGTGTACATTTATGATAATATTTTGCTGAATTCTACTCGGAACCAGAAATGTTTCAGAAAGACGCTGTAGAGAATATCAAAATCTACTTGTTATGTTTATTTTTTTCCCGGAAGTCTTGCCGTTTATGTGATAACGTGAGAAGATATGGTAGAGCGGGACAGGCCGCGGATGACAGTATAATGCGACGCAGAAACGATGCGATTTGCGTGCCGAATCCTAAGGCTACAGACATACACTCGTAACACGTAATACTTATGGCTTTACCACTGTAGCAGTGGTTGTGCGAACGAGCTTCAGTATTACGCTGTGCGAATATTGCCCGTATCGTTCCTACGTTTCGCCTGTTCTTACTTTGGCCTTCAAGGCAGATATGTGTTCTGAAAATCATTCTAGATTGGATCGTATGAAGTGTAGAACTTATGCTACCTGTGACACTTGTTCTGGTTACTACTACCTCGTTCGTCATACTTAAAAAAAATGCATTGCGTGAGAAGTGTACAACGTGCCTTGTGGGGGATTTGTGGTTTGTGGTTCGGATATTGCCAAATGTCATTCAACTGAGCACGGTTCTCTCAGCTTGACTAAAAACACAGTCATTTAATTAAACTACATAGTGGTAAGTGGTAGGATGAGTAGAAAATGCGAGTGTAGTTCAGAATATGAGTTTTACATTACATATACTTAGAGTTATTTATTTTACACTGTGGTAAGACCACTTTACATTTAGTGGTACTGCCATCTTACACATTCGGTGTAGTCTGTGTTGATTCGTTACTGAACATAATCGTTAGCGTTTCTTATCCCTGTTAAAGAAGTCTATGTTCTATGTTAACAGCCATCATGGCACATCCGTGGCCAACTTGCAAGCATTTTTAAATTTCTAGCCGCCAAGATTTTCCTTCAGCGCTGGAAACAGATGATAGTCGCTTGGCGAAGTATTCCCTTGGTGCAGTTGCATTGAGTATAGATCTTTAGTTGCGAAGTTATATTACGTCATGTAAACTCGTACATTTAAAAACGTGGGCGGCAGCGATCTAGTGGGCATTTGCCAAGGGAATCTGAGGAAAACCACCAATACTTCATCCAGGATAATTGGCCTTTGGACTTAGATTTGAACTCGCAAGAGTGTTGTGCACTCATTGGCGACGTTTGGTGGCTCAGAACAACCGTCAGGAGAATATAATGCGAGATTTGAGATTCTGACAGCGGTGTTGAAGAGTAAAGTCTTCTGGGATGTTACACCTTGCCGGTCGGTAAAGTTGCCGACATTTCCAACGAACGTGGTTCCTGCTTTTTCAGGGTCAAGCAGGAAACCCTGAAGATGGAGGCAATGTGTTCTCCCAGTGCGGTCGTAATGTTTACCAGTCGACATGGTGTAGCATCGCAGCAGACTGGGCTCTTCAACATAATGTTCGAGATGTGCAAAAATTGTTCTGGTCCTCATAAACATTTTTGCTTCTAACCAGCATGGCTGTGGCTTCTTACGATTGTATTATACAGATGTCGTATTGGCTTTTGTATTCATTTATTGCACACATGCTTAGTCCCTCTGTCTCTTAGGCCTTTTACATGTGAAAATCCATCCACACTGCAGCTCTAACACTGCCTGAAGTGTCAGTGTTCCCTTTTGTTTCTCGTAAAGGGAACCTGGAATCAACCAGTCAAGAACGTAAAATTAAGTATAGGAAATAGTAGCACAGTTCGCGTTGTTAGGTCAACGCGAAATTTTCGCAGTGTAAAACGTGTTTGTTCAGTTGGTGGCTTAAACTGTATGGGGAAAAAAATGTACAGTTGCAAAGTTTTGTGCATGCAGTGACAAACTTTGTTACTAAAACTAACTTGAAGAAAGTACGCAGTTTGTAATCCACTTCAATGCCAGCTGCACAAAATTTGTCGTCCACATGTCCTGGTATATATGTACTAAACATTATAGTATAACTGTATCATCTAAGCGGTTTTGCTGTATAAAGTTACGCTGTAGACGTTTTCTGCAGAGATTGACACTGCAGTAATTATTCAAGATACCTTATACTGTCGTTTATTGCTGTCACCTTCTGTTCCTGTCCGTAAATACCAACAGCTGTATGACGTAGTAGTAACTGTTAGCCTTTTTGCAGGTCTTTGTGGATTTTTGTAGAAACTGTTAAATGTAGGCACCCACGCCCTTTGTCTTCGAATGAATGCATGGAAGTTGAGCTTGAATTGGACAATAAAATTGTACACCCACACAACTGGTTACAAGTTATAAAATATTTGCTGATGACGTGTTAGTATAGTGAATAAGCTACGGGCCGGACGACCATAGAATTGTGGTTTGATCCCCAGGAGAGAGAACATGTCTTTCTCTTCTCCAGAGACCAATCAGGGTGGGATCACTTTCCTCGTTGCACCACCATCTGGTCGTGTACATTGGCATTGCATTCTGATAGCGTAATGTTCACGGTGCATATCAAGACATTCCATTACATCTGTGGGCCTTTGTGAGATCCGTGATATTAGGGAGTCGTTTGGACCCCTGCAATGATACTGTTTGTCTTGTAGCCAGCGATATAGGTAGCCCAGTGGATTTAAAACTTTTCCTCTGGCGTGCCACTAAATGAACTTCATTGTACCACAATTTTTTTTTTTGGTATGTGAATTTAAAAAAGCCAAAATTGGAAAGACTGGCCGACAGCGGAGACGTGTTATTACAAGGTGGTTCAAATATGACCGGGACTGATTTGTATGTAAACAAGCCGCACTGCGCAGCAGCTGTGCGACCTTGAGAGAGTGAAACCACAACCTCCACCCTCCCTCCTGCTCGGGTTAGAACCT
>Ga0209628_10004467_pt1 | contig 10122 bp, 11 predicted proteins | sample TergutCu122P4_FD_187285 | JGI IMG/M metagenome (GOLD analysis project Ga0209628, IMG submission 187285) | Cubitermes ugandensis P4 segment gut microbial communities from Kakamega Forest, Kenya - Cu122 P4 (SPAdes) (version 2) | ecosystem: Host-associated > Arthropoda: Insects > Digestive system... | reverse complement strand
ACGACCTCGGTTTTGGTACGCTAGGAGTTCTCCGTTTCCCCGAATCAGTATCGAAACCGAGGTCGTTGGTTGACCGAGCAAGAAAGAGAGGGTTCGATGTCATCTGCGTCACGGATCACAACGAGACCGCGGGCGCTTTCGTTGCTCAGGAATATGCCAAACAGTTCGACGACGTCGAAGTGATCGTCGGCGAGGAAGTTATGACATCCGACGGCGAGATCATCGGTCTTTTCCTGACAGAGAAGATACCTACTTTCCTTACCATCGAAGAAACAGTGGATATCATCAGGGAACAGGGTGGGCTGACAATCGCTCCCCATCCATTCAGTTTCCATGTTCCAGGCCTTAAAGAGAGAATATTCGACATCGACCTTGACGGTTTTGAGGTCCTGAACGGCGGACATCCCGACAAGTATTCCAACGCCTTCGCACAGGCGGTCATGAAGAAATACCCAAAAAGATGGGCTCCCATTGCGGCAAGCGATTCACATTCCAAATTCACTTTCGGATATACTTGGACGGAGTTCGAGGGGAATACCGCTGAAGATCTCAGAAAAGCGATTCTGAAAAAAGAAACAGTACCCAGCGGGACCGTCGCTCCGGTCATGGGCGAGGTGCAGTGGAGTATGGAGGTCGTTGTTGTGGGGCAGAAACTGATGTATCGTTCGATACGGGGAAAACTTGAGGACCGAGAAGATCACGCCCTGATCGAAAAGATCAACAGCATCAGCGATCTGAAGAAGATAGCGGGCATTTTCGGGGGGTTCATGTACCTTTTCCCTCCCACATCCTTTGCTGCAACCCTCGCGTCCACCACATATCTGAAAAGCGGCGCCAAGCGCATGCAGAAAGATTTCGATCAAAGATTGGAAGAGATAGACATTTTGATAAAAAATTACGACAGCATCCGCGGTTCCGAAGAGAATTGATATCATGGAGCCTAAAGCCTACAAGATATCTGTTGCGATTCCTCCGGAATTCAAGGACAAACTGATGGATGCCGTGAATTCTTCGATGACTCAGATCTATCCCGGTTACGACAGAGCTTTTACGATCATCCGGTCACAAGGGACATGGAGGTCCCTGGAAGGTTCACATCCTTATGACGGTGAGGTAGGGAAGATCTCTGTCGCAGAGGAACTGAGGATCGAGTTCGCCATAAGTGCGGAAGATCTGACAGAGGTGGTCCAAGCGATAAGAGATGTTCATCCGTATGAAGAGCCGGCGATAGACATTGTGCCGATGATACTATGGAAAGACGTCATTGGTCCTTCGGCTTCAAAGTGAAAACACTGTCGAAGGTCCTCTGCATCCTGTGTATCTTGTGGCTTTGTTTCCTGTATGCGAGGTCCTCTTCGGAGATCAATCCCAACTCATAGAATCTGTCTAGTGCTGCATCGCCGGCCTCATAATCGCCTTTCGCTCCGACGAGAACGTTGATAGTGTAGTTGCGGCACATGATGGTCTCGGGAAGGTCGCCGTTGTTCCTTTGTTTGATGGTCTTCATGTTATTTTTGATGATGTCGATGCCTTCGTTACAGCATTTGAGACACTCGTCGTATCTTTCCGCTCCGAAATAAGACGGGATCACGGATTCAAGAACATCGAACCTTTCCATTGTGCTTAACTGTGATCCGAGGATCATCTCTCCTATCAGCACATTCACGTAATGGTTCTCTTCCTCTCCGGCCTTTTTCATCACACTCAAAGAAAAATTCAGCTTCGATGATGTGTCCGAGTCTTTGATGTACCTGCCGACCTTTACCTTATCGGTATCGCTCAGACCCGAATACCAGTCTTTGAGCCCAACCTTCTGGATCTCATCCGGAACGTCCTTGTGCCTGCCGAAGATCATGATCCCCGATATTCTCAGTGATATTAAAGTTCACTTTTCCTTTTCTTCAGGGTCGCAGATGACCACGCGGTTACCGTATGCGTGCTGATATCCCTGGGAGCAGAGATTGACGTTCCATGTTATCTTCTCGATGAACGGTGCTCTCCTTACCTTGCATTTCCTGTTGCATGCTTTGCAAGAGAATTCCTTGCAGGGTTCCGGCATCATGATCAGATCCACCGTCTCACCGAATGTTTCATCGATGGCCTCGTGAAGATTACGGTTCTCTTTTTCCATTTCCGCTATCGTCATGTTATACGGGAGCGTCAGATGCATCTCGACGTGGAGCTTGCTTCCGTACTTTATCACTCTGAGGTTGTGGATGTCGATCCAATCGTCCGACCTGTGGTCTGTAAGACTTTGTACAACCTTTTCAAGGATCTCTTTGTCAGCTTTGTCCATGATGCCGTCCAATGCTTTCTTGATCACTCTTGCTCCGGTTATGATGATGAAAGCTCCGAACACCAATGCCATTATCGGATCGAGGATCTCCCAGTGGTATCCCAGCAGGTTCCCTAAGTAAACGACGCTCAGACCCAAGATTATCCCAACGGACGATAATGTGTCGGTCCTGAGATGTTTCCCGCTGGCCTCCAATGCGATGGAACGGTTCTTCTTTCCCATCTTGACCGCCATGGTCCCTACGATGAAGTTCACACCGGCGGCGAAAATGATCAGAAGCAGACCGATATCCAGCGTTGAAGCGTCGATCCTCGGATCGGAGATATCCTTCATTGCTTCGAAAATGATCATCGCGCCCGCAACGACGATCATGGATCCTTCGACCGTCGCTGAGATCAATTCGACACGTCCGTGGCCGTAAGGATGATCCTTGTCAGCCGGCTTGGCCGATAGATACAATGCGTATAACCCGATCATTCCGGCGACCACGTTCACAATGCTTTCCAATGCGTCCGTTAAGATGGCGACCGAGTTCGTTATGAAGTACGCCAAGAACTTGATGACCAGAAGCGACGCTCCTACCACGACTACGATCTTCTGAAAATTGTAGTTCTGCAAGGACTTATCGGGCATCATTTTTTGATGAACTCGTAGGTATTTACATCTTTCCGCAATTATGAAAACTTAGGGATAACTAAATTGCTGGGTCATGGGCATTCGTCGGGATCTCTCTGATCCTTTCCTCTGAACCATGAGGTGATTATTCCCACTACGCACATGCCGAAGCATATTGTGAATGCTATCTTTATCACTTCAATGAACAGCGGCCAATTTGCCGGATCGAAAAGACTGTCCTTGCTCCCCATTATCATTGCGATAGCGCAGGTTGCAACACCCATGCTCGTCAGCATCCCGACCTGCCTGACGAAGGATATCATGCCGGAAGCTTCGCCGCGATTCTTCGGCGGGACGGAGGACATGACAGCATTCGTGTTCGGTGCCGCGAATAATGCATATCCTAACCCCAGCAGCACCAATATCACTGCCACGTAGTAGAAATTCGGCTGCAATTGCAGGAAAATGATCATAAAGACCCCCACGGCGATGAGCATCATGCCGACGGTCGGCAGGATGCGCTTATCCGCTATCCTGTCAGAATAACTTCCCGACAATGCTGAAAGAGCAGCCTGAATGGCCGGCTGGATGAACAATATCGCCCCTGCCCTGAGGGGTGACAATTCGCCCAAATGCTGCAGATAGAGTGCCAAGAAGAACGCGACCGAATACGACGCCCCGTAGTTCATGAATGCAGCAACGCAGGCTCTTGTGAACACTTTGAATCTGAACACTCGGACATCCAGGATCGGCTGTTCCGATCTTCTCATCATCATCACGAAGACAACCAATATCATCAGTCCGACAGCTATCATGCATATCGCCCAAACGTTCGGAAGGTTGACCGCACCGAACATAGTAAGCGAAATGCTCACACCGTAAACAAGCGATCCTTTGTAATCCATCCTTCTTTTGGTATCCTGAACAGGTTCTTCCTTGAATTTGAGCATGAATATCAATGCAACAGCGGCGAAGGGCATGATGAATAAGAAGAGATTTCTCCACGGCATGAACTCGCAGATGAACCCTCCCAATGTGGGGCCGATCGCGATGCCCAGATAGACGAATGTCGACTGCATTCCGATGGCCCATCCTCTTCTTGCGAATGGGTAAACTTCAGTAAGAAGAGCTATGCTTGAGACCGTGATCGCCGCAGACCCCGATCCCATGATTACCCTCATTGCCAGCAAGATCTCATAACTCGGAGTGAAGAAAGCGATGACTCCCGAAATGACCGTCATTATTATTCCGATAACGAAGATCCTCTTCCTGCCGTAGATATCTGATAAACGAGCAACAGGAACGATCGTAATCACAGATGCTATCAGGAATGTGATGTTTACAAGCGCCAAGGCTTTTGAACCGACATCGAATTCTGCATCAATGGACGGCAGTGCCAGATTCATCATTGTGCTGAGAAGAGGCATCAAGAATGCGCCGGCGCAACACCCAATGAGCGCGATGATCATCGCGGCCGGTGTGTATCTGACGCATGCATCCATGAACCTACATCGCATACCCATATTTTAATTTGAATATCGGAAATTTGAGGGGTGCGTGCCGATGTATTTTTAATTCCGCGGGTGCTTTCATATACGATACAATGAGCAGCATACCTCGGGAGATAAAGGAAAAGCTTGGTTTGGTTCAGGTGTACACTGGTCCCGGAAAGGGAAAGACCACAGCTTCATTGGGCCTTGGATTCAGAGCGTCCGGACGTGGTCTTGAGGTCCTTATGGTCCAATTCCTGAAGCCCCCGGAGAACTACGGAGAGCATCTCGCCGCCGCTAAGATCCCGAATTTCACGATCCTTCCCTTAGGACTCGACCACATGGTCTCGAAGGTCCCCAGAGATATCGATCTTAAGATCGCCGCCGATACTTTGCAAAGAGCGAAAGATGAGATATACTCCGGAAAGTACGATCTTGTGATAATGGATGAGATCAACAACACAATGAGCTGGAAGCTTCTGGATCCCAAAGAAGTGATAAAGATGCTTAAAGGCAGACCTCCCCACATCGAGATCGTTCTTACGGGAAGGGGAGCTCCGAAGGAGATCATCGAGTATGCGGATCTCGTGACCGAAATGAATTTGATCAAACACCCATTTGACAAAGGCATCGGTGCCAGAAAGGGGATAGAGTACTGAGTGAAATGACAAATACGCTTCTCAAAATAGGTCTGATCGTTGCATTTTTCCCGCTTCTGATATCACTGATAGTGTTTTTCATCCTTCCCGATTCCATACCCACTCACTTCTTCGGGCAGATCACATGGTCGGATAAATTGAGCCCGGCCGGAATAATGGCAATATTCGGCCTTCCCGTCGCAACGATATTAATCGGCCTTGTTCTTTACCGCGCCAATCCGTGGATAAAGATCTATGTGAAAAAGAATGAACAAAAGGCTGATGAGAAGTTCATTGACATGATCCTTCCGTTGGTCGCTTTTTCATTGTTATGCGTCCATATTATACTGATAAGCCTGATATTATCCAATGTTTGATTATGCGGTAACGACAGGGATAGGATAATAAACAAGGATGTAAATCCAGCCTGACACAAGGAGGAATCTCAATTGCCGATCAACATCCCAGATGATCTGCCTGCCGGCGCGGCTCTCGAATCAGAGAATATATTCGTAATGAGAGAAGGCCGGGCTACAAGTCAGGACATACGTCCTATGGAGATCCTCATCCTGAATCTCATGCCGACGAAGATCGAAACGGAGATCCAGATACTCAGACTCCTTGGAAATACGCCGCTGCAAACTAACATACACTTACTGCAGATGGCCACCCACGAATCAAAGAACACATCCCAGGCCTACCTGGATAAGTTCTACTATACGTTCGATGAAGTCCGCGGTAAAAAGTTCGACGGAATGATAATAACGGGCGCTCCCGTCGAGAACATCACATTCGAAGAAGTGGATTACTGGGACGAGTTATGCGAGATCATGGAATGGTCGGTCAAGAATGTGACTTCGACCATACACATCTGCTGGGGAGCTCAGGCCGGATTGTACTACCACTACTGCGTTCCCAAGTATCCTCTGAGCGAGAAGATCTCGGGAGTTTACTCTCACACACTGACGGTAAAGGACGATCCTTTGACAAGAGGGTTCGACGATGTGTTCAACATGCCTCATTCGAGATATACCGAAGTGAGAGCTCACGACATTAAACGGAATCCGCGTTTGCACATAATCGCTGAATCGAAAGCAGCGGGAGTATGCATTATAACATCAGAGAAAGCGGGACAGGTGTTCGTGACCGGTCATTCGGAATATGACGCGGGAACATTGGCGTACGAGTACGACAGGGATCTGAACAAAGGTCTGAAGCCCAACGTTCCTGACAATTACTTCAGGAACGACGATCCTCAGAATGAGCCTCTGCTCACATGGAGAGGTCATGCGACGCTGCTCTTCAGCAACTGGCTTAACTACTACGTGTACCAGAGGACGCCGTACGATCTTAACGAATTGGGGAAGGAATAAATGAAGCCGGTGAGAACGGACAAAGCTCCTCTTCCGGCGGGACCCTATTCTCAAGCGGTCATTACAGGAAATCTAGTATTCGTTTCAGGATTGATCCCCACGAGCCCTTCCGACGGCAAGATACCCGAAGGAACAGAAGAACAGATCAGGCTGACCCTGAAGAATGTAGTTTCCGTACTGGAAGCGGCAGGCGTCGGAAAGGGAAAGGTCATCAAAGTCTCGGTTTACTTAACGGATATGAACGATTTTTCTCTGATGAATTCGATCTACGAAAAAACTTTCTCATCTCCATACCCGGCAAGAACGTGCATCGGCGTTACCTCCTTACCGAAAGGAGTGAAGATAATGATCGATGCTGTCGGCGAGATCGGTCAATGACCGGCGATCTTCGGATTCACTAATTTTCCGACAACGGCGTCCCTGACGAATTTGTTGTATTGCGAAAGGTCCTGACGCTCATTGAGTATCACATTCACCGAGGACAGGACATGATCAAAAACCCCGATGAATATCTTGCATGCGTCTCCTCCCGTATTCTCGATGCCGCATTCGTAATACGCATCGATGCTGCATCCTCCGCCGCAGTATTCGTAATGTTTGCATTCATTGATGCATTTGTTCCTTCTTTTTATGGTTCCCGTGATGATCCTTTCGAACCCTTTCGTTTTGAAAGCATCCGAAACGTTGGGAAGATCGTTCAGATTCCCCAGCTTGAACTCGGGAGGACAACCTTTGCCGCATGGGTACAGATCGCCGTTCGGATAGACGCATAACCATTTCGTAAGGCAGGAATTGTGTGCGCAGTCGGATTCCTGGGGATCTCCAAGCGCATTCAGAACGTAGAGATAATGGGGGATCAGCGGAACCTCCGCATTCTTGTCGAATAACCACTCATCATAACACTCAATGCTTGCTTTGATGAATTCGTCGGCGTCCGGGGTCATTTTCTCGCATGCCGCACATCCCGCGGGGATGACCGGAGCGAACGAAACAGCGGTGTTGCTCTTTTTGAAAATGTCGTATATCTCTTTCTGTTTGGATGCGGTTTCTTTCGAGATCGTTGAACTTACTGAGAATATTCGTTCCTTTTCGCCGAGATACTCTATCTTCTCTTTTACGACTGAGGACCTCTCTCTGAGCACATCGTTGTAAGGTCCTTCGAAAGATACGCCGATGTTGATCATCTTCTCTTTGCAGAAGTTGATGAACCTGCGGTTCAGAAGGATGCCGTTCGTCTGTATCGTGTTCCCAACTCTGCCTGAACCTTTTCCGAAATACTTTTCCTGTAATGCGATGGATTCCTTGAAGAAACTGAAGGGCATCAGCATCGGCTCCCCGCCGTGCCAAATGAACCATACCGATTCGTATTCGCGTGAAAGTTTGCTGAATAATTGATCGATAAGTTCGAGACTCATCTTCTCGGATGTTCTTTCTTCCGGAGGATGATAGCAGTGCCTGCAAGAGATGTTGCAGTCCAACGTAGGTTTTATTATTACCACTAAGAAAGATCTCATGAGCTCAGAACGGCCAATATGTCCATACGCCGTAGAATCCGTTCGTTATGTAGCAGCAGCACATGCAGCATACAACGATGCCGCCTACGCATGCGACATACCACCATCCCGACTTGCAGCATCCTTTCTCGTTGCAGCATGGGTAATCGCAGCCGGGAGTGCCTCCGTGCTCCGCCTCATCAACCCTTTTAGAATAATCGTTCGGCTCTTTTGCATGCATCGCGATCGATGTGAACGCTGCCGGGGACTGGCTCATATACAACTCGGTCAGGTTTTCGATTGTTTTTGCACCTGGAGACATCATTTCACCTTTCCTAACCTCTGCTGGCTAGGTACAATCCGCATACCCACTAAGAATATATTAATATTGTGTGATAAAAAAGCACTTCCAAAAACAGCGAGCATATCATCACATATTGCCGAAGAGGATTTCCTGGGCAGGAGGATCATTTTGCCCGACGATGAAAAAGCCAAAGTTACGAAAAAAGAAGTACAGCCGATGATGACCATGGTGGATAAAAACGCAGCAGCAGAGACATCTTTTTTATCTCTCGCTGTATGTATCTGAGCGCAGATGTTCGGATATACTGTCCCCCAATACACGAAAATGTCCCCTTCCGACCTTGATACATACCGCAGATACTACTGCGAAACATGCCATCAGCTGAAAGAGGAATTCGGGATAGTATCCACTTCCGCAGTGAATTATGATATGACCTTCAACACGATCATAATGAATTCGTTCACAAAGAGTATTCAAAGATTCGAAGGAACGAAAGCTTCGCCGCTATGTGTTTTCAGATCCCCGAAAGCAGATTCCGATCTTTTCAGGAAGATGGCGGCGTATACGATACTTTTAACAAAATGGGAACTTGTTGATGATAAGACGGATAAACCTTCCATCAAGAGCAGCACGGCATCTTTGGTCTTGGGAAAAGCCATTTCGAAGGCCGAAAGAATGTATCCGGGATACGATGAAGCGGTTGGTAAAGGATTCGAAGAGCTGAGGAAGATGGAGGAATCAGAATGCTCCGATGCGGTCCTTATGGGAAGGACCTTCGGCAGATCGCTTTCGTTCGCCTTGAAAGATATTGCAGGCGATGATGCGGAAGGTCTTGAGAACGTTTTCACAGATCTCAGCGCTTCCGTATATCTCATGGATGCTGTGGACGATCTTGATCAGGATTACTTGGACGGCACATACAATCCGCTGCTGGCTCATGACCCTCCTTTCAAAAACAAAATGCAGTTCATCAACGATAATCTGTACGAGATGACGGATATGATCAACTCTGTCATCGGAGATCTTCAGAGGTCGTATTCCTCGATTAAGAAACAATTGTCATTCGACATCGGTGTTTCCGACAACATCGTTTACTACGGGATCCCGGAATCGGCGAAGAATGTTCTTATGGGATCGAGTCAGGCGAAAGCATCTCTGAAGAATGTGTTCGAAGGGCGCAGAAAGAGGAACGCCTCATACTGATCTTTTCCCTGACGGATCGTAATCGGAACAGACGTTCAGGATGTCGGTTTCTTCTGCATGAAAAGCGCAGAAGAACTTTCCTCTGAGTTCGAAACCATAATTGCAGTTCTCGCATGAACCGGGTCTGTACCTTTCGCAGAAGTTGTCATTGTGAGTTGGAATACCATCCAAAAAACAGACCCAATCCTCTCCCGAATGGATGCAGAACCTGCATGTTCTGCATTTTTTGTAGTTGATGTTGCCCATGGGATCACATCCTTGTGTCTTTGCGGTCGATCATCATAATGTGCATCGTCCTTATCTCTCCGCCCATCCTTTCATTGGGAAGTCTGAGGACCGCCGCTAACTTGTAGTTGCTTTTCTCCAAACATCTTCTTGATCCGTGGTTTTCGGAGTCGCATCTTGCCTGAACCCATTGATAATCGGTATTCCTGAAAATGTATTCCGTAACTGCACGAACGGCCTCCGTCATGTACCCTTTTCCCCAGTGATCCTTTCCGATGCAGTATCCTATCTCGCAGTATTTCTTTTCCGGGAAATCTTGGACGGCGGCGATGCTGCCGATGGGTTCTTCCTTTCTTTTCAGCACAATGCACCATTCCATTGTTCCGTACTCGTACTCGTTCACCCATTTTCCTATGATCCGTTCTGATTCTTCCGGGGATCTATGAGTATCCCATGTTAAGAATTCCGTGACATCGTCATCGGAC